>Ga0272441_10006317_pt1 | contig 19940 bp, 20 predicted proteins | sample SSMProp6N_FD_193582 | JGI IMG/M metagenome (GOLD analysis project Ga0272441, IMG submission 193582) | Marine sediment archaeal communities from Little Sippewissett salt marsh, Falmouth, MA, United States - SSM-Prop-6N | ecosystem: Environmental > Aquatic > Marine > Wetlands > Sediment ... | reverse complement strand
TTTTTAAGAAGTTATCATTTTAGAATACAAGTACTTGAAATTAAATGAATATGTTGCTTCTAAATCATTCTTGACAATCAAATGGCCATTTGAGATATTTATCTATCTGAAATTCGAAACCATTTTAGCAATTTCAAGAATAAGGTCATTTTACTATTTCCTGCTAACCAACAAACCAAATCACCACAATATCACAAAGGAGGAGAAAATGAGGCCAGGAGAAAAACCAAGCAAATCATCGGTAAGGCTGGCAGACATGATCCATAAAGCAATTACTGACTGCGAAATCACCAGTTCCGAATACGATGCTATCATGAAAGTTTCTAATGAAGATCAACACATTGATCGCCAGGAGCAAAACCTTCTCAATCAGTTACAATCGCTAATGGCAAATGGCACCATTAAGCGCGTTAAAGGCTAATGACGACCAAGCGCCAAGCGAAAATAAGGAACGCTGATATTTTGTGCGTTAGAAGACTGTTTTTTACTGACTTGCCCATGGATGAATGAGCATCTCCTCTCGAAAGCAGCCTGGAAAACGTAGCAAAACCTTTTCCAGGCTTTCCTTTTTTATTTGTTAAGGGTCACGGTAAGAAATAATTCCACACGATTGCGCCGGATTATGGTTTGTCTACAAGGCACATTCACCTGCGCATATCGGGATACGTGTGGGTGGATGTAACACAGTAGACGGGCCATAAGACAAGCAAGAGGTGGAATAATTTTTACCGGGGCCCTTAGTTGGGTCGGTTGGAGTAGACCACTATGTATGTGGTCACAAATTTTTACCGGACCCAAGACGTGGCCGTCTGGGCGGCCAGATTATCCACATGATCAAAATGAGTACCGCAAAAGCCGTATAACCTGTCGCAAATACCCAAAGCGGAAAATCATAATAAATTACCTTCTGCAGATAATACCCGACAAATGAGCCCGGGTAGACATTCCCGCCTGCTGCTTCACGCAATTCATTTTCCCAAATGGTAAGCGGGCATATCCTGCCAAGCCAAGCATTCACTGCAACAATTCCTATTGCCAATAAATTTGCAGCTCGAAACCAGAAACTTCCCGTCCAATGCCACTGCCGGACAATGCCGACGACAATCAGAATGAAGCTGAGAACGACAAAGGCTATAAAGAGTGCGTGTAAAAAAAGAATAATATCTGCCCACACCGAATGCATTTTAGTTTCCACCGTCCTGGTCCGCCGACCCTTAAATGCAGATGTGATTCTTCCATACATTTCGTTCCATGAGTGTGCCTGACGGCACCAGAACACATATGGGAATTAAATTGTTGGTCACAAATTGTTCTAAACGGCAATTATGCATGAAAATTCCTTCACAGTACCTTTCGTCTGTCTTCCCTAAATTCTAATGGCGAGTTCTAAGCAGTACGACACGAGCACTCCCGGCTTCGACGCACTGACTTATTAACCAACTGATATTAAATAAATTAATATTCATCAGGTGGGATGTATTCGTTTGGTTATGCGGAGGTCAATAAACTCGTCGCTTTCCAGGACGCATGAGAAGGCACCATTACAATGTAGGGTATTTCAGTCATGTGAATGCCTTTATGAACCCAATAATATATATTTTTTGTTAAATAACCAATGTTTAAATGGCTGGCACGACACTTGCTGAGAATTTATTCGTGAATTACCCAACGTACGGCTATCCAAATGTTGACGAAACCCCAACGTTGCAAAAGCCGGAGGGCTTCAGAGTCCTGGTGAAGCTGTAATTGTTGGTGCTGAGTGTAAATTGAGTTGCTGGTACAACCTCCTTATAAACAACTTATTATACTTTTCAGGCGGACCTTATCAAGTCTAAATGCCTATCATGAAAAGGCTTTGATTTTTGATTTTCGCATCTCCAACTTTAAACGCCTCTGTTAAGTCGATTTTGGTCGTCGATGACGATAACATGCTCGTAGAGCTCATTTCACTCTGTTTTGAGAGGCACGGATTCGGGGTGTTCAAAGCTTATAACGGCCATGATGCTTGGAATTTTTTTATAAATAATGACATAGACTTTGTTCTTACCGATCTTCAGATGCCGGTTTTGAACGGAAGGGAGCTTTCCCATCGGATACGTAACCAGTCACCGCACGTAAAAATAGCGATAATGACAGGCGGTGAAAATGATGTCGCAGCGGAACTCTTAAAAGATGGGACAGTGGACTATTTTTTCCCGAAGCCGTTCAATATTAAAAGTATCTGTAAGCTTCTCATTGCAGAAGCTCAGGTTACCTGATCGTCTTTTTCCATTCTGAAATTCTCACCCCAAATGTCGGCCACCTTGCAGTGCCCACGCACTTCTTTTAATTCAATGCAATCACAACAAAGGCTCACGGACATTATAAAGTTCATTTGTCGACGAAAAATAGCTTGACATCAACTATTTGAATTATTTATAGAACAAAATAATTGAAGTCTCAAGCTGCTCCTCTTCTGGATCTCACTCACAAAGCGAATCTACCCTCTGCGCGCATTTCGGAATTTGTTTAGAATCCTTTCTGCGCTCCTTTGATTTTAACGGCTTTTTAACAACCTTAAGGCTCGCTAAAAAAATAAGCTGTCGCAACCCATGGTACTTCCCTCGCCGAGTATCATATGTATCTTTCCGAGGAAGTACGCAAATATATTTCGATTCACAGCTGACATAATAATTTCAAGGAGGAATCGTCAATGTCACAAATCAAACAATATTTCCTTGCATTAGCGCTTACGAGTGCCCTCATCGGATCGGCAGCCGCCGCTGCCGATGTGAAAATCGGGTTTCTCGCCGGATTCACAGGCCCGCTTAAAAGTTTGGCACCGGGAATGTACAAAGGTGCGAAACTCGCGGTCAAGCAAATTAATAGTCAAGGCGGTATTTTAGACGGCCAAAAAGTTATTATGCCGAGCGGCGATTCGACTTGCTCGGATGTCACAGCTGCTGTGGATGCCGCCGCCCTCCTCGTTAACGATGAAAAAGTCTTGGCCATTGTCGGACCGCTATGTTCGGGTGCGGCTATTGCCGTATACAAAAAGGTGACCATACCCGCGGGTATCACGGCGGTGTCCCCATCAGCAACCTCTCCCGCAATCACATCGCTCGATGACGGTGATCTCGTGTTTCGCACCTCACCTTCTGATGTTTACCAGGGCGACATCATGGCCCGCTTGTTAATATCCAAGGGGATTAAGCATATTGTTATTACATACGTAAACAATGATTGGGGCAAGGGCATTTCCGCTGAGCTTTCCAAAGCCTTCGAAGCCGCAGGCGGTGAGGTGGCCGGGAATATAGCGCACGAAGAGGGAAAAACAGACTACAGTGATGTTATACGATCACTGTCATCCCCGGGTGTCGGCACGTTGGTGGTGCTGGCATATGCAAACGGCTCGGGTCAGACACTGCTGCGCCAGGCAGTAGAAGGCGGTGCTTTCGAGCAGTATGTCGGTGGAGACGGGATGGCGAGCAATACCCTCATCGCAGCGATAGGAAGCGACAAGCTCAGAGGAATGATTGTGACCAAGCCGGGTGCCCCGGATAGCACGGGAGCGCGAGTTTTCAAAAAATTTGCCTGGAGCGACAATCTGAATCCAGCGGGGGCGTTTGTCGGGCAATCCTATGACGCCGCTTTTCTGCTTGCGTTGGCCATCGAAAAAAACGGTAAAGCCGAACGTGCCGGGATTGCCCAGGCTTTGCGAGCCGTGGCGACTCCTCCCGGTGAGGTCGTACTGCCGGGTGAGTGGGCAAAAGCAAAAGCATTGATAAAAGCAGGCAAAGAGATCAACTATCAGGGTGCCACCGGCAGTATCGATTTTGATGTAGCTGGTGATGTGTCCGGAGTAATTATTGAAATGGGCGTTAATGTAAGAGAAGGCTCATTCATTGAATTTGGCCAGATAAAGTAACTGGAAATAAAAATCTTGTAACCCGCCATCAAATTTCATTTTTGTAAAGGAGATCCAATGACTGATACAATATTGATAGGAATTGACGGTAGTAAAGCCGGCGAACATGCTGTAAATTTTGCCGTATCACAAGCCAAGTCCGGCAATACACGACTGGTTCTCGGTTATGTAGTTGAATGGTCACCTTATGCGTTTAACACTCCCGAAGAAAACGAACAACGCCATTTGCGTCGGAAAGAAGAAATCAAAAACGCCGAGGAGAGAGTGCTGAATCCGATACTGAAGTCGCTCGACAGTAAAGGCGTTAAGGCTCTCGGCGTTGTCCGCCACGGTCAAGTAGCAGATGTCTTGCTTCAACTGGCCAAGGAGCAAGATGCCGGACAAATCGTTGTCGGCAGGATCGGCCATTCGGGGATTAAATCATTGCTTTTTGGGAGTGTTGCCACAAAACTGATACAGCTTGCCCACATCCCGGTAACCATCGTCCCATAGCAACCACGTAAACGGCCTTCCTTATTGTTTGCTTCTTTGCAAGATGGAATGAGAAATTATGCGAGCCTGCGGCAATATGTTGTTTGATCAAAAACCGTCAAGGCTTTCTATGAAACTTATCCAACAAAATGAAAAGGGAGTCATAATGATGAAATATAAAGCCATTTCAATTTTTGTTGCGGTGTTCACCATTTTGGCGCCAGTGTCGGTCTTCTCTCAGGAAGCCGGAGGGATCGATCAAAAGGTCAATGAAATTTTCAACAGCGTATTTGGGCCGTTTGTTTCATTTATTTTTTATTCCGTGTCGGTCAGCGGCGTCAGCTTTCCACTTATCGTTGGTTGGCTGATTATCTGTGCTTTTATTTTGACGGTATACATGGGGTTTATTCAGTTCACGGGTATCCGACATTCTATCGACCTGCTTCGCGGCGTCTATTCAAATCCTGAAGACGCCGGTGAAGTATCGCACTTTCAAGCGTTGGCCACGGCCTTGTCCGGCACTGTGGGGCTGGGAAATATCGCCGGTGTTGCGGTTGCAGTCAGTTTGGGAGGGCCCGGGGCTACTTTTTGGATGATTGTGGCAGGCTTTGCCGGTATGGCCTCAAAATTTACCGAATGTACGCTGGGCGTCAAATACCGGGATGAGTTCCCCGACGGACATGTTTCCGGCGGTCCGATGTATTATCTGAGCAAGGGTTTGGCAGAAAAGGGGAAGGCGGGTCTTGGCAAGGTGCTCGCCGTTCTATTCGCCATCATGTGCATCTTCGGCGCATTTGGCGGCGGTAACATGTTTCAAGGGAACCAGGCCTATCAAATGATTGCCAATACATTCGGGATATTTACCGATACTGGCTGGTTGTTTGGACTTATACTGGCAATCATCGTCGGTGCTGTGATTATTGGCGGCATAAAATCTATTGCCAAGGTAACGGAAAAAATCGTGCCGTTTATGGCGATTTTATATGTGGGTACCGCCGTGGTGATCCTATTGGCGAACTTCACCAAAATACCGACTGCGTTCGGGCTTGTTATTCAAGGGGCTTTCGTGCCCAAAGCCATTGGTGGAGGGATTGTCGGTGTTCTGATACAAGGCCTGAAGCGTGCCGCGTTCTCAAATGAAGCCGGCATCGGTTCGGCAGCGATCGCGCACTCTGCCGTTCGAACCAACGAACCTCTCACCGAAGGCTATGTTGCCCTTCTGGAACCGTTTATCGATACGGTGGTGATCTGTACCATGACCGCCCTTGTCATTGTCATTACCGGCACCTACGCCGACGCAGGGGGAATGACCGGTGTAGCCTTAACTTCGGCCGCGTTCCAGTCCGTGTTCCCATGGTTTGGCGTCGTTCTCGCTGTTGCCGTGCTCTTGTTCGCTTTCTCCACTATGATCTCCTGGTCTTACTATGGCCTGAAATGCTGGACCTTTTTGTTCGGGGAAAGCCGGGTTTCGGAGTTGGTATTTAAATTTATTTTCTGTGTGTTTGTCATTATCGGCTGCAGCATGAGCCTGGGGCCGGTCATCGATTTTTCAGATGCGGCAATTTTTGCCATGTCCCTTGGCAATGTGCTCGGCTTGTATCTTTTGATGGGAACCGTGAAAAAGGATCTGAAAGACTATCAGGCTCGATTAAAATCCGGAGAGATCAAGCGCTATAAATAAACACGCTTTTTGATTATACCTAAAATGACTGTGCGGTGATAATATGGGGTATGTTGCAGTCATTAGCTATCGCCGGATATTAACATTACCATTTTACTTTGCCCGGAGGCTTTTATTTGATATGGAATTTTTAGCATTTTACCGCTGACAATATGGTTGGCGCGGTTTAAATTGTTTGCCAGCATGATATTAACAACGCTTGTGCTGTAGCGACGCGCAATTAGTGTTAAGGTTTCCCCGGATTCCACTCGGTGTTTGCGGAAATCCACTCTTGCAGGATTTAGTCGAAGTATCTGATCGATGTTTGCAAAAAGCATCTTCTTCTTTCCCTCAGGAATGTTAAGCACGTAATTTTCTCCTGGAACAATGTCCTGCCTGAGTTCAGGATTAAGCTCCTCCAAAATTTTTCTATCGATTCCAGTAATCTTGGCGATATCATTCAGGTTATTCGTTTTTGTAACTGTAAAAGGTTCAGATTTTGTCGGTGTATCGATTATAATTTTTTCAAGCCCATATTTTTCCAAATTATTGACAATATGAAGAGTTGCTAAAAATTTGGGTACATAGCGTGCAGTCTCCTCGGGAAGCTTTTCATACAGATCCCAGAAGTTATCCAAGTAATTAATCTTCTGGTTTCGGATGAGTCTCAAAACCCTGGTTTCCCCACAATTATAGGCTGCGAGCACAGTAGACCAATCTCCGAACAGGCTATGAAGCTCTTTTAAATAGCTAATGGCGGCCTGTGTCGATTTTTCAGGATTCAGACGCTCATCAATATACTGGTTTCGACTTAACCCGAACTTGTAACCAGTTGAGGGAATAAATTGCCACAATCCTAAAGCTCTTTGTTTTGAGAGCGCTTTTACTATAAACCCACTTTCAACTAAAGGCAGCCATGAGAGTTCTTTTGGAAGACCTTCTTTTATTAGCATATCAACAATCGCTTGCCGGTATTTCCCAGATCTTTTATACGACGCAATGAAATGGTTTCTCACTTCACCTTTAGTATAAAGGTCTATCTCATGTTGTACCTTTTTGTTTATAGTCAAAGGAATTTCCTTTTGGCTCCCGTTTATAACTCCTTTGCGTGATGCATAAATCTCATAGATGCGCTTGGTGATAACAAAACGCATGTCTTCTTTTTGACGAATCAGATTTTCATTTTCGAATGTGTCGATTTTTAGGATAACTGAATATGCTCGATCAAGTAAGTCGATTGCTTTATCAGGCTCACCATTTTGCCAAAATTTCTGCGATGTCTGGCAAAGTAAAAATACTTGCTCAATCATTTGCTGAGCGTTTTGCTCTGAGTTATCCAATCTATCAACTAATGTGATTTCATCGTTGTAAAAATTTTTGTAATCTTTATTATCTATTTGTTTTTTATCTAAAGCCGTTTCGACCGTTATATCGCAATTATCGTTGGCATCAATTTGCCCAAAATCTATTGTGCCCGATAGATTTGCATAAGTGCGACAATAATTATTTTGCGCGAAATCAGCCGAACCTGCCATCGGCAGAACCAATATAATTATAAACAAAAATAATCTAATCTTCATTGCTTTATCTCAAAATTTAAGTTTTATATTGTTTATAAGATAACAGCATAAGGCTGTTGGCATTTTGTAGTGAGAAAATTTAAGCCTTAATACCGATTATGGAGATATCCGGTGAAAACTGTTGAATACAAAGATTATGCCAATGAAAGTAAATCATAATAAAGCATAAATTTACGGTAGGTTACAAAGACTAAGCGATCTTAATAGGAATAAAAAGTTATAAGGTTTTTTAAATATTATAGAAAATACTTCATATTTTACAAAATATCACTGTTTGGAACCTACCTATTTACGACCGCATTCCACCAATAATTTTTTAGAATTAATTTTACTTTGCCTAGGCAATCACAATTTTTTCAGAAAGTTAATCCTATTTTTCTCTAGCTCCTCTACTGTTTTTTACCCTTATACCCTTAATATATTTTTGTTATAACATCGAATTCTAAATTTTGGGTAGAACTGGCATAGACAATGCTTAACACTTATTTATGTCGAGGATAGCAAAATTATAAATTCGGCGGCTATACCGTAGGGTGCATTTTTATATATAAAACGTTAGAAGTGATCTCCGTAAAACAAGAAAAGAATCGTACAAGATCTATGACCTATTTGCATTGTCAATGTGTACATCCGTAATACTTTACTCGCTTGATCGTGTTCAATTACAAGACAATGTCATACAGGTCACTGATATAATCTTAGTACTTTTATTATTATGATTTTAGAACCGTTAGGAATTGATTTCGATCAATATTTAGGCTTGTTAGTCGATACGAACATCAAGAGGGGGCGGATATGAAAAGGACCATTCGTTTTTTGAAGGTGGCAATTTTAACATTATTTGGAACATGCACAATCTTATTGGTCGGTGGGATTCATTTTTCGGCTACCACTATAATTGAATCGCCAGATTTTCTTGAACCAGCTTATCAGGGTGATGAATATTTTGAGGGATTAAATCCGAAAAGTGATTATCTATGGCCATATGATGACTTATTACAAGAAAGAAACGTTCCCGAAGTAATTCAACTGTGATTATATCCTTAAAACTTGGTGATTCCAAACTTTCACATAGGGGTCAAAAAATTTGAGGATATAGGTGAGGATATACCTCTTTCATTGTTAAAAATAAAGCCGAAGGCCGGTGTTTCTGAAATCCCGGCGCTCAAATGATCTGCAAACCGAGACTGGAAGCGATCAGTTCAACCGCGAAAGCGGCGCTGCGGTTCTTGTGGTCGAGGATCGGGTTGACCTCGGCCACCTCCAGGGACGCCATGCAGCCCCTCTCGGCGAAAGTTTCCATCAGCAGGTGGGCTTCGCGGTAGGTCAGGCCTCCGCTCACCGGAGTGCCGACCCCCATGGCCACTGACGGGTCGACACAGTCAATATCGAAACTGACATGGATGTGATCCGCTTTTCCCACCAGTCGGTCCAGCACCTCGTTTGCGACGTTCTGGATTCCTATACGGTCGATTTCCGCCATCGTGTAAAGGGCAAGGTTCATGTTGCGCACGGTTTGCTTTTCCATCCGATCGACACTGCGCAGGCCGATCAGCGCACAGTTTTGCGCTGCCACCTTGGGGGCGAAGCCCATGATGTGCGTCAACGGATAAGCCCCCAGGCCGAGCGAAACCGCCATCGGCATGCCGTGGATGTTTCCCGAAGGCGTGGTGGTTTCCAGGTTCATGTCGGCATGGGCATCGATCCAGATAACCCCCGGCGTTTTGCCCTTTTTGCGGCAGTGGGATGCCACACCGGCAATGGTACCGATGGCCATTGAATGATCACCGCCGATGACCATTGGAAATTGATCCTGGAAAAGCGCATTTTCAACCCGCCTGGCCAGGGCCTCGCAGCTACCGACAATATCGTCGAGGTACTTCAGATGTGGGTTGTCGCGGGTCGAGCGCTCTTTGACCCGAACGGCGATGTCCCCCGCATCCTCGACCCTGTAACCGAGGGCTGCGACTGTTTCCAGCAAACCGGCGATCCGGATGGCTGCCGGTCCCATATCCACCCCTCGTCGGTCGGCGCCGAGATCCATCGGAAAGCCGATGACCTGAATGGTTTTGATCTCCCCTGCGGCCATTGCGCTAGGTTCCTTTCCATTCCCGGTTGCGCCGCGCAGATTGGTGCTTGACAGAGCGGCATTCTTTTTTTACCAATGGATAAATCCGAAGGTGATCTGATCATCGCGACGTCCCAGACCGATGCCGGCTTTGACATACACCAAAGTGGCCTCTTTCGCACTCTTTTTCGATTTGCCGAATTGCCGTTGCGTGAATTGACCTCTTGTCTCGTACCACCACATTGTGGTTAATGCAAATTCGAAATCCGCCCGCAAAAACAATGACCTAAATTCAAAATTTAAAAAAGATATCGATGTGAGGATTTTATCTTTCAAAAGGAGAAACTTAGCATGCCTGGGAAAAAGGGGAAATTATCAAGGAGAGATTTTATTAAAACCGCCGGTGCAGTCGGCATAGGATCGACACTTATGCCGTTAAGTTCTTTGACACCGGCATACGGTAGCTCTCCAGAGAAGGAACCTGAAGACGTGGTTGTGCCAAAGCGACCATACGGGAAAACTGACGTTAATGTCTCTATTCTTTCACTGGGCGGTGTACTGAAGATTTCTGACCAGTTAGTATTCAGGCAGGCCTTTAAAATGGGAGTAACCTATTGGGATACGGCTGATTCATATTCATGGGGAAAAAACGAAGATGCAATCGGCAAATACTTTACCAAGTTCCCAAACGACCGGGACAAGGTGTTTTTGGTTACTAAAGCAGCTACTTCAAATCCGCAAAAATTAACCGAGAAATTAAATGCCTCACTTCAAAGAATGAATACGTCATATGTCGATATGTATCTTATTCATTATGTAAGTGATGCAAAAAATGAATTGACCGGTGATGTCAAAGCCTGGGCTGAGAAAGCAAAAGCTAAAGGAAAGATACGTTTTTTTGGATTTAGCGCCCATAAAAATATGGAAAACAGTATGCTTGAAGCGGCTAAACTTGGATGGATCGATGGAATTATGATGAGTTATAATTACAGACTTATGGTAAAGGACGAAATGAAGAGAGCGGTCGATGCTTGTGTTAGGGCTGGAATAGGATTGACTGCTATGAAAACACAGGCTGCTTTCTCGGCCAACTTTTATGCATCGATTGGCTCTGAAACCGATAGTGCCATGAAAATGACCGAAAATTTATTAAAAAAAGGATACACCGCCGAACAGGCTAAACTTAAGGTGGTGTGGGAAAATCCAAATATTGCCAGCATCTGCTCAGCTATGCCGAATATGACAATCCTGCAGGCTAATGTCGCAGCGGCCTTGAATAAGAACCGTTTGTCTGAGGGTGACAAAAAACGCTTTGAACAATATGCTCAAAGAACTGCTCCTGGCTACTGTGCAGGATGTGCCAATATTTGTGAATCAGCGGTCAATCTTGGCATCCCGATCAGCGATATATTGCGCTATTCCATGTACAACCACAGCTATGGAGATCGAGATACAGCATTGAGGTTATTCAACACCCTGGCAACAGATGTTAAGGCAAATATTCTTAAGACCGACTATTCTATGGCAGAAAAATCTTGCCCCCAAAAGATACAAATCGGTAATCTTATGAAAAAAACAATTAAAGAATTAGCATAGAAAGCACCGCGGAAAATATTCCGGGCAGTCGCTCTGAAGATCTTTCTTCTGACGGCGTTAAGCTTACATGAATTCGACCAGAACCGGTAAAATGACGGAAGTTGATCGGCTAACGAGCCTATGTAAAGTGAACTGCTGCTATCCGTACAGAAACATCACCAATGACTTTTGTGCAGTGACCTTTTCCCTCGGTATCATCCAGCATGACCACTTCTCCTGCCTTTCTTCGGCATGTTTCCCCATCACCGCTCTCGAATTCACATTCGCCTGTCATTAATATCAGCCACTGCCTCACTGGAGTCGGATGCCAATCTCCAACCCAGCCGACTGGCAATTCCAAAAAAACAATTGCCTTGGCAGACTCGACCGAAGAGGTGTTCAGTGGTGTTGCCGGTGGAGCATAGTCGTTTGTATTCAGTGCAATTTGCAATTCCTCGAAATGTGAACATCCATCGGAATCAGAAAATATTCTCAGGTACTCGATCATACTCACAATTAGCTCCCTTGCAGTTTCTCAACCCCGTCATTCGGCATCAGACTCCTATCCGGATATTGACAGAAAACCCAGAACACTCTGCGACTTTACTACATTAGAGAAGTTACACATTTACACTTCGCACAGGAGGGTAGGAAAGGTTGCTTATGTTTCGGCCTTCACGCGGCTGATCACATCCAACATCGCCGGAGAAACATCAGTATGGTGATGGACTATCTTCCACACCCCCGCTTCACGGCGATAGATGTTCGTGACGCGTTGCTCGATGGCAACCTGCTGTCCGGCAATAAGCTGCCCATCCTCGTTGCCCACTTCGTAGGCCACATCCCCGGCGGCCTGGATGAATTGATTTTTCAGTTCAACCCTCCCGTCTGAAGACAGTCGGGCTACTTCCTCAAACGATCCCCTGACTGCATCCCAACCGACTTCCCGACCGCCGATTGGGTGCATGGTCGTTACGGCCGCACTGTGCGACCAGATGTCTACCAGTGGACCTGCATCCCCATTGACCATGCGGTTCAGTGCTGCGTAGAATTTTTCTGATGCTTTGCGAACTTCGTTTTCTGTTGAAATAGAAACATTCTCCTTCTGCGGTTTCATTAAGGGCACTGGTAAGTTTCCGACCCAGAAATGTGCATTATTCAGTAGGTTCAAGGAAATCGGCGGCATTGCGCGGAGGCATACGGCTTTACGCCGCACAAGCGATTACAGACCTGTCACGCCAAAGGCGTGATTGACGCCGACCTGTCCCGAAGCAGGCGGGGAATTACGAAAAGGGCCATTTGTGGGCGGAAACTAAATTGTTTGTGCCAGAATAGGCAGGGAAACAAGGACCAATCTACAAAATTGGCCCCTGCCTTTGATATCCTACGAATAGGTTACCTGCTCTATGGGCTCGGCAAACCAGATCTCTGATTTTCCGATTACCCCAATATTTTCCATGAGCGGCCGCACAGCGCCGGCAAAATCTTTGGCCCCTTTCATGTCTTTAAACTGGTGCACCGCTATTATATCGTTGGGATCTTTTTCTTCGCGATGGACGCTTGCATAAGTGATACCATGTTGCTTACGAAGCCAATCAGCATCATCATATCCACGTTTCCACCGGGCATAATCTTCTACCTTGTGTCTTATGATCACTGTAGCCATGACGCGTTACCTCCTCACATATGTTGTTTATGTCCAGGTCGACCGGTTTAGGGCTCAACGTTTTTAGTTGAAAAGCCTTTAAACAGCTTGTGGGTATTTATCGATATCGTCATTTGACTTTATCTAATGATCAACAATGGATTGAAAACAACCTTTCAGATCGTGTTAATCCTTAAAGTTTGGCGGGTTAATAAGGTTTTGCAGGCAGTTAACCTTATGGTTGTTATTCGAATAATTGCCCCTAAATTTTAGACGCAAACGATTATCCCTTCGGTGCCGGGTAAGCCATCTCTTTAGCCTTACGCATGGCTCCAAGCGCCTCTTCCATCGAAAATAGTCTGGTTGTTTTGGTTGCTTTGAGATGTCCCGGTGAAACAGCAGCGACAATGCCAGCCATGGCAGTGGTATCGTCTGGGAAATCGGCGATCACAAGACCGTCATATTCGCCGAAAGTGTAATAGATATTGTGCATTTTACCGCCAAGTTTCTCGGCCAAACTGGCGAAAGCTTTACCCCGATCCTCCGGACTTTTTGCAAGAGCCGCCCATGCTTCAGGGGTGTATGAAAATTGAGTCATATAGGTAGCCATGGTTATACCCTCCTTTCTTAAATAAGTGCCTGATTCCCTTAAGGACCCGCCTGAAACAACATTCTCTTTAGGAGAAATATTGTTTAAAATAGATAGTAAAGATGTAATATCGTAGCGTGAGTCGTTTTCGGTTACCGCTACGATTGCGATATGGGAAAGTTAGAGAACGAGTTGGTGAAGAAGTGTATCCGAATTAGCGGCGAAAAAATGCTTGTTAGATAAACTATGTTAAAACATACGCACCACAATTACTCTGTCAATAGTTTGTCGATTATAGTTGGATAAGCGATTGCTCAAGTTAAATTGAGGCATTCAAAGCGGTTCAGGGAACATAAACCGGAGCGGCATTTTTTTCGGCTTCGTCCGGAACCGGGACGGTGATGACCGCGTCGATCCGTTCGACGAACTTGATCCACTCGGCGCCGACGCAGCCTTCCGCCACCGCCCGCAGCGGGAAACCGTGTTTTTCCGGCAGGCGCTTTCCGTTGACCGCATAAGCCAGAAAGGCTTTGTTGGTTTGAACTTCGCGTAACGGCAATCGTTGGACCTTCTCATCGGGTCCCGCCGGCCCACCAACATCGACGTAAGTGGTCTTCCTGTCGACCCCGGCCTTCTCCAAAAGGGGCCAGATCGAAATCCCCCGCCAGCGGGCATTATAGGCGAAAACACCCGGGCAGATGAGTAAAACGTCCCGCGAAACAACCGGCATCTCCATGATTTGATCGTAGCTGAACCGGGACGGTCGTGCAACGGCACCGCCGATTGTCAACTGCCAGCGCTGCAGGTCCACCTGGTGCTCGCTCAATCCCATGGTGCCGAACTTGTCGATCGGCGTAAGCGGAAGATTGCGCGAGTCCAGATATTTCGGACTTTCGAAAAGAAGGGTCCCAAGGTCGGTATCGGCCGGCAGGAGCCTTTTGCGAAGCGCAGCGCAGCTACGGCGCACCAGCAGAGCGAGAGGGCTGCCGGCTAAGACCGTCCAGCCGGCAACAGCCGTGAAAAGTTTGAGTATCTGCCTGCGTTTCATATTGTCCTTTTTGCCGGGTACGTACTCTATTGACACAGTCCACAAAAACGCTTGGCCGCAGTTCTGGATAACCTGTTGGAAGATATGAGCTGCCTGGATCGGCCGAGCCGTCACGCCCCGGAATTTGCGCCCTTGACGAGCCATTATCCGACCATTAGCTTCAACATTAAGTGGAAGGAATATGACAAATGGACCCAAAGGAATTACTGTTTGCTGTAAACCAATCGCCCTTTCGATTTGTGGTGACCGGTTTGAGACGCATTTGTTCGCGGTCGTTTTTTTATTTCATCGCTGCTCTGACAGCGGCATTTTCTTTCGGCTGCGATGCATATTACAGTAAAGAAGCTAAAAATACAGAAAAAAGTGAAGGAATAAAAACTATGGAGATGCTCGCAACAACCGAAGAAAAAACGGCTGCGATACCGCTCATCGATGCAGCCGCTCCGCTTCAAACCGCAACGGCCACGTTCGCCCTGGGCTGATTTTGGGGGCCCGACTCCCGGTTCGGGAGTTTGAAGGGTGTGGTACGGACTCGCGTGGGCTATGCCGGCGGTACGAAAGATGCCCCGACATATCATAGTCTGGGTGACCACACGGAGACGATCCAGATCGATTATGATCCCTCCCAAATCTCTTACAACGACCTTTTGGACATCTTTTGGCGTAATCACAACCCAAGCTCGCGCGCTTGGTCAAAGCAATACATGGCCGCGGTATTTTATCACAACGATGAGCAAAAAAAGCTGGCCGACGAGAGCAGAGAACGCGAAGCGTCTAAACGGAAAGAGGAGATTCAAACGAAAATTCTGCCGCTCACCGCTTTTTACCGTGCCGAAGATTATCACCAGAAATATCAACTGCGCCGCGAGAGAAATTTGTTAAAGGAATTCAAAAGGATATATCCTGCAGACGGTGACTTTGTCGATTCGACCGCGGCGGCGCGTGTGAACGGATATCTCGGCGGCTACGGCACATCGGCCGACCTGAATACCGACCTTAACCGGCTCGGCCTTTCTGCCGAAGGAAGCCGATATCTTCATCGAATCGTTGAATACAGAAGCCCTTAAATGAACCTTTTACTGGAAACGCCATTTTTCGGCCCGGGCAGGCGTTCTCCCTCTTTGCAATCCTCATTCATGCCGAGGCGCGAAGGCGATGCCTGCGGTTGAAATTCGCTGCGACCTTGGCAGGGGCCGAAATCTACCATTTCTGAACGTACACCTGGAAGTATGGAAGTAAAAGCTAAAAAAAGGCGCATCGTTATATGGGGAATGCTTATCTGGGCCGTCATTACCGGTTTTTTCGTAACGGATCTATTCGTGTGCCCGTGGACGGCTGTCTTTTTGCATTGAAGGTTCCAACCCGACTTCGGCCATAAAAAAGCGCTTTCCGCATTCTTGGCGATCATCAATGGCTTCGCTGCGCTTCCGTCAAGAATTTTACCTTCATGGTCTTGGTACCGCGCCATGGTAAGATCATAGTCCAACACCCCCACCATAATTCAATAATGATGAAAACAAGGAGAAGGACATGCTTGAAACGACTATTGCGGGCAGTCTGCCCAAACCGGAGTGGCTGGCCGAACCGGAAAAACTCTGGCCGGCTTGGCGGGCCGAGGGCGAAGATCTCAGGCTCGCCCAGGAGCGCTCTGCCGCCGAATGGCTGAAACATCAAGCCGAAGTGGGGATCGACATCGTCACCAACGGCGAGCAGTTCCGCACTCACTTCGTGCATGGGTTTCTGGAACACATCGCCGGCATTGACTGGAACAAAAAAACCCCCATGGGAATCCGTGACAACCGCTATACCGTCCAGGTGCCGACGGTCACCGGCCCTGTTTCCCGCCCCCATTCCGTTCATCTGGACGAAGTCCGTTTCACCAGGTCACAAACCGACCGCAAACTGAAATTCACCTTGCCCGGTCCCATGACCATCTGTGACACGATCGCCGATGCCCATTACGGCAGCCGTCCCGATATGGCCATGGCCTTTGCGGCGCTCCTGAACGCAGAGGCGCTCGAACTGGCCGCTGCCGGCGTCGATGTCATCCAGTTCGATGAACCGGCTTTCAACGTATTCATGGAAGATGTCAAGGAGTGGGGCATCGCGGCGCTGCATCGCGCCGTCAAGGACTTGAGGTGCACCACGGCCGTACACATCTGCTATGGCTACGGTATCGAGGAAAATCTGCGCTGGAAAGAGACGCTGGGGAACGAATGGCGCCAGTACGAAGAGATCTTTCCGGCCCTGAACGCCAGCCGCATCGGCCAGGTCTCATTGGAGTGCGCCGATTCTCAGGTGCCGTTGTCGCTCATGGGTCTCCTAAAGGACAAGGAGATTATGGTGGGGGCCGTGGCGGTAACCTCTCACAAGGTCGAAACACCCGCGGAAGTCGCCGCTACCATTCGCTCGGCCATGCAGTTCGTGGACGCGCAACGGCTCTTGCCGTGCACCAACTGCGGCATGGCACCGATCCCCTATGTCGTTGCCCGCGCCAAATTGAAAAGTCTCGCTGCCGGGGCGGCCCTTGTGCGGGCCGAGTTATAAATACGTAAATTAGACTGAAGCGGTGAGAGGGGCCGAAAGGCCGGGAGACCGGATGACCGCGGGGGTATACCCCAGAACAATTTCCTCTGTCTTCGGGCTATCGATCTCGAAATCCCAAACCAGCGGGACGTGATCGGACAGCTTGATCTTGGGGACCTGGAAAGCGGTGGAGCGAATTTCCGGGCTGTGAAAAATATAATCGAGTTCCCGGTGAGGGTTGCGGCTGGGATAAGAAGATTGACTCTTGACGTTGGCGCTGGTCAAGCCGCTGGCGGCGAGAAAAAGCTGTAACTCACGGTCCCCCCACAGAGCATTGAAATCTCCGGCCACGATAATCGGTTTGTCGCAACCGGCAATGAGGGCGTGCAAATCGTTGAGTTGATACTGACGGTGGCGGAATTTGAGCGACAGGTGGACGAGAAAGACGGTAACCTCCTGCAGTTCAACCTCGATGACGAGGCGCTTGACGCCTTCGTTAAAAAAATGATACCGGCGGGCGACAATCGGAAGACCGGTCAGAATCGCATTGCCCTGTTTGTTCAGCACCGGTACCTTCCGTGCCATTGACGCCTCGGCGTACTTGGATTTGCAGGCCACCTGGTGGTTCAGCTCTCGCGCAATCGTTTCGGCCTGATTGAACTTATCAACCCGGTAAGAACCGAAATCTACCTCTATCAACCCGACGATATCCGGATTAACAGATTTGATGAATTCGACGATTTTTCCGAAATGGCCGTTGGTGGGTTTGAGGTACCCGCTGTAAGGCACAGGAAGGTGAAAACGTCTTCCAATTCCGGCTCCGTAACGGATGTTGTACACGATTAATCGCATCAGAATCTAATTTCCTCGTAAATTTTAATCCCCAAGGTTATCATTCCGTTGAGGTTTTTCAAGGGCAACCTGGTAGACGCCGAGGACAAAATGCCTAAAATTAAGTAAAGAAACAGTTCAAGGTGTTGAAAAATTTAAGGAAACAGCGCCGGGAAATTTCGAAAACCTTTTTTCCACCAACAATCCTTGCGGACCTCAAGCGCCAGTGTGCAACCCGGATTCTGAATGTCACGCATAAACAGGGTGGCAAAACCGGCAACGTGAGAGGTTATTTTTGAGTAGGCCCTAAAGCCCGGGAGAGTTCCTCGAGCCTTTTTTTTTGCCTGTCTCGGAAGGTTGCCAGCTCGCTCGAAAGTGGGTCCCCTGTGGGAAGCAACCGGGAAATTCTCTCGAGACGACGATCCATCTCGATGGAATACAGCCGGCCGTTTTCGATGAACGCGGGCTTTGCCTCATCGGATTCCATTCTCATACAGGCCTCGTAGGTCCCGTAATAGGCCTCGTTGAAAAGGACGAGCTCCCTGGCGCATTCTGTTCCGTATAAACTGCAAAGGACCTTCCACAGCGAGAGCTCCGGGTTGTAGTTTGCGGTGTTCCACTCGTAATCGGCCACGGTCGCGAATTTTATCTTGTACACCTCGCTGTACGCATTTCCGTTGGTGTACATGTGTCGACCATCGTTGTAGTTCTGAAAACCCGCGGGCCTGTCGGTATCGAAAGGCTCAAAGAGGTTGCACATCCTCACTTTGCCCGGGTAGTAAGTCGTGTACCCGCCGTATCTTTTCGTTTCGAGGTTTCTGGCATACAGCGTATTGTCCCATATCATGGGCCATCTTCCAATCAGGGTGCCGTAGCGGTGCAGGTCGGCCATATCCACCGACAACGACCGCACTGTCGGTCCGGTCCAGACGATTGCGACATCGCGAGGAATTTGTGCTGTCAGCTCATTGAAATACACCTCGGCTTTGCCCTCGCCGCGATCGATAAATTCATTGGCATACCAGGGTGGACAAAACTCGATCCGCGTGCCCGGATAGGCACTATCGACCCATTGCTTCAAACTGTTGATGACATGCGCCTGCGCATTTTGAAGGTTGCCGAAACGGTTTTGGTCTTCTGTCGTGTAAAGACCGTAATTTTTCCGGTTCCCGCCGGTGTGCGGCACCGAATCATCCGCCTGGAGCATGATCGTATCGGCACCGGCATCCAGACCGGTTTTAAAAAAGTCTTTGAGCAGATTGATGCTTTCCGGGCGGCTGTGCGTCCAAAAGTTTCGCGCCTGGTCATCGAGATCGTCGACCGACGGCTCGAATCCGAGATGAGAATATGGATTCACCATTAGCGCCAGGCTCATCACTCCGGTTTTCCGGCACTTTCTGCCGGCCTCTTCGACACCCTTTCGAAAGAGGTCGTCGATGAGATGCCAGTCTGCATTTGTCCGGTTGTGACCGCAGTAAACCTTGTTGAGCTTGTAAAAGCTCATCCGTTCGATCGCATCGATATCATGGCGCAGTTCGGCGGCACTCTGCCAGTTTTTAAGACAATACGAGCGTCCCAAAAAGTCGGGAAAATCGACGACAGTGGCGTTATGATAAATACATTTTTCTTCTTCGAGGAGTTGAACTGACGTGGCGGCGGCATTAAAGGTCCCTACGGGGGTCTCACCGAGCAAGAAAACAACCAGCGCATCGCCGACCAGCTTTGATCTTATGACATATCCCTGCGATTTTTCTCCGATGACGTGTAGTGGAAGATCGGGCCACGCCTGGCGATAGAGTTTATTTCGGCCGATACTGAAAACCAGCCGGCCGTCACGAATATCATCTGAACTATAATCGTTGACGACCCGGACATGTCTATCCGCAGGCACTTCAACCGGCAAGACTCTGTGCATGACCGCGTTCAGTTTATGTTGCAGTATTCCAGCCGCCGTGTGCTCGGCGGCTGCCGGATTCTCGGGGAGAACGATAATCGGCAGGCTCGATCCGGGGTTTTGGGGGTCGAAATAGATAACGTCGT
>Ga0272441_10006316_pt1 | contig 19941 bp, 14 predicted proteins | sample SSMProp6N_FD_193582 | JGI IMG/M metagenome (GOLD analysis project Ga0272441, IMG submission 193582) | Marine sediment archaeal communities from Little Sippewissett salt marsh, Falmouth, MA, United States - SSM-Prop-6N | ecosystem: Environmental > Aquatic > Marine > Wetlands > Sediment ... | reverse complement strand
GGGTGGCCGAAATTGTGATAGGCCACCGCGAGATTGAAATATCCCCGTGCAAAATTCGGGTCGAGGTGAAGTGCCCGGCGGTAACGCTCGATGGCCGGATCGGCCTGCCCGGTGGCGAGGTACAGATTGCCCCAGTTAAGCAGGTCAATTGCACTCAATTCGGCGACACTTTCCGCGCGGCGAAACATCCCGTCGGCCCGCTGAAATTCCTGCTGGCGGGCATACAACGCGCCCAGCTTGGTGAAGGCGTCCTTCTTCAGCGAGTCAAGCGCGCTCGCCTGCCGATAGTACTGCTCGGCCCGCTCGGACTGTTCCTGCGCCAGGAACACGTCACCCAGGTTGATATACGCCTGGTACAACTTCGGGTCAAGCGTGATCGCCCGGCGATACATCCGCTCCGCCCGCGCGTAATCCTTCTGCGCCTCATGCACCAGCCCAAGATTGTTGTAGGCATCGGCGAAATCCGGATCGGTTCGAATCGCTGTTTCGAAATTCCGGGTGGCGAGGTCAAACCTGCCCAGACGATACTGCACGTAGCCCAGATTATTGAGGATGGCTTTCGATCCCGGGTTGGCTTCCAGCGCCTCCAGGTATTCCGATTCGGCCCTGGCCAAATCACCCTGGCGTTCATAGGTCAGGCCGAGGTTGAAATGAATCTGGGCGGTGTTTTCAAAGCCGATATCGAAATAGGTTCGATTGCACAGTATCAGCGCAATCAGCATGAGTGCAACATAGCCGGTGAATTTCCGCCATTCCCGCTTGACAGCGAAGTCTTTCAGCGCGACCACGCCAAAAGCTGCGAACAGCAGTAAAAATGGTATGATCGGCAGGCGATGGCGGGCGGTCACCAAAAAGAGAATCACGGTGGGAATGTACCCGATGATAAACACGTACAACAGGGCCAGATCCCTCCGCCGGGGCCAGCTCAGAATCATGCCGATCACCGCCAGCGGTAAAATCAATCCATATGGAAAATACCCCGGAGATTTCCAGAGCAACAGCGAAAACAGTGAAGAATAGGTTCGGCTGTAATAAATGTCGGTCTGGTCGGAGTTCTCAAATCCGATCAGAAAATACACCAGCTTCTTGAAGGTGATGCTGATAAATTTCCCCGGGTTGTAAACGATAAAGGCCAGCGCCTTCCGGGTCCAGAACGATGATTCCCCCGCGGCGTTCAGCGCATGCCCCGTCTCGCGCTCCGCGGCGGTGCGGGTTGCCTGCGCAAACTCGGTCCAGGGGAGCGATTCATTGAGATCAAGCTCGGGCATCAGCATGGTCAATCCCTCGGTTTCCGGGTTGTTGCCGATGTAGAGGTTGACCCCGCCCTGGGAGGATATTAAAATGGCTTCGCCGGTGACAATATAATTTCGTGCCGTGACCGACAGCACCGGAATAAGAATGCCGAGCAGGTATATTCCAACCAGGTTGATTTTGCGCCGGATGTCGACCTTGTGAAGAGTTACATACAGCCAGGCCATGAAAAAAGGCGCCAGCAGGAGGATGTTCGGGCGGGCGATTGCCGCCAGCCCCAGGACAACACCGGCTAACAGCCACAATTTCCCGTCGAGGCTTCCCTGGAAACGCAGTAGCAGATAAACGGCGATCAAATTCAGGAAAATAAACAGCACCGGGATAAGCAACATCGATTCGTAGAAAATGATGGTGCCGTAGGCGGCATAGGCCAGCCCGGCGACAAGACCGATGATCGGAAGAAACAACCGTCGCCCGATCACATATACCATCACGGCCGACAGCGATCCTATAACCGCCTGCAACAGACGTATCCAGAGCAACGAATCACCGGTAATTTTAGCAAGAAATGCCAATATATACGGATACAGTGGCCCCCGGAAATAGGCCTCGTCTCCCCAAAAATTGCCACCGGCAATGTCTCTGGCCCATTCCAGATGCCAGAGCTCATCCACCATCGGCAGGTAAAACGACGGGTTGGACCGGTATTGCAGGATATATATCAGTCGGAGTAAAAAGGCCGCCAGGAATATTGCCAGCGGCCAGGTGTTACGGTTTAGCCAGTCTTTCATCTATACTCAGTCTTTACTGTTTTTGGCTCCCGATCGCGCCATGAAATACAGCATCAGCGCCAGGCCGAAAAAGGCGATCAGCGAGACATACGGTCCGAACGCGCCGGTCAATGAATGATTCATCCCTTCATGGCTGTCAAAGAATTCACGGTAACCCGTGGAAACCACGATCAGCAGGGCGGTAACCACCCCGATAATAGCGTCGCCGGCCACCACGCCCGATGCAAACAAAATGCCCATCTGCTGGCGCGCATTATAGACTGTCTTTTTCAACGTTGATTTCTTAATCAACATCGCGATCAGGCCGCCCACCATGATCGGCGTCGAAAGCGACAGCGGCAGGTATAATCCGATCGCAAACGGCAGGGATTGAATGCCCAGCAGTTCTATTGCCAGCGCAATCATCCCGCCGACAATAATCGGTTGCCAGGGAATATTGGCATTCATCACGCCCTGTACCACCGTGGCCATGACATTGGCCTGCGGCGCCAGCAGGGGATTGGGGTGTTCCGCACTGGCTACAAACCCGAAGGCATCACCCAGCAGGTACAGGGTAAATCCCATCGCGATGGCAGGGAAGAGCAAGCCGATGAATTCCGTCAACTGCATCTTTCTCGGTGTCGCCCCGAGCAAATACCCGGTTTTGAGATCCTGCGCAATATCGCCGGACATACACACCGCAATACACACGACCGTGCCGATCGACATCGCCGTCACCATCCCCTTTACCCCGCTGATTCCGAAGGCCAGCAGGATCATGCAGGTAACCAGTAAGGTCGCGATGGTCATACCGGAAACCGGCGATGACGATGACCCGACAATACCGACAATGCGCGCCGCCACCACCACGAAAAAGAAGCCGAATATCACCGCCAGCACGGCGCCGAGAAAATGCAATTCCGTTCCCGGCAGGGCCCAGATCGCAATGATGATCAGCAGGGAGCCAATCAGCACAAAAGACATCGGCAGGTCGCGTTTGGTGCGCGCAACCTCGGAGTCCGGTTTCCGTCCCTTGATCAGTTCTTTCGCACCGGCCGCGAAGGAATGGAAAATGACCGGAAGGGACTTGGCCAGCGAGACAAAACCGCCGATCGCCACCGCCCCGACCCCAAGATACTTAATATAGAAATTACGCAATTGACCCGGGTCCATTTCATTTAACGGCATCGTTCCCGGTGCGATAATGATGCCGGGAATCTGGTCACCGATAAACGATAACAGCGGGCCGATTCCCAGATATCCGAGAACTGCCCCGGACAACATCAAGGCCGCGATACGCGGTCCGATTATATATCCGACCCCGAGCAAAACCGGCGTGGCGTCGATCCCGATCGTGCCGCCTTTAAGCAGTTTCTTGAAGTCATACCCCGGTGACTCTGACCAGAGCCGCCCGGTATAAAGCATCAATTTATATATCGTGCCGATGGCGATGCCGAGAAATACCATCTTGGCCTTGCCTCCGCCCTCATCACCCGCAACGATTATTTCGGCGCACGCGGTTCCTTCCGGGAAACGCAGTTTTCCGTGTTCTTTTTCCACCAGGTAACTGCGCAGGGGAATCATGAAAAGAATTCCCAGGCCGCCGCCGAGCATCGACAGCCAGAAGATTTGCATTTTTGAAATTACATGAGCATATCCCTGAGCCGCAAGTTCTGCGTTGGCGGCCCATATGAAAAAGGCCGGGATGGTAAAAATAATTCCCGCCGCCAATGATTCTCCCGCCGACCCGATTGTCTGGACGATGTTATTTTCCAGGACGGTGACCTTTTTAAAAAGGGTCCGCAGAATCGCCATGGATATGACTGCGGCCGGGATGGATGCCGAAACGGTCATGCCGTATTTGACCCCGATATAGGCGTTGGCTACTCCAAAAACGACTGATAGTATCGATCCCAGTATCACCGCTTTTAGTGTAACTTCCGCAACTGACTGTCCGGCAGATATATAGGGCTTGTATGGTGCGTTGTTCTGGTCTTTGTCGGATGACACACTGCCTCCTGAGCAAGATTATGAAAGGTGTTGAACGATAAACTATTGGCTGAGTTACGACGTGTCAAGTCAATAATCGTTGAATGTCAACCCGTTTTCCTTTGAAAAGAACTGTTTGGAAGAAACTTCCCGGCAAAAAAAAAGTTATAAGAAATGAATCTTTTTGGAACCTCGATATCAATTATGGATATAATTGGAAGGAGGATAGATTGCTCAATAAAAATCGGTGGTCACTGCCACCTTCAGGAAAGGTAACAACCCTCACATAAAAAAGACTATGTGTCATGAAATCTGGTAGTATTTCTTACACTACAAGTCATTGATGATACGTATAACATGAAGCAGGAAATGCTTGACAATAGGTAAGTTGATGAGTATATTAAAAATAGAAAGAAGCCTCCCTCACATTACCCCTTCCCCACAAGTAAAGCGGTTTTATGACCTTTACGTATTGCGAATAGGAAATCGGCTGTCTGTGTACAAGGATTGTTTCTGTGTCAGACAGCACCAAGTGAACCATTTAACCCTTAACGGGGGTGAGTGCTAATGAAAAAGACATTCATCATCGCGGCAGCAATGTTATTCTTGGTTTCTTCCGCGTTTGCCGGTGTCAGCACTGTATCTTTGATGAAATCAGAGGTTCAGGCCGATCGTATAACCGTTCCGATTGCTTTGGAAAACGATCGCATGATGACCGGCATGGAGCTTCCGCTCAAATATTCTGAAGGCGTCACGCTGGAAGAAGTCACTTTTGAGGGAACGCGTTCGGAAAACTTTGATCTCAAAGTCGCGCGAATCATTGCAGAGGAAAACACGGTTGTTATCGCCCTGATTCCGATGGTGTTTGGTAACAAGACGGATCTGGAGGCTGGAAGCGGCGTTATTGCCAACATGATTTTCCGTGTCGACGATCAGTCGGTGGAAGAGATTGAAGTGACGCCGACCAGGATTGAGTATCCCAATCATTCCGCGCTCTTCGTCTATACCGAATTCAACGGCGACAAGCCGGAGATGAAGGTTGAAGAGCCGCAGTTTGATGGGGTCACGGTTAATCTGAATACCAGTGGCGACCCGAATGTCCCGATGTCATTTGGCTTGCACCAGAATTATCCGAATCCGTTTAACCCGTCAACCATAATTCAGTATGACCTTCCGGCACCGTCCAAGGTCAGGCTGGATGTCTTTAATGTCCTCGGACAACAGGTAAAGACGCTGGTTGATGATTATCAGGAAGCCGGATATCAGTCGGTCACCTGGAATGGTGATGACGACAACGGTAGCTCTGTGGCGACCGGTATTTACTTCTACAAGATTTCGGCTGATAACAAGGTTGAAACCAAAAAGATGATGTTGTTGAAGTAGGACCTGCGAAAAAGTAATTGTTAAGGCAAGTGAGGAACCCCTCTTTTATTGCGAAAGAGGGGTTGTTTTATGGCAGAAACTGCGTATCGGTAATCCATTGTACAACAACATAATAAGTGAATCTTAACGATTTTGGCCGGCAGGATGGCGCATATCATGCGTTCCCGGATGGTTATGATGCCCGGCAAACAGCCCCAGTCTTTTTGTAAGTGCTATTCCAACAATAGATTATGTGATTTGTCCGAATGATGGCATGGTATTTGATTCTTTTATATCCCGGTTAGCATAAGGCTTTGCTCATACAGGGATAGACCCGCGTCTGCCTGGAAAAGCATCGCGAGTGACTTAACTTGGCGGTAGAGTTACTCGGTTGCACTGACTGAGGTGAGGATGGGTTCCCAACCGGACATTGGGAACCCTCTTTTTTTTACCTGATAATATATGCTTTAACGATCTCAGGGTCGGCCGGAGTGACTGTCCAACTGCGCCCATCATCTTTATTCAGACTTTTAATCGTGACTGATTTTTCATTACGCGCGTCGCAATAACGCGCCGTAATTGCCGCGGCTTCCGGCAGTCGTTTCTCTCCTTCGGAACTGATATACAGCACAATTGGCGAACCGGTATCCTGTGCCTCCAGGATAATATGCCCCGGTTTGACATTCCGAAGTATTTTCTCGTTATCTTTTTCCCGGCGTCCGACAATCAGTTTGGTGTGTTCATCGAGACGCAGATGTCGTCCCAAACGAAGCAGGTTGACGTCGCGAAAATCCATGGTGTCGGAATGTTCGAGGAAATCCCGGAGGCGGTTGGAGTACCCCACGTCCGTCAGCAGGCACCCGCCTGCCGGGGGACTGTAATCCTCGAGTCCGTATTTTTCGGCCAGTGCCATCTGTTGCTTGCGTGAGCGACCCGCGATTTTGCCGAGGCGGGAGCGATCGAGCAGGCCGTTTTGTTCCGGGATGGTTTCCCGCAACAACTGCGCGGAAAGCGGTCGCACCAAATACCCGCGCAGGCCGCTGTCACGTTCGACCACGTTGAGCATACTCCGAAACTGCGACATGGGGCGCTGGCTGAGCACTTCCCCGGTGATAATAAAATCCGCGCCGACCAGTTCCATGTATCGTTTGGCCTCTTTCAACATGGCAATACGGCAGTCTATACAGGGATTCATGTTCTTGCCGTGCCCATGCTTTGGATTTTTGACAATATCAAAAAACGATTCACCCAGGTGGACCAGTCGGACTTTGAATCCGAATTTCTCCGCCGTGGGATAGGGATGTTCTCCATCAGTGGCACGATCCCGGATGTCGCTGTTAAAATGCGTGAAAAAGGTCAGCGCCGTGACCCTGATATTCTGCTGTAACATCAGCAGGATCGCCAGGGCTGAGTCCAGGCCGCCTGAAAACAGGGCAATGGCATGGCCCCGGGGCGGGTCGGTGATTATCGGAGTGTCTGACATGTTCATTACCTGTCAGTATAATACAAATGTATGTATTGCCCAATATTTATTGAACCGACTCCCATTAAAACGACTAAGAATAGAAATGGTTCTTGACATTCTCGGCGATGCCGTCTACTATAACCGTTTAACCGGTTTGTGTTAGCATTATGAATTTGATACGTTTGTTATATAGCTGGATCAAACACTTTGTGTATGAATCCCAGCGATTATTCCTGTTCTCCCTGAAAATCATCCGATCCATGTTCGGACGGCCGGTATATCCCGCCGAAACTCTGGAGCAGATGTACCTGATCGGCGTCGGTTCGTTATTCCTGATTATTCTAACCGGCATGTCGGCCGGTCAGGCCATGACGCTTCAGTTTTCCAACGAGTTGGCGGAGTTCGGGAGCAAGACCTACATCGGGCGCATTATGGCCATTGCCGTCCTGCGGGAGTTGGGGCCGATTCTGACCGGCCTGATGGTGGCGGCACGGGTGGCGGCCGGTATTACCGCCGAGATAGGCTCCATGAAATCCTCCAACCAGATTGACGCCCTGATCGCGTTTGGTATCGACCCCATTCGCAAGCTGGCGGCGCCCCGGGTGATTGCACTGTTTATCATGATGCCGGTTCTGACCATTATCTGTGATATCATCGCCATTTTGGGGGGATGGATTATCGCGGTTTTCATCTCACACATCACCTCCACCACCTACCTGGTCGCGGTCAAGGAACGGCTGATTTTCGGTAACCTGCTTATCGGCATTGTCAAGCCGATGATCTTTTCCTTCATCATCGGATTTATCGCCTGCTATAAAGGTTTCACCTCAGAGGGCGGAACCAAAGGCGTTGGCAGGGCAACTACCGACTCGGTGGTGCTTGCGTCGATTTCCGTGCTGGTCAGTAATTTCATCATGACCAAGATTGCGGGCACCCTGCTGAAAGGGTACTTATGATTGAATTTCGCAATGTCGATTATTCCATCGAAGGCAGGAAGATCATCAGGGATGTTTCTTTTCATATTCCCGCCGGTGAACCCAGAATAATCATGGGACATTCCGGTTCGGGGAAATCAACCATCTTACGGCTGATTCTCGGATTGGCCTGTCCCGACCGAGGTGACATCATTATCAATGGCGAAAATATCTGCGGACTCGATCAAAAAAAACTCGGTGAAATTCGCAAGCAGATCGGGATGGTGTTTCAGGACGGTGCCTTGTTTGATTCGATGACGGTGGGGGAAAACGTCGGTTACTACCTGTTTGAACACACCAAAATGTCAATGAATGAAATCGAGGAAAAGGTGCGGAGGATGTTGGGCTTTGTCGGAATTTCCGAGGAATATCTCGACCGCCTTCCCGATGAACTGTCGGGTGGCATGCAACGACGGGTGGCGATCGGTCGGGCCTTGCTTTCCACCAATCCGATGATCATGCTGTATGATGAACCGACGACCGGGCTGGATCCGAAGATGACCACCAATATCATTAACCTGATCAATCGGCTGATGGAAAACAATGGGGTCACCTCGGTGGTCGTGACGCACCAGATCGCGGACGCCGTTAAGATCGGTGACAAATTTATTTTTATCGACAATGGTGAGGTGGCCTTTGACGGCAATATTAACGGCCTGCGCGATTCCAAAGATCCGCGCGTGGTGGAATTCATAGAACCATTTCGAAAAGCTGTTGCGCATGTGCATAAAATCGATTTTGTTTAATTCGAGGATATCATGAAACGGTCAATAAAAATTCCCTGGGGTGAGTTAAAAGTCGGTATTGTAATTTCGATTGCCATCCTGGCTGTTATCTGGGCATCGTTCACCGGCGGTGGAACATCCATTTTTGAGGTCAAGACCGGCTATGTTACCTATGTTCCCAACGCCAACGGATTGGTCGCCGGTGCCCCGGTCTGGCTGGCGGGAGTCGAGGTGGGCAATGTCAAATCGCTCAAATTCGTTAACCTGGACAGCATTCGCCGCATCAAGGTTGAGTTTACCGTCATGAAATCCCTGCGGCACATGGTGACCCAGGATGCCGGCGTGCAACTCGGAACCATCGGACTAATGGGCGATAAGTACCTCGAAGTCGTTCCCGGCAGTCTCGAACTGCCCCTGATCGAATCCGGCGGTTTTGTCCCCAATATTCCCTCGGGAGATCTCTCGTCGGTCTTTGCCGAAAGCGAGCAGACGATGACCTCGGCTCGAACCATGGTCGAAAACCTGACCGACCTGACCGGGCGAATGCGCGACGGGGAGGGGACGATTGGCCAGTTATTCGCCAACGACACCCTGTTTCATGAAATGACCACACTGCTGGCATCGGTGACACTGCTCATCGATGATATCCAGAAAAACCAGGAACGAATCACGACCTCGATCGAATCCGTGGCCGAAAATCTCAGCGACATCACTACTCAGGTCAATACCAATTCCGGCACCCTCGGCAAGCTGATCTCCGATCCGGGCGTCTATGATAATATCCACTCTTCGACCGGGCGGATCGATTCGATCCTGACCAAGGTTAATCGCGGCGACGGGACCGCCGGGGCGCTGGTCAACGACGCCGAGTTGTACGAAGAGGTGCGCAACCTGGTGGTGCGGATCGAAAACCTGGTGGCCGATATCGAGAAAAATCCCCGCAAGTATTTCAAATTTTCGGTGTTCTAATATCGCATGATTCACTTTTTCTGTTCCTCCAACTGACAATCGGTTATAGGCATAGCGAAACGACGACTCTCACTCTCAGCAACCTTTCAGACCAGGCTTATTTTGTCCTTGACAGTGTTACCCAATCTGGGTACATTCATACCCTAAATGGGTAAAATAAAAAAAGACATGTCTGCGGTTCTTTTCCCGGGAACAAAGCGCAAGATTCTTGCTCTGTTCTTTCTCAACCCGGATCAGGAGTATTATTTTTCCGAAGTCGTTCGACTAACCGAGACGCGCCAGGGCGTGATTCAACGGGAGTTGAAGAGTCTTGCTGATGCGGAAATCCTGAATATTGAGAAGCGTGGTCGACAAAAGTTCTATTCAGTGAATCGACGACATCCGATCTTTCCAGATTTACGCAATGTCATTTTCAAGACGTTCGGAGTCATTGGGAAAATCCGCGATTCATTAGAGCCGTTTGTGAAGAAAATCGAATTCGCATTCGTTTACGGTTCGTTCGCCAGAGGTGAAGAGGTTTCGGGTAGTGACCTTGATCTTTTTCTTGTTGGTGATATCCAGCTTGATGAATTAGTCGGTGCTCTTTCACCTGTAGAGAACGCCATTGGACGTGAAATCAATCCCACTCTTTTTTCAATGTTTGAATTCAAGAAGAAATGGTTACAGAAGAATCACTTCCTAAAATCGGTAGCAAAGGCTGAAAAGGAATATGTAATCGGATCTGAGGATGAGTTTAGAAAACTGGCTAAATAACCGATGGATTCATAACCATGAAACCAGCGCTGAAGAAATCCAGGCGCTGTTGCATAGTGCCGAGGAAGATTTAAGAAGCGCACAGGTTAAAGGAATCGCTGCCGGGTGGATACTCAACATGGCCTATACTGCATCGCTCCGATATGCCCGTGCCGCACTGTATGCTTGTGGATTCCGACCTGGTCGTGAGCGCGAACACGAACGTACCATTGATTCACTGGGTTATACGGTTAATTCTGTTAGTGCGGACACAATAAAACTACTGCATAAAATCAGGAAGATGCGCCATACGGCGACATATGATTCGGTCGATAAGATCTCGGACACCGAGGCAGATGCGGCGATGAAACTCGCCAGTGAGTTGAGTCTACAGGTGCGATGCTGGTTTCGAGAGGATCATCCGGAGTTGCTGAAGTGAATCAACTTCCAAAGCCCTATTATAATAGCGCTGGCAAGCCCTGCTTAGAAGAATCGGTGATTGTTGTCGCCGATGTCCTTGGATTCTCCGCTCTGACACGCGAGGCATTCAGAAATGGCAGGGAGAGCGAGCAATTACAGACAATCCACAGTGCACTTGAGAAGTCTCTGAAGAATGTCTCTGATCCAAGCGGCGTGAAGTGGTTCACAAAGCTGTTTACGGATAATATCGTTGTTGGCTATCGTTTTATCGGAGCCGGGAACGGAACTTTTGAGTTTCCTCAAGCATGTCACAGCGTTGGTCATTTTCAAAGGGAGATGGCCATGGAGGGCTTCTTCATCCGCGGCGGCGTAGCCGTCGGTCAAATTCACATGAGCGATACTCTAATCTATGGCAAGATTCTCGAGGAATTGCAACAGGCAGAAAAGCGCGCTCTGTACCCGCGAATAGTGTTGCTTGATTCAGCAATCGAGTATTTTGAGTCTCGACGTAAAGAGCCGTTGCTCAAGGACATTGTGTGGATGGATGATTGCGACGGTGTCTTGTATATCAACTACCTGTACCCGCTTGGGGCTATGAAAAACAGTCATCGTGCGGATAAGATCAGCAAACACAAGTCAATCATCGAATCGCGGCTGAACGAGTACAAATCGGATGCAGGGATCGCTCAGAAATACGCGTGGCTGGCACGATACCACAATAAGTTCTGCTCCAACTCAGTTCATTGGAATTCTAATCAATATTGCATTGAGGCGTAACCAAAGCGGTTTGCACCGCCAGTGTCGAGGCGGTTACACATATGATATTCCGAATAACACAGAAGCTCGCCAAGAAGAACAAAGCTGTTCCGGCCGCGACCCTGCCACCTCACGATATTCCACAGCTTGACTGGACAGCGAACCTTTTTATGGTATCTGGATGGCAGTGCATTATCCGTACGAACTAGGCAAGCTTGTATTCTGTCGTTTTCTCGTGAGAAACAAAATCAGAATTGAGCGACAGAAAAACGCAGCCTTTCCTACAGACAGTTCGCTAAGGCGAAGACTTGGACAAAAGGAATAACAACTAAAGAAATTGGCGAAATACGCCAAACAGCATGAATTATCAGATGTCGAAAAACACTGTAAGAGGGAATTGTCACAATTAACAAAGAAAACTTCCGAAATCGATTCTACAACTGTGGCCGACTGAGGAACAACGATCGGATACGTTTATTTATTGAAATCCGGTAAGTACTACAAGATAGGTCTTACAATCGACTTGGGAAGGCGTGAATATGACCTGCGTATCCAATTGCCAGAAAAGCCAGTCAAGATTCATTCCATCAAAACTGATGATTCGGTCGGTATTGAAAGATACTGGCACGAGCGGTTCAAAGATCGTCGAAAGAACGGTGAGTGGTTTGAGTTGACAAAGGAAGATGTTGCCGCCTTTAAAAGGCGCAAATTCATATAGCTGGTCCTCATTCTTTGGTATCTCTTTCAGTCTGCTATCTTATCGTCTTACATCGGGTTCCTCTCTTTGTAGTGTGGCTCTGCCTGATTCTAAAATGGAATTCCACAAAAGTTTGGGGAGAGTAATATTGGGGCTACATTTTTTCGGGGGAGAAATTCAAGCTATATTTCAATAGTCCAGTTGCAGAACTTATATTGTAAACTTCGGTCTTAAAAGCTGAACGTTTTCCCCGTCTTACTCGTCTTGTCTGGTGAGACGATGATACTGTTAAAGGGGAGGAGGGGATATGAAGACGGGTTTTTCGATTCTCACTGTTTTTATTCTTATCATGCTAATCGTTCCTGTGGGGCACTCGGCCGAGTTTCCGGCCGATCGTGAAAGCGCGGTTATTTCAATAGGCGGATTCTATGGGTCGGCAACCGATCTCTTCACATGTTCCGAAAGAGACAAGAACGTAAGTATGGAATTGTCGTGTGGATGGTTTTTTGGTACTGATGTGGCCTTTGGATTTCGCGGGCATGTCAGACGCCCTTTTACCACATTCGATGAATACACCGATTGGGGATTCGGACCGCAGTTTATGTGGTTTATCGGTGGGCATATGCACCGACAGGTCAATCCCGGGGCGATGTTCCATTATCTGGGTCTTGCGTTTATGATGCACTGGCGCTTTTATGATAAGGAGCAGATTTTGGTGGAACCGGCTATGCATTTAAAGTCATCGGCAGACATGCCCGGAGGCAATGCGTATCATGGACTTGGCATACGCCTTGGCTTTGGACTGGGGACGGCGCTCTCACGCAATATTGTGTTATCCGGTGAGGCGTCGTTTACCGCCGGTGGTGTTGACAATAACAATTATTCATCAATTGTCGTCTGTGCCTATGCTCCGAACTCGGCCGAAATCGGTGTGGTCTTGTCATACTTTGTATATTGACATCGGACAGTAAGGGCGTAAATGGAAATATGAGAAAATGATGCGCAAAAATGCTCTCATATTGATAGTCAGATGACTCGGTGTTATCTCTGAGGTGTCAGCATACAATGTTTTTGGTTGGCGTGTTTTATATTTGCTTTGTCTATTTTACGATTCAAGGGCGTCCGGCAATGCCCGCATAAAGCATAATCCATGGGGAATTCGACCTCCCAAAATCCCCCCATATGAGGCCTTTTTCAGGCGGATTATTTTTTTGTGAAAAAAGGTGCGAAATCCGACCCGAAACCGCTTGACTATTTGGTTTCAATCTCTATCATACCCCCCGTGGACTGTAATTGGATAAGTGCTCTAAATTAGGAGCTTGACTGCTATGATTACTAAGAAACAAGCGCTCGATTATCACTCAGTCGGCAGACCGGGCAAGATCGAAATCAGTACGACCAAGCCCTGCGTGACGCAACTTGATCTCTCGCTGGCCTATACGCCAGGCGTTGCGGAACCATGCCTTGAAATCGAAGCGAATCCTTCTGATATTTACAAATATACCAACAAAGGCAACCTGGTTGCCGTCGTCTCCAACGGGACGGCCGTGCTCGGGTTGGGGGATATCGGCGCCGGCGCCGGTAAACCGGTGATGGAAGGCAAGGGGGTTCTGTTCAAACGCTTTGCCGATGTCGATGTGTTCGATATCGAGCTGGATACCCACGACGCCGATGAAATCATCAAGTGTTGCCAGCTTTTGGAACCGACCTTCGGTGGTATCAACCTTGAAGACATCAAGGCGCCGGAATGCTTTTACATTGAGGAAACCCTCAAAAAAACCATGAAAATTCCGGTCTTTCACGACGATCAGCACGGCACCGCGATCATCTCTGCGGCGGCTCTGGTAAACGCGCTGGAACTCGTCAAAAAAGACATCGACAAAGTCCGGGTCGTGTTCTCCGGGGCCGGTGCCGCCGGAATTGCCTGCGCCAAGCTGTATTGCTCGCTCGGTGTCAAGCATGAAAACCTGATGATGGTGGACTCCAAGGGTGTCATGTATGAAGGCCGCGGTGACCAGTTCAATCCGTACAAGGCCGAATTTGTTCGCAAAACCGACTGCCACACGTTAGCCGACGCCATGAAGGGCGCCGATGTGTTTGTCGGCGTGTCGGCCAAAGACGTTGTGAATAAAGAAATGGTCAAGAGCATGGAACGTGATCCGATTATCTTTGCGATGGCCAACCCGGATCCTGAAATCACCTATCCCGAGGCGGTTGAGGCGCGTCGTGACGTGATTATGGCCACCGGGCGATCCGACTATCCCAACCAGGTCAACAACGTGCTCGGTTTTCCGTCGATTTTCCGGGGAGCGCTTGATGTGCACTCCACGGCCATCAATGAAGAAATGAAAGTCGCGGCGGTCAAAGCGCTGGCCAATCTGGCCAAGCAGGACGTGCCGGATGAAGTGGCCCGGGCGTATCATGTCGACCATTTCAAATTCGGTCGCGATTATATCATTCCCAAGCCGTTTGATCACCGGGTGTTGATGTGGGAAGCCTCTGCTGTCGCACAGGCCGCCATGGATACTGGCGTGGCCCAGAAGCCGGTTGATATCAATGAGTACAAAGAGCAACTGGAACGCCGGATCGGCAAAGGCCGGATCATCATGAACGTGATCACCAACAAGGCCAAAAAGGAACCCAAGCGAATCGTGTTCCCCGAAGGCGACTCCGGTCGCATCCTTCGCGCGGCGCGGATTGTTGCCTCCGAGGGGATTGGCAAACCGATCGTGCTCGGCAAGGCCGAAGATATTCAGAAGGCCGCCGAGGAACATGAAATCGATATGAACGGGATTGAAGTCCTTGATCCCCGTCGGTCCGACAAGCGACAGGCGTATGCCGAGAAATTGTATCAGAAACGTTGTCGGCGCGGCATGACACTGGATCAGGCGATGTGGAAATTGCGCAATCGCGTGTATTTCGGTACCATGATGCTCGACCAGGGCGATTGCGATGCGGTCGTCTCCGGAGTAACCACCGACTATCCGACCACAATTCGGCCAGCGCTGGAGATTATTCCTCTCAACCCGGGTATCTCGCGGGTCTCCGGACTGTATGCCATGATCAAAAAGGATCAGGTGTACATGTTTGCCGACACCACCGTGAATGTCAACCCGAGTGATGAGGAACTGGCGGAGATCGCCATCAGTGCGTCTCGCGTTGCCAAGGCCTTTAACATTGAGCCCCGCATTGCCATGCTGTCCTTCTCGAATTTCGGGTCGGCTTCCTACCCGGAATCAAGGAAAGTGGCGCGCGCGGTCAAGATTCTGCATGAGAAAACCCCCGACCTGGTGGTCGATGGCGAAATGCAGGCCGACACGGCGCTGATGCCGGAGTTTATGGAACGGTATTACACCTGCTCCAAGTTGAAGGAGAAGGCCAACGTCTTTGTCTTCCCGGATCTCAATTCCGGAAACGTTGCCTATAAACTACTCCAACGTCTGGGCGGACTGATTGCCGTCGGACCGATCCTGATGGGTCTGTCCAAACCGGTTCATGTCCTGCATCGGACTTCCGATGTCAATGAGATTGTCGACATGGCGGCGATTGCCGTGGTTGATGCTCAGACCAATGGCATTGTGAAATAGAATCAATGGCATAGTAATATGCCCGCCGGGGCGGCCGTTTGGTCGCCCCGTTTTTTTTGTGCCGGTCCGGCATTGTCTCTATTGAGAGGATGTATTATGTTGGGGCGTTAACGGATGCAATGAGAAAGCGGCGATGATAATATATACCGATGATATCACCTACGCCGGGCAACTGGTGCCCGATGCTTCCCACTGGCGGTCAATCAACCCCGGTGACGTTGCCGAAACCCTTCGGCCGCTTGTCACCGAACTTTTTCCCGAAGTCGATATCTCGTATACCGAAGTTTCGAATAATGGCCCCTGGCAGAATTTGTTTGTCACCAAACATGCCGAGCGGTCGCAATATGATGTTTTTTCGGGGTTGTGTGAGCGGGGCATACCGCTTCCCGATCACACCCTCTGCATGGCTGATTCCGGGAGGAAATTTCACGGCTTCAAAAATCGCTCCTGGGTAAGCCTGCCGGGAAACATCCACCTGGTGGCGTACCTCGAGCCGCGTCAGGAGTTGGCCCACGTCGGCGTCGGTTTTATCGTCATGGCGGTCGCGGCGGTTTTGCAGGCGCTTGACGGTGTGGAGGGGTTGTCTGGTCGGGCGGCGGTGAAATGGGTCAATGATATTATGATCGATGATGCCAAGGTGTGCGGCGTTTTGGCCAATTCTCAGATGCAGGGAACGCGGGTGGACGGTGCCATTATCGGAATTGGCCTGAACGTCGAATCGGCGCCGGAGGTTGTTCCAGATCTGTTTGTCTCACGGGCGGCATGCCTGCGGGATTTTGTGACCGCCGCCGCGTCATGCCACGTCGGTGAGGTCTTTCGCATGTTGAATGTCGCGCTCGACAAAATGTATCGGTGCTATTGCGATGGGGGGTACGGCGAATTAATTCGGATGTATCGTGATCGTTCGGCCATTATCTCCAAAACGGTGAGTATTCGGGTCGATAAAGTCGGAGTCGCACCCGATGAAATCATCAGCGGTCGTGTTCAAAAAATCGGCGATAACCTGGAACTATACCTGGAGAACCACCCCGAACCGATTTCCACGGGACGACTGATTATCAAGAATTGAATTGACAGGGCGACCCGCCCGCTATATTTTACATCTCAGCATCAGGGATTTACAAACGAGATAAAAATATACTCTTATTCTTCATTTTCCGCTCGGGGAAATGGAGAATGCACGATTAACTGCATCTACGGGAGTAATAGCATGGAACCACTCGGTCTGTTAACGATCTGCGTTTCAGCGATCATCTCAGTCTTCCTTCTGCTTTCGCTATTGGCAATTGTTATGCGCCTGATTCTGGCGCTGTTCCCGGAACCGATTCAAGTCACTGATTCCGCAATTGTGGTGGCCATTGTATCCGCCGCACAAAGACTGTACCCCGGAACGACCGTAACCAAAGTGGAGGAGGTAAAATGATTTTTACGAAAACCCCCAAAACCATCAGAGTGATGTTCACGCCGTTTCGAGACGGATTACAGAGTTCATTTGGCGGCAAAGTGAGGCTTCAGGATTTTCTTCCTGCAATGAAAGCATCAGTGGAGGCGGGTATACGTCATTTTGAATTCGGTGGGGGCGCGCGTTATCAGGCGCCGTATTTTTACCTCGGTGAAGATCCCTTCGAAACCATGCAGAAAATACGTGACGAGGTCGGTCCGGAGGTCGATCTGCAAATTTTGACCAGGTCCGTTTCGGGAGTGACGCTGACCACGCAGTCGCTTGAAGGACTGCAGTTGCAGGCCAGGCTGATGAAGCAATATGGCACCACCTGGGACCGGAACTTCGACTACATGAACGATGTCGATAACCTGATCAAGACCGGACAGCCGATTGTCGATGCCGGCATGCACCACCAGGTTTGTATTGCCCTGATGGGATTGCCATTCAAGTCCGACAAGGTGCACACCGCCGAATTTTACACCAGCATCGGGAAAAAACTGCTCGACAGCGGTATGCATATCGACAGTATCTGTTTGAAGGATGCCAGCGGGACCTGCGATCCCAAAACCATTTATGATGCCACGGTCGCCCTGCGCAAAATTATGCCCTCCGAGATGTTACTCTGGTTGCACACTCACGACACCGCCAGCATGGCGGTGGCCTGCTATATGGCCGGTATCCAGGGTGGGGTCGACGGTATTGACCTGAGTGTCCGCCCGATGGCCAGCGGAACGGTGCAACCCGACGTGCGTTCGATGGCCCATGCCCTGAAGGGAACCGGGTACTCCCTCGATATTGATGATACCAAATTGCCGGTCATTGAGGATATGCTCAATGAACTGATGAAAAATTACAACTTCAATCCCACCACCACGACCGCCGATGCCCGTGTGGTCGGATTTCCCATGCCGGGCGGTGCCATCGGCCCGAACGTGCATATGATGGAAAAGGCCGGAATCCTGAATAAATACAGCGATGTCCTGGCGGAATTCCCGGTGGTGGTCGAGGCCGGTGGTGCCTGGACCAGCGTCACGCCCGGAAGTCAGCAGTACTGGTTGCAGGCCTTTAATAATGTCATGTACGGTCGCTGGAAAAAGATCGATGCCGGTTATGGCCGCGCGGTGCTGGGCTATTACGGCAAGACCCCGTTGCCGCCTGACCCGGAAGTTGTCAAGATCGCCTCGGAGCAGTTGGAACTGGAGGTGTTCACGGGTGATCCGCTTGATGCCGCCCCGAAGAATATCGAGCCCGCCCGGGAAGCTTTGACCGAACGCGGACTGGAAGTAAGCGACAAGAATATCTTCCTGGTTTTGGCCTCCATGGTTCCGGGAAAGAAAATGGAATTGAACGAGGGTATCCGTCTTTTGACCGGCAAGGCCAAGATTGATATCCCGCTGAAAAAGAAAGAAGAACCGAAACCGTCCGCGGCTCCGGCTCCGACGGCGACATCAACCGCCCCGGCCGTTCCCGCCGGACCCGTAACCACGCGTTGCATGGTTTCCGAAGGCGGTGCCACCCGAACCTTCACGGTAACCCTGGAACCGGTCGGCAGTCAGGCGGCAACCGCCCCTGCGGCGACGCCCGCTTCGGCGCCCGCGGCGGTCGCGGTCCCGGCCGCCAGCAATGGCACCCCGGTGCATTCCACCTTCGCCGGCTTTGTTGAAGTTGTCGATATCATGGTGAAGGTCGGTGAAACCGTTCACAAGGGGCATGTGGTGGCGGCGGTCGAAGCCATGAAGGCCAAACATGATATCAAGGCGCCCATCGATGGCACGGTGTCCGAAATCCACGTCGAGATCGGCGATGAGATTGACTCCTCCAAACCGATTCTTACTCTATCGTGAGGGGTCACTATATGGATACGGCGATCAAGCTCTTGGAACAATCCGGATTTGTCAATCTGCACTGGAGCAATTGGGTGATGTTTGCGGTGGCGGGTATTTTGATTTATCTCGCCGTCAAGAAGAACTTCGAGCCGCTCCTGTTGATCCCGATCGGCTTTGGGACCATCCTTGCCAATCTTCCCCTGGCGGAAATGGATTCCTATGGCAATGGTATCATCGCGCTGATATATAACTCCGGGGTTAAAACCGAACTTCTGCCGCCGATTGTCTTTCTTGGCATCGGCGCTTTGATTGACTTCCGGCCGCTGTTGGCGCGGCCGATAACTTTCCTGCTGGGGGCGGCGGCGCAATTCGGGATTATCGTTGCGGCCCTGTGCGCGGCCTACCTGTTGGGCTTTACCCCCAGAGAGGCCGCGTCGATCGGGATAATCGGGGGGGCCGACGGGCCGACCTCGATTTTTCTGGCCAGCCAGCTGGCGCCTCACCTGCTGGGCCCGATTGCAGTCTCGGCCTATAGCTACATGGCGCTGGTGCCAATTATCCAGCCCCCCATCCTGCGCCTGCTGACCACCCACAAAGAGCGGGCGATTGATATGCCCCAGGCCAAACCGGTCTCGAAAACGGCCGCAATCCTGTTTCCGATCATTGCCGGTATCATCGCCTCATTGGGGGTGCCCTCAAGTGCCCCGCTGATCGGGATGTTGATGTTCGGTAATCTGCTCCGTGAGGTGACCGCAACCGAACGGCTCCGGCGGACCGCCGGCGGCGCCCTGGTCGATATCGTCAGTATGTTTCTGGGACTGGTGGTCGGTGCCACCATGGACGGCACGCATTTTCTCCGACCGCAGACACTGATGATTTTGGTGCTGGGAGCAGTGGCCTTTTCGTTCAGTACGGCCGGAGGAATTCTCTTCGCCAAACTGCTTAACCTGTTTCTGCCACATCGCAAGAAAGTC
>Ga0272441_10006315_pt1 | contig 19944 bp, 22 predicted proteins | sample SSMProp6N_FD_193582 | JGI IMG/M metagenome (GOLD analysis project Ga0272441, IMG submission 193582) | Marine sediment archaeal communities from Little Sippewissett salt marsh, Falmouth, MA, United States - SSM-Prop-6N | ecosystem: Environmental > Aquatic > Marine > Wetlands > Sediment ... | reverse complement strand
CACCTGCCCCATGTCAAAGGTAATATTGTCGGTGCTGTTGACATACTCGGCAACTTCCTTTGATTTCGACTCAAAACCCTTGGAAGAATAGCTGTCTCCGCCATAACTGTGGAACTGCAGGTGAGTGTGATGCAAAACCGATTCACGGCCATATGCATTCTTTGCCTTGTAGCCCTCTGCAATCTTTAGGGTATCCAGTGTAATCTTGTAGTTGCCGGGTTCACCCAGAGAGTTGCCATGTATATGCATGCAGTGCGGAAGACCCAGCATCTCATTTGCCTCTATAAGGGATCTGTTGATATCCCCGGGAGTTACATCAAAATACGGAACGGTATCGGTTGTGGTAAGACAGTTCATACCCCATCCCCATGCCTCAGTTCCCCCGGGATTGACGTTCTTGATACCATATCCCTTTGTCATCCTGAGCATCCATGCGATGTAGGCTGCAATGTTTTCGATCTCGTTGTTCTTGATGTACTCGAGCACAAACCAGTTGTTTCCGAAAACAGGCAGTGCACCCTCGTCTATAACAGGAGTGTCACGCATCTCTTCGTGGGTATGGCGGGCGAACAGGGGTGGCATCGCGGCTTCCATCGCGAATCCGTATCCCATCTTTGCATATATGTATGCGGTCCTGAATACATTGGGTACTGAAAAACCTGTGCCTGTCCTCTTTACACCATTACCTGCATCACATTTGAAAAGTTTCTCCTCAGGACGGTAGTTCCTTCCAATGTTTACTTTAGGTCCGGCAATATGAGCATGAATATCTACCGCACCGGCCATAACGGTCTTACCTGATGCATCGATCTCGGTTGCGTTTTTGACCTCGTTTGTCTCCACAAACTTGCCGTCCTTGATGGCAAGATCGGTCTTTTCACCTTTTATGCCAAGGACAGAATCATAGAGAAAACCATTTTTAATAAGGTATTCTGCCATCGCTCAAACCCCCTTAATCTTTTTCACTTTCTCAAGAACTGCCTCAAGGAACTCTTCATCGGTCAGCATGCCCTCCGGCGGTTCGACAACCTTGCGGGTATCGATCGGAACATTGTCCATGCGATATGCACAACCCCCTACCTCTACACCTACAAATGCTACCGGAACATGCACCTTGCAGACCTCTGTGGTCGGAGTCTCATGCGGATCGATACAGACCGATGGGAGTTTATTGATCTTTTTTACCGACTGCATGGGGAAATGTGCACCTGGATCACTGCCAAGTACAAATATCGCATCCACCTCATCCCTTCTGAGAAGATCGTTCGAAGTCGTCTCACCAGGGTTGTAGCGCGGGTAACCTCGTGTCAGGTCGACTGCATACGGATAGCCAAACTGCCATCCCCATACCTGCCCTGAACCGGTAACATTGTAATGCCCACGCATCGGCATGATCGCAAATTTCGTGTAGTCGTTGAGATCACGGGTAACCATGATGGCATTGTCTATGTTATGATTCTTTGAAAGTGACTGCGTCACACCCATACCAAAGAATATGACTCCAAAGCGTGCCTTCTTCATCAACTCGGCAGCCTCGTATATCGTCGCCTTGGGTATGCCTGCAACAGTTTCGGGAAGCTTTTCTCCACGGATTGCAACACGGATAGCACTGAGAAGTTCAAAGTCCCTCCCCTGTTCTATCTGCATGTGGATGTCAGCAATGCTTGCCGTATCCGTGCAGCGTGGATCAACAACGATCATCTTTCTTCCCTTGTGGCCCTTACCTGTGAAGAAACCACGCGGGAATATAGAGTACCTGCTCATGTGTCGCGGGTGTGCTTGTGCAGGGTTGCATCCCCAGAAGATGACACAGTCGGCACGGTTCTTGATCTCGCCAAGTGTACAGCTCGGTACACCAACGTCCTGAACCGCTATCAGGGTCGTCCCGTGGCATACAGTAGCCGTATTGTCCATCACCGCGCCAACCGTCTCACCGATCTCAGCACCTACGCCCTGTGCCTCACAGTTGGTTGAACTCCAGCCATACATCAGGGGCTTTTTTGCATTACATAGCAGGTTTGCTGTGTAGTCAGCCGCTTCATCATAGCTGATATCCTTCCATGATCCATCCTCCTGCTTCATGCGTGGCTTTGTTATACGGTCAGGAGCTGCAGAGTGAAGGAACTTTTCCGCCCCGATTGCACATGCGTTGTAGACATCAAGGACTTTTGTACCTTCATCATTGACCTCAACCTCAATATCATCACAAAGGGTACCGCAGAACGGACAGACCGCGTCTGTTATAAGTTTTGACATATTTACTCACCTCTGCAATTCTTCCGGACAAGCTCAAGCGATGTGAGCACAATATCATCCGTTGCTTCCACTGAGACGCAGGTACCTTTGAATGTGGGCATGCCAGTACCGTAGGTATTCGGATCAATGACAGTGTTCGCCCAAGGGCCCATTGGAATCCATGCAACACCGGGATGAGGGCCCTGTGTCGCTTCAATGGCCTTGACTATAACACTGCCGAACTCACTAGTAACTCTGACATTTGTATTTCTCCAAATGCCAAGTTTATTAAAATCTTCAGGATCGATCTCAATAATCCCACAGGCATCACGATAGGCTGGTTTTTCCTTACCGGCCTCCATCGAAACGCCCTGGGCAATTGTTCGTCCTGAGATCAGATTAAGTGTGTAATTATTTTCCACCATATCATTCCCCTCGAAAAAGGGTTATTGAATTCACACTTCTTCTCAGTGCTTACTTTTTAAGCGGGCTCGGGCCAAGCTCAGTGATGGTATTTATAACGTCTTCCATTACCATACCCCACTTCGCACCCTCGGATGCTGATACGAACGTCATCCTGACACGTCTGTCATCAAGTCCAAGGTTCTTCAGTATGGTCTTGATCATGAACATTCTTTTTGCACACTTGAAGTTTCCTTCCAGATAATGGCAGTCTCCAAAGTGGCATCCTGAGATGAGCACGCCATCGGCACCATCCTGAAGCGCCTTCATGATAAACAGGGGATCTACACGCCCTGTACACATTACACGAATGGCACGGACATCAGGAGGATACTGAATACGAGCACCACCGGCAAGATCTGCACCAGCGTATGAACACCAGTTACAGATTATTGCCTGAATCATTGGTTTCCATTCACCGTCAGACATTACTGTGCACCTCCACGTCCACCAAGAAGGAATGCATCAATCTGCGCCACAATCTGCTGTGACGTGAAATGCTGCATCTTGATTGCACCACCGGGGCAGAAGCCACCGCAGGTTCCGCATCCCTTACATTTTGCCTCTGTGACCTGCATGACCTGACGACCGTCCTTTTCAACAAGCGCCAATGCAGAGTATGGACACAGATTTACACACATTCCGCATCCTGCACATAGCTCCTCAATACACTGTGCAAAGTATGGTTCAAGCTCGACCTTGCCCATGTGGATCGGGATCGCCGCCGCAGATGCGGCACCTTCTGCCTGTGCAACGGTATCAGGGATATCTTTCGGACCCTGACAAACACCGGCGAGGAATACACCTGCCGTGGTAGTACCACAGGGGTTGAGTTTCGGGTGAGCCTCAAGAAGCCAGCCGTCCTGTGACAGGGATACTCCAAACTGTCTCCTGACAACCTCCGTCTGGGCAGGTGGCTGAATAGCTGCCGCAAGTACGACCATATCACACTCCACGTTAACCGGCCTCTGGAGAAGGGTGTCCTCTGTGAATACGGTGAGGTTCTTTGTTAACGGGTCCTCCAGGATATTTGCAACACGCCCGCGGATGAACTTTGCACCCTCGGACTGGATACGATAATAGAACTCCTCGTACATCTTTCCGAACGAACGGATATCCATATAGAAGAGATACACCTTCGCACCCGGAATCTTCTCGATTATCTGGTGTGCGTGTTTGAGCGAGTACATGCAGCAGAAGCGTGAACAGTACGGCTTTCCTTCGCCCGTATTGTCACGTGAACCTGCACATAGCACAAATCCTACCTTCTGGGGAATTACTCCATCGCTCGGACGGATCAGTTTCCCACCTGTAGGTCCTGATGCACAGATCAGACGCTCAAATTCAAGACCGGTGATTACATTATCAAAACGCTTGTATCCCCACTCGGATTTTACCTCAACCGGGAATAGTTCGTAACCTGTGGCAATGACAACGGTTCCCACCTTGATATCAACGAACTGGTCCTCCATCTCAAGATCGATCGCCTTCTTATCGCCGCATGCCTCTACACAGAGACCGCATTTTACGCACGAGTTGAAATCGATCGTGTAGATCTGCGGAATTACCTGAGGGTGGTTGATGTATATTGCCTTGCGCGGGGCCATGCCCATTTCAAACTCGTTGCCCTTTACCACGGGACATACATTTGCACAGTCACCGCAACCGTTGCATCCGCCACCGACGATGCCCTTTGCCTCGGCCTCATCAGGAGTCATCACACCGCGTGCCTTTTTGCGGATCTTTATGTCGAAGTTACCGATGAAACCATCAACCGACTCAACTTCCGACCAAGTCATGAGCTCGATGTTTTCGTTCCTTCCTACATCGACCATCTTGGGAGTAAGGATACACTGGGAACAGTCGAGAGTCGGGAAAGTCTTGTCAAGCTGCGACATGCGTCCACCAATGGACGTATCTTTCTCTACAAGATAGGTCTTGATACCGGAGTTCGCAAGATCCAGAGCGGCCTGCATGCCTCCTATACCACCACCTACTACAAGCGCAGCATGCTCTACATCCACACTCTTGGGTATCAGATCTTCCAGAAGTGAAGCCTTTGCAACGGCGATCCTTACTGCATCCTTTGCCTTCTCGGTTGCTCCCTCACGATCGTGCATGTGCACCCATGAGTTCTGCTCACGGATGTTAGCCATCTCGAACCTGAACGGATTCAGACCCCCTACCTTTGTGGCAGTACGGAAGGTCGGTTCGTGAAGACGGGGCGAACAAGCCGCAACAACGATCCCGTTCAGGTCATGCTCATCGATCGCATCTGCGATCTTTGACTGGCCTGGTGTAGAGCACATGTACTGGTATTGATCTGCTACAATCACACCCGGCAGTGTCTTTGCATATTCCATTACATCGTTGACATCCAGTGAGCCTGCGATGTTTGTACCACAGTGGCAGATAAAAACACCAATTCTTGGTTTTTCATTTCCTGTCATTTCTTACACCTCACAGAATCTTCTCCAGGAATGGCGTGCAGTCGACAGCATGAAGGTCAAGAGCAAGTTCCTGTGGGCTCATGCCCTGTGCAAGACCCAGCATTTCATTGTAGTGCAAAACAGGAAGACCATATTCAACGCCGAATTTCTCTTTTATTTCAACCTGGCCACGATCGTACTGTAACTGGCAGAACGGGCACACCTCGGTGAGTGCATCGGCACCAACTTCCTGAAGGTTGATCATCTTCTCGTTTGTAATGTCAAGAGCATGAGAAAGATCAAATCCACGTACTCCTCCTCCTGCGCCACAGCACTGCATCTTATTGCGGTACTGGACAGATTCCGCACCAATAGCGTCAACCAGTTCCTCTATCCACATGGGATTTTCAGAATCTCCAAAATGACGCTCTTTCATTGGCTTCATCAGGTGGCAGCCATAGTGAACCGCCACTTTTACGCCGGTGAGAGGACGGGTTACGCTGTCTGCAATCTTCTTAACACCACAGATCTTCTCATCATAGTAGAGTTCTGCAAGGTGCCAGACATCTATCGAACCCTTGAACTCCATATCGATCTCTGCAAGAACCTCATTCACGCCGTCCCTAAGTTCATCGTTGTGCTTCAGGATATGGTTGACCTCGTAAATGGACTTGTAGCACCCGTTACAGATCAGTGCAATATCCTTGCCCATCTCTTCCGCCAGGATCACGTTTCGTGCCGCCATCGCGTACCATACATTGAGATCGATTGACCCGAATGCTCCCGGTGCCGGACAGCAGCTGGCTCCTTTCAATGGAAGAAGCTCAATGCCAACCTTCCTGCTTGTTTCAATCGCAGATGCCTCACAACCAGGATAACGGTTTGGCGCGATACATCCCAGGAAGAATGCATATTCGTGTTTTCCGTTCGATGACATTACTTAACACCCTCCAGAACTCTGTCAGCTGTCTCTTTCAAATCGTAGTGATCAATTATCTTCTGGATTCCATCGATGTATTCGGGATATGAATGTGTCGTTGGAGGGTCTGCATCGAGACCAAGCTTCACTCTTGCCGCCCTGTTGACATCGTTGTTGGGAACCCCATGACCGGTTGTATAAATGAGATTTACCGTCTGCAAGAAGTTTCTCGGTATAATGTCCCTCTTGGCAGCAAGATTCCTCATCGCCATGATCACATCGGTCGGTGCAATATCACGAGGGCAACGATCTGTACAGCTGTAGCAGGTCGTACATAGCCACAGATCGGGATCGGTCAAAGCCTCATCCTCAAGCCCCAGAACCGCACGGCGCATAAACAGCCGTATCCTGTATGAACTTCTCGGTGCCGACGGGCATGAACCTGTGCATGTACCACACTGGAAGCACATCTCAGGGATTGTGCGGCTAATTCTTTTGACCTCTTTCAGGAAATCAGCCTTGCTGTCCTCGTTGTAGAAATACCTGTCCCTGAGCTTATTTTCAAGCTCGGGGTTTCCATAATTTTTTTCTTTGGCCATATTCACGCCTCACGCACTTTCAAGGACCTTAAGCTCGACCTCTCCGGGGGCTACCGATTCCCTGACCTTCGAAGTTCTAGGCTGGAGAAGCTTCTTCTCTATCCGCTTGAAGAGATCGGTCTTCTCACCCTTGACACGGATGCCGGATCTTCTAAGGACAATAATATCCTCTCCGGGGCATGCGTTGACACACGCACCACAAAGAATACAGAAATCCTTATTGACAGCAATGTTCGGTTCGATCTGGCCCTTCATCTGATCGGCAGGCAACGGTGACGGCAGATAAATAGCATTACATGGACATACATCCACACAGGTTGAGCATCCGCCGGGACACTTCTCAGGATGGAACTCAATCTCACCCTCAAAGATCTTTTCAACAGTAATTGCCTCAGTTGGACAGTTTACTGCACACCAGCGGCAGGTTACACAGTCATCCTGGTTGATATCTACCTTGCCGTCTAAGGTCTTCGCAACGAATTCCCGTTCTACCTTGATAGCCTCCTCGGGGCAGACCTCTACACAGATCTGGCAGCCATCACATAACGACTCTTCCCAGACCACTTCGCCTTCCGTCTTTCCGCTTTCTGCAGATAGCACTTTTTTCTTTACATCGATTGCCGGACAGATAGCTCCACAAAGACCACAAAGCGAGCATTTCTCATCATCGCATGAAAACTCGATCTTTGCTTTTAATGCAGCCGCCTTAGCTAAACCTTCGGTTGACTCTCCTTCAAAAGTCGGGACATCCCGATTGATGGCGTCACGGGGGCATACATCATCACATATAGTACATCTGACGCATTTTTCGTCATCGATCTTTGTGATCATATCATATTCAGGGAATCCTTCCTGTTCCTTGAGGGGGATCTTTTCTTCTCCATCAACTTTCAGTGAAAGAGCATTGAACGGGCACATCAAAACGCATACACCACAGTATGAGCACTCTGTTTCATCGATGTCAACAGGCGCCACTGAATCGATTGCACCCCTTCTGGAAGCCCCTACCGGACCAAGAGAGATAGCCTCTTCCGGACAGGCCTCACAACAGATCCCACAACCCGTACATTTTTCAACATTTAGTACAAGGTTGTTGACCTGCTTGAGGAGTTTTTGTTCCATGATGACGTTAAGGCCATCACGTTTTTTTGTGAATTTGGGGAATAAGGTGTTCATCTTATAAACTCACTCCTATCATACCGTTAAGCAACTGATTGTGCTTTTCCTTCCCAACGTCCACTCAACTGTATCACATTGTATGGGCATGCCTCAACACACACTCCACAGCCTGCGCAAAGCTCAGCATTAAAATCCAGAACAATGGCTTTCCCGTTTTTGACCTTGTAAATCTTGTCGGTCGAAACAGGGTCCACTGTATAGAGCTCAAGCGCATCGACAGGGCATGCAACCACACAGTTGTTACAGCCGGTACAACGCTCCATATTTATATGCAACGCAAATGACATGGTATCACGCACCAGCATAATCGATCGTGAAATCGATCACCTTGAAATTTAGGAGAGAATTTTATTTAACCCTTCTGAAACGCTATGTACGTTGATTTTTTCCTTTTTTGTGTTTGTTAATTACTACTTGTTAATATTATTAAATTATAAATTATATAATATTTACAAAACCCATAGATATTAATCATAACTGTCCTTTATCAACCAACAGAAACACCTCTATCATATAAAAATAAATACACAAATATATCTCAAAAAATCAACAATATCCAAGGAATAATGCGATAATATTAAACATTTTATATTAACCTGGATAAATTATAGAAAATTAATACATGATGAAAACACATAATTGTTGAAGCTGATGCCCTGTCTATGGGCTTCCGGTTTATTCAGAGGAGAAAAGCATGAATCAAGCGCTTGTAAGAAGCACGGGGATTGTTGAAAGGTATCTGCCCCTTATCGAATCATGGGAACCGAAAAGCAATTCGCTATTCGTAAACAGCATGTGTAAAGAACTTATCGACTATCTCGATAAAAACACTAATTTTGACCTGTTCCCGCATGACATGAGAAAAGCAAAAGAGAAGAACACGAAATACACATGCGAAAACGGACAGTCCATTTCAATTGATTCAGACGGGGGAAAGATTTCCATCCAGTTCATAAAGGATCTTCACGCATATGAAGAACTGAAGATATTGTTGAAAGAGATACGAACTGAAAATGAAAAATATGATCACTCCATAATTATCTTCACCGGGGATACCAATCCTGTCATGTCGGAAAAAATTGAAAAATTTGTTGAAAATAATAAAATCCCGGTTGCCCTCATAAAAAAATAATTTCTTTTTGTAAAAATCCTGAACAATCCGGTCTACTCAATCAACCCGTAACAATTTAGAAACCTTCTTTTATCTCATCGATGACCTAAACAATATAAGAGGTATTGTTATGGAGATGGATGGAGTTCCTATTGAGAACGAGTATGCAGAAGCATTTCCAACATGGGTATGCCGTGTCATCATCACGGCTGTGACCGAAAAATGGGCGATCAGGGCGGCAACCGAGGCTACAGGTTTTGCAACTTCAGCCATAGGCTGTCCATGCGAGGCGGGAATAGAATGTGCAATCCCTGCAAACGAAACTCCCGATGGAAGACCAGGGGTCGCAGTCCTTTTCTGTGCCGGTAAAAAGAAACTGAAGGAGCAGGTAGTGGAACGCCTTGCAGAGTGCGTTCTGACCGCCCCGACAACAGCTGTATTTGACGGACTGCCTGAAGCAGAAGAGAGAGTACCTGTGAAGCTACACTTTTTCGGTGATGGTTATGAATACCAGAAGGGAGTGGGCGGCAGAAAGTGCTGGGTAATCCCCATTATGAACGGCGAATATGTTGGCGAAGAAGATTTTGGTATCGTCAAGGGGGTTGCAGGAGGCAATTTCTTTATTATGGGCGAGAACCAGATGGCTGCTCTTGTTGCCGCAGAAGCAGCGGTTGATGCCATCGACAAGGTCAGGGGAACTATATGTTCATTCCCAATAGTTGCATCAGGTTCAAAGGTTGGAAGCAACAAATACAAATTCATGCCCGCATCCACAAATGAAAAGTACTGCCCGACATTGAAAGACAAGGTTCCTGATTCCAGGGTCCCGGCCGATGCCAATGCCGTATATGAGATTGTCATCGATGGAGTTGATGAAAACGCGATCAAAGAGGCAATGTCAGCAGGCATAAAGGCGGCGGTCAAGGTACCCGGAATCAAACTGATATCAGCAGGCAATTTTGGCGGAACTCTGGGTCCGTTCAAATTCAACCTTTATGATATCCTATAATCCAACATTTTATTGCATTATTTTTTGATTGAAACGTGGATTTGATCATTGATCGATCTGCTTATATGTTTTGTTGCCGATTATTTTGTTAGCGAATATTTCGGTGACATGATGATTCCCATAATACAGGGTTTTTTTGTGGAAAATGCGATGAAAACAAACGAAAATCATATTTTTCCAGCTTTTTTTACAGGACCAATCATAATGGGAATCAGGAAGGGCAGAATACCATGAAGACAATCCCCGAACCCTACACAATCAGGTATCCCAATATAGTCGGATTGGCCGACAAAGATGGTAAAAGAATAGAGTTGATAGAATTTTTTGACTGCATCGGCGGGGCAATGTGGGTGAAGAATCACTACTGCAAGAGCTCTCTGGTCAGGTCGGTCAGGACCATCGGTTCGACAAACCGCTATATGCTCGATACAGGAAGTATTGAACTTGATCTCAAAGGTTCGTATTTTCCTGCCGGAATTTCAGAAGCCAAGTGCACCGGGAACGAGATCAGTATCTCTTATCTCGGCATGGGAGGAGGAGGAGTCGGTGCATCAATTTGCAGGTCGAAAGCAAATGGTGTCATCAGAAGCACATCCGATGAATCAGGCGGCGGAAAGATCGCCGGTTCAACCATTGTCATACCAAGGAGAGAGAGGGTACTGATAGGAGTTGACGATACCGATACACCCGAAGAGGGAGCCACATGGACGTTGTGCCATAATATAGCAAGAACTGTTGAGGATGAACATTCCTGCTACCTTTCACACACCATAACCCAGCTGTATCCGGTTCCCTACAGGACAAAAAATTGTGTATCCATCGTATGCGAGTTTGCATCCACGCAACCTGATGCTCTAGTGGATTCCTTCAGAGAACTGCTGGAGCTTTATACATTATCGGAAGACACGGGCATGGCCGTCTACAGGGCCTTTGAACCCTCTGAAAGACTTGTAAAATACGGTGAGGCAGTGAAACAGGGTGAGGTGGATTCAAAAGCTCTTGAGGAGATCAATGACGATTGCCTTGATCTCGTGATCAGAGGGAGGGGAATAATTGGTGCAGTTGCAGCGATTCCTTACTATACCAGATTCAAAGAGGCCCTGAAATTATGGAATGGATAAAAGCCAAGGCCAAACTCATCGAAGAAGGAGGAGTCAGGTTATCGGGGGATCCTCCTGAAACCACTGGCAGCTACTCCAAGGCAGGACCAGGCGCCGGTTTGCCGCCACCCCTCTTCTTTTCACCTGATGAAAAAAAAGAACGGAGAGTCAGGCTTCCCATCAAGGATGACAGTAAATACATCCTTCATATAGAGAGTGGAAAAGTCCGGATCGAGATCGACGGTGCACAGATTTGCGGCAAACTTGAGCCCGCCCCTCTCCACTGCCCCGGACAGGCTTTCATCGCGGTTACCGAATCATGCATATATAACTGCTGTTTCTGCGGAATCGCAAGAAAAACAGGATTAAGAAAATCCTCCCGGATGATACAATCCCTTGTAGAAGAAAACCTCGATACGATCAATGCAATCTCACTCACAAGCGGCGTATTATCAAACACTATTGAGGAGGAGGAGTATGTGATCTCCATCGTCGACATGGTGAAAAAATTTGATCTCCCTGTTGGAGTATCGATACTCCCCAATGACAGAACATCCGAAAGGCTGCTGGAGCACGGAGTCGATGAGGTGAAGTTCAACCTTGAAACAGCGACCGGCAAATTGTTTGAAGAGGTATGTCCGGGTCTCGAACGAGAGATCATATTCAGTGAGCTGGAACGATCAGTGGAACTATTCGGCAAAAACAAGGTCTATTCCAATGTGATAATCGGCCTTGGAGAGAGAGATGAAGACCTGAAGAATATTACAGAAAAACTCGCTTTTTCGGGCGTTATCCCCGTGCTAAGGCCACTAACTCCCGCGGGAAAACTCACCTGTTACAAGAGCCCTTCGGCAGAGCGTCTTATCGGACTGGCAGAGATGCAAAAAGACATTCTGGAAAAGGCAGGACTTGATGGGAGTCAGGCAAGGACAATGTGCGCCGCCTGTACTGCATGTGATATTGCACCATGGAGAGACATATGAACGGGCTTGAAACGCTGACGAACGCGTTAATCGAATCGGCGGAACGATTTTTTGGTGTACCGGGATATCCGGCAACCGATATTATCAGGCTCACCGGTGCATGGTGCTGTTCCAATGAGAAGGTTGCACTCGAATATGCACTGGGATCATCAATTTCAGGCACCAGGGCCGCAGCCATAATGAAAAATGCAGGAATAAACACATGTGCAGACACCCTTGTCAACTCAGTCGTGCAGGGTCTTAAAAGCGGAGTGGTACTTGTTGTGGCAGACGATACCGAGATATCGGGATCCCAGAACGCACTTGATTCCAGGTACTATGGAGAGATTACATCAGTACCCGTCATTGAACCGGACAGCCGAACAATCGCTGAAGCGACCGAAGAGGCGTTTCGGGTTTCAGAAAGGTTTTCCAGGCCGGTTCTGCTCAGGATCACTCCCACACTCCTAGACGGACCGGCATCCTGCCCCAAGGCAACAAAAAAATTATTTACCGGAGAACTTGCACCTCCCGACCTTACAATGAAGGGAAGGGTGACCCGTGCCAATAATATGATACAGGGCATGCAAAAATGGTCAGACAATTCACCCCTAAATATTCTGAATGATCTGGAAATTGGTGTCGGTGCTGCAAAAGGAAGGGATAAAATCGTGACGGTTCACCCAACTCCGGATATCGATATATCCGGCGGCAGGACGATCAACGAGCTCGGCAGGCGTTTTGTATGGGAACACAGCCAGATTGATAAAGAAGTAATCAGGGCTGAAGAACCCGAAACATTTGCACAGCGGGGTTTTTACCGCACACTCTGCCCGTCATGCCCGTTCAGGGAGTTGTTCTCAATAATTTCAGAAAAAGGCCTCTATGCAATATGTGATGCAGGCTGTTCACTGCTTGCCATGAATCCTCCTTACTCGTTTGCAATTGCCCACTACGGACTCGGTTCATCACCAGCAGTTGCAGTCAAATCAACGGGCATATGCCTGACAGGAGATTATGCGATCATACATTCAGGCATCAATGCCCTGATCGATATCCATGAAAAAGGACTGCCCCTGCTGTGCATAATTCTTAAAAATATGAAGATGGGCATGACCGGCGGACAGAAGATCATGGATCTTGAGAAATACCTCCAGTGGGCGGATCCGGTCATCTGTGAAGCAGAAGATCACACGAAGCTGAGAGAAGAGATCCAAAAACCCGATTCTTTGAAAGTATTGATCATCAGGGGAAAATGCCCCGGGGGAGAGAAATATGGAACAATTAAATGTTGAAATTTGCGATGTGACGTTACGTGACGGCGAACAGACACCGGGTGTCTCGTTCACCTGCGATGAAAAGCTGGATATTGCCGGAAAACTGGACATGATAGGTATCGATGTAATCGAGTCAGGCTTTCCCGTGGTGTCCGAGGATGAGAGGAGATGTGTAAAAACTATCGCCGGTGCCGGTCTTTCATCAAGGATCTGCTGCCTCGCAAGGGCGATCAGGGCCGACGTGGAATGCGCCATCAGTTGTGACGTAGACATGGTTAGTATTTTCATTGCTACATCCGAACTGCATGTAAAACACAAATATAAAAAACCAAGGGATGTTGTACTTGCAAACGCTCTCGAAATGGTGGAATTCGCCAAGGATCACGGACTCGAAGTCAGATTTGCCGCGGAAGATGCCTCAAGAACAGAACTGGATTTTCTTGAGAAGATGTACAACGAGGGGATAGAGCATGGTGCGGACCTTGTCAGTTATGCTGACACAGTCGGTTTTCTCACACCCATGGAGATATACCAGAATATCAAAAAACTGGCTTCCTCCGTTGATGGGCCCCTCTGCATACACTGCCACAATGATCTCGGATTCGCATCAGCAAATACAATAACTGCCGCGGAAGCGGGAGCTTTCCAGCTCCATACCACTGTTAACGGGATAGGAGAGCGGGCGGGCAACGCTGCCCTGGAGGAGGTGATGGCCACCCTCTACCTGAAACATGATATCGACCGTTACGATCTATCCCACATCAATACTCTCTCCCACATGGTATCCGAATATTCCGGCATAAAAGTACAGAAGCACAAGGCAGTGGTTGGCGAACATGCATTTGCGCATGAAAGTGGCATTCACATCGCGGCAATGATCGAAGACAACCTTACTTATGAGTTCGTCCCCCCTGAACTCTTTGGGAGGGAAAGACGTTTCCTGCTCGGCAAGCATTCCGGAAAAAAAGCTATTAAACATATTGTCGAGAATTACGGATATGATCTTACAGACGGGCAGATTATGAGGGTTCTTGAAGAGGTAAAGTCCAAAAGCCAGGGCAAGTGCTGTATAACACGGGAAGTGCTCTGCTCCATTATCAGGCATATTACAGAGGAAGAATAATGGGAGAGACTCTTTCTGAGCGGATACTGGGCGCAACTCCGGGAACTTATGTGGATCGACCAGTTGATCACGCATTTGCCCATGATGGAACAGGCGTACTTACGCTTGAAGCACTCCGGGAACTTAATGTAGAGAGAATCCCCTGTCCTGAAAAGATCCACCTTCTGTTTGATCATATATCACCTGCAAACAGCTCCCTTACGGCGACTCTCCAGAAAGAGCTTAGGCAGTATGCAAAGGAAAAAAAACTGCACTTTTCAGATATCGGCGGAGGTATCTGCCACCAGCTGATGAGCGAAAATGTTGTCCTTCCGGGAGAGATTGTGGTCGGCGCGGACTCCCATTCATGTACTATGGGAGCATTCGGAGCATTTTCAACCGGTGTCGGTGCAACCGACATGGCCGCCATATGGGCTACAGGAGAGACCTGGTTCAGAGTGCCAGAAACAATCGGAATTTTACTGGAAGGAACATTACAATTCCCTGCTGAACCAAAAGACGTTGCTCTGACTTATGTGGAAAAACTTGGGATGGACGGAGCCACTTACAAGGCACTTGAGTTCATTGGCAAAGGTGCAGAATCCATATCCATGGACGGACGGCTTACACTCTGTAATATGGCAGTGGAAAGCGGAGCCAAGGCGGGCATCTTCTATGCCGATGACATAACAAGGCGTTATCTGGCTGAACATGGCAGAAAGGGTGCGATACAAAGTATTGAAGAATGCGATTATTCCAGTGAGTTGACTATTGATCTGACCGATATAACCCCAAAGATCGCTGTGCCCCATCGTGTTGATAACGTAGTGGATGCAAAAAGTCTTCAGGGTAAGGAAATTGATCAGGTTTTTATCGGCACATGCACCAACGGTCGTTATGAAGATTTGAAAAGACTCCATGAGATCCTGAATGGAAGAAAAGTACTTGTCAGAACGATTGTAGCTCCTGCATCCAGATTGGTATTTGCCCGAGCACTGGAAGAAGGCATCATTACCAGCCTGATCAAGTCCGGATGTATTGTCTGCCCCCCTGGCTGTGGACCATGTCTTGGCGCACACCAGGGAGTGATAGGAGAGGGAGAGATCTGTCTTTCAACAGCAAACAGGAACTTCAAGAACCGTATGGGTGTAGGCGGAGAGATCTATCTTTCATCAGTATCGACAGCGGCCGCAAGTGCACTTTCAGGAGAAATCACCATTCCAGAGGGATTTTAACATGATAAACAAAGGTGAGGCGATCTGCCTGGGGCGGGATATTGATACTGATATTATTATTGCAGGGAGATATCTCCGTACAAAAGACAAAAGTATCTGGGCAAAACATTGCATGGAAGATCTTGATCCAGGTCTTGCAAAAAAGCTTAAAGGAAAGATCATCGTTGCTGATGAAAATTTCGGATGCGGCTCATCCCGCGAACAGGCTGTGATCGCACTAAAGGAAGCTGGTGTAGTGGCGGTTATTGCAAAAAGCATTGCAAGAATTTTTTTCAGGAACGCTGTAAATCAGGGTTTACCGGTTATTGAGTGCGATTTCAGGTGCATTGATGGCAAAGCCATATCTTTCGATCTTGATGAAGGACTGATCAGAGCTGAATCCGGGACATTCGCATTTGAGCCACCATCAAAAAGAATGATTGAGATAATCAGGGAAGGTGGACTTGTGAATTATCTTAATAAAAAAGCTGAAGATAAAACAGGTGAATGATGATAATTCCGGAATGCAAAACTGTGGGTTATGCCTCCTCAATGCCTTGTGGCAGGAAGGTGTACTTTCTGTCGAGGTACCTCATAAGGGAGACTCCCAATGGATATGAATTGATTGAGGTAGAGCTGGAACCAGGTGGAATGATGAGAGAAATCACATCAGAAAAGCTGCTTGCAGGAGAAGACGAGATCTGCTGGCATCCTGAAAAAGTCAATATACATAATCATGCCCTCCTGTTTTCACTTGCCATTAAAACAAGTAAAAAATGCACAATATTCAGTGGATATGACGAGCATATTACATTTGTCCTTGATCCGGATCCCTCCGAATTCCTGACAATACACATATATGATTCCTCCCCTCCCTTCCCCCATCTCAGTGAAACATTGAAAAAATTGGAAGAGGCCGGACTTTTCGGAAGACTGAACCTGCTCTTTGAGCATCATATCCTTGATATCGCAGAAGCAAAGGCTGATGTATATCCCTGCAGAGCATCCGGATTTGATCTCACAATTGATGCAGATGTAATGCACGGGGGAGAGATCGTGGCGGGATGCCTGACCACAAGACAGATCTACACGGAGCTGTGGGGTGAAAATTATACATTTGTAGATATTTGCCCGTTATCCCATGTTCAGGAGGAACCATTTATCGCACGTTGTTGCAGGCAGGAGAGAGAGGGCGTGACAACCTGGAACGGAAAACATGGTGCCATCGTTCATTGGGGTGCAAGTCCTGAAAAGATTGCAGAAACCGTATTCTTACTTGCGAAGGAGATGAGAGGTAACAAATGAAAAGAATCGCTGTTGTCGAAGGCGACGGTATCGGGCAGGAAGTGGTACCCATCGCGAGAGAGGTGGTGGAGGCATTCCTTCCTGATGCAGATTTCTTTGAGATCAAAGTTGGGTTTGAAAAATGGGAGACAGATGGTACGGCATGCGGGGAAGAGGAGATTAGGCAACTTAAAAGTTCTGATGCCATATTATTCGGTGCTGTGACAACCCCCCCTGATCCGGACTATAAGAGCGTGATGATCCAGATCAGGAAAACCCTCGATCTGTATGGAAATATCCGGCCGGTAAGAAGTAACAATACGGACATCATTATTGTCCGCGAGAACACGGAAGGGATGTATTCAGGGATCGAATGGGAGGAGGATGACAGGGCGTGCACACTCCGGATCATAACCCGAAAAGGGAGCACAAGGATAGCCCGGATGGCATGTGAACTTGTCGGAGGACGAAAACATCTCACGGTGGGGCACAAAGCCAATGTACTCAGGTCAGATACACTTTTTCGCGAATGCTGCCTGAACGAGGCAAATAAAGCAGGAATAATATTTAACGAAGAATACATTGATTCCCTGTGTTACAATGTACTCATGCATCCGGAGAGATATGATGTTATAGTGACCACAAACATATTTGGCGATATCCTGAGCGATGCCGCCGCATACCTCGCAGGAGGTCTCGGCATGCTGCCGAGTGCAAATATCGGTGATGTTAACGCTCTTTTTGAGCCTGTACACGGGAGCGCCCCGGACATCGCGGGGAAAGGCATAGCAAATCCTGTCGCCGCGATCAGGAGTGCAGGAATGCTTCTGGATTATCTCGGATTAACATGCGCCCCCGCCATGATCGAGGGTGCCATCTCACACGCGATCTCTGAAGGGGTGACCACACCGGATTTGGGTGGAAAATACGGAACAAAGGCGTTTGGAGATGCAATACTGGGCAATATCAAAAATAATCTGAATTGAATTGTTATATTTTTTCAGGATAAAAGTTTCTCAACTACCATCTCTGCAAACTCTTCGGACACTGCAGGGTCTCTACCGGTAACGATGTTCATATCAGCCACGACCGGCATGTCCACCACATTTGCACCGACCTTATTCATTGCTGCAAGCGATGCAGGGCTCGGGAATACCGTCACCAAGCGCCCTTCAAGTATGCCTGCAAGGGCAAGCACCACAGGAGACAGACAGATTGCCGAAACCAGAGCACCACGGGCATACATCTCTGAAACGATCTCGATCAGTCTCTCGGTCATCCATAACTCATCCTGTGATCCCACGCCCCCGATGATGACAACCCCATCATAATCTTCACTGTTGACCGAATCAAAATCCAGATCCGCGTTTGCTTCCAGCCCAACCTGACCAAAGCATACTCCTTCTTCTTTTGAGGCGATATCGAACTCCACCCCTCTCTTCCTTAACACGTCGGTGGTAATTGAAAACTCTTTATCACTGAATTTGTCAGATGCGATAACAACCAGCACTTTCATAGATAAAAATGGAAGTGCCGGAAATTGAAGTTATTGTTTTGAATAGCTTATGTTTCGACACATTTGGGTAATGAAAAGATTATCTTATGCCGGATAAAAATTGTACCGCTGGCCTATGAGTTTCGATTACATTAATGAAATCAAAAAAAGAGGTTCATCTGCAAACCCCTTCTTTAAAACAATGGGGATAGATATTCTGGAATTCAAAGAGGGGCAGGGCACTGTTTTCATGGAAGTCAGCGAGAATATGCTGAACGGCGGAGGCTGGCTCCAGGGGGGAGTGTATGTCTCGCTCGCAGATGAGGCAATGGCCCTCGCCATATGCACTACACTCGAAGAGGGCGAACGTATTGCCACCATCACAGAGACTACACGATTTTACAGGGGAGTGAATTCCGGAACACTTTTTGCAGAAGGAAGAGTTTTAAAAAAAGGCCGTAGAACCATTTTTGCAAAGGGTATTGTCAGGAAGGATACGATCGGCGGAGATATCTGTGCAGAGTGCGATGCCGTGTTTTCTCTTATAAGATAGATTCATATGGATAATACCGGTAGTATGGATGATATATTCATCAGAGAATACAATGAAAAATCCGACTATGAAGGAGTGTTCCTTATCGAGAACTCCGGACGGGACGAATCATATTCAGCCTCGGTATTTCTGCGGCAGGCAGCCGTTCTTCATCCCTCGACATTTCTTGTGACAGAAAAAAACAATATTATGGCCGGGTACACCATCGGAGCATTTGTCCATGAAAAACCCGGCATCGCGTGGATTATCAGGCTGGGCATTCATCCCCGGTTTAGGAATCAGGGCATTGGAAAAAAACTTTTCGGCACCCTCATGGGATCTCTCATCGGGAATGGGGCCACTGAAATACTGCTTTCCGTGTCGCCCGATAATTTGCCGGCACGGCGTATTTACCAGCAACATGGTTTCCAGATAATCGGAGAGAAAAAAGACTACTTTGGCGAAGGCGAGGACCGCCTGATAGAACAATGTCTTAAAAAAACCGGTATGGACCGGGTTTGATATCCAAAATCACACAGACCATATAACGTAACTTTTGGTTCTGTATAAATCCTCTAAAGCATATATTTTCAGTTCCTTCAAGATCCTATGCAAGATGATACAATTATGCTGTAAACCGGATGAAGGGAGTATCGCTTTAGAGGGGGGGCATCCCCTCTCCTGAAACCCCTGCCCATCCTGCGATATTCATCATAGTCGGATAAAGAAAATACAATGAATGGATACATTTTAAAAAAATAGTTTTGTTCCAAGAAATGATTTCTACAATGCCCATTTTTTTGTAACATATATCTCATTCCGGGTGAAACATAGATTGGAACATGGATACCGGACCCACACCTGCAATGAAACAGTTTTATGAAGTAAAGCACCATCATCCGGACTGCATAGTTTTTTTCCAGATGGGTGACTTTTTCGAGACATTCGGTAGCGATGCTGAGACTGTGTCGCGCGAGCTTGATATCGTACTTACCTCCCGCGGAAGAGATAAAAACTGTGAAAAAATGCCTCTGG
>Ga0272441_10006314_pt1 | contig 19944 bp, 13 predicted proteins | sample SSMProp6N_FD_193582 | JGI IMG/M metagenome (GOLD analysis project Ga0272441, IMG submission 193582) | Marine sediment archaeal communities from Little Sippewissett salt marsh, Falmouth, MA, United States - SSM-Prop-6N | ecosystem: Environmental > Aquatic > Marine > Wetlands > Sediment ... | reverse complement strand
TGGATGAATCGTGAATGAGCTGCTGAGCATACGCGATCTGAAGACGTACTTCTTCCTCGATGAGGGGACGGTGCGGGCCGTGGAGGGGGTGGACCTGGCCATCCCGCGCGGAACCACCGTGGGGCTTGTGGGCGAGAGCGGGTGCGGCAAGAGCGTCACGGCGTTCTCGGTGCTGCGGCTCATCGCGCATCCGGGGCGGATCGTGTCGGGGCGCATCGTGCTGCACCGCCGTGACGCGGAGGTGGTGCTGACGGATCTGAAGCCCGACGGGAAGGCGATCCGCCAGATCCGGGGCAAGGAAATCTCGATGATCTTCCAGGAGCCCATGACTTCGCTGAGCCCCGTGCACACGGTGGGCAACCAGATTGTCGAGGCGATCCGGCTCCACACCGACCTGCGGGGCGCCGCGGCGTTCGCCCACGCCGTGGAGATGCTCCAGCGGGTGGGCATCCCCGACGCGCCCCGGCGGGCACGCCAGTATCCCCACGAGCTGAGCGGCGGCATGCGCCAGCGCGCGATGATAGCCATGGCCCTGTCCTGCCGGCCAGCGCTGCTCATCGCCGACGAGCCGACCACGGCGCTCGACGTGACGATCCAGGCGCAGATCCTCGAGCTCATGCGCGACCTCCAGGCCGAGCTCGGCATGTCCATTCTGCTCATCACCCACGACCTGGGGGTGGTGGCGGAAATGGCGAGGGACGTGGCGGTGATGTACTGGGGGCGGATCGTCGAGCACGCGGCGACGCCGGTCATCTACGCGAACCCGCAGCACCCCTACACGCGGGCGCTGATGCGATCGGTGCCGGGGCGTGGGGAGGCCCGCAAGAGTCGTCTGCACACGATCACGGGCTCGGTCCCCGACCCATTCCAGCAGATCCCTGGCTGCCCGTTCCATCCGCGGTGCGAGGAAGCTCGGGCGGGGCTGTGCGATCGGGGCGACCCGCCGCCGCTCGTCGAGTTGAGCCCCGGCCACCAGGTCGCCTGCTTCGTCCGGCAGCAGGAGAGGGGTGAGGGAACCACAGAGGGCGACGTTGTGATGGACGGCCGCGATGGATGAAACGCTGCTCGATGTGCGGGATCTGAAGAAGTACTTCCCCGTTGTGGGCGGGGTGCTTCGGCGGGTGGTGGGGCAGGTGCGCGCGGTGGATGGGGTGAGCTTCTCGCTCGAGGAGGGGGAATGCCTGGGCCTGGTGGGCGAGAGCGGCTCGGGGAAGACGACGGCCGGCCGCTGTATCCTCCGCGCCCTCGAGCCGACCGATGGCACGGTGACGTTCCGGCTCGACGGCCGCACCGTCGATGTCGCCCACGCGCCCCGCGACGAGCTGAAGGTGCTGCGCCGCCATATGCAGATGATCTTCCAGGACCCCTATTCGTCGTTGAATCCGCGAATGACGGTGCAGGATATCGTGGGCGAGCCGCTGCTGGTGAACGGGGTGCGGCGGCGAGAGCGGGAGGCCCGCGTGCGGGAGTTGCTGGTCCAGGTGGGTCTCAAGCCCCACCACCTGCGCCGCTACCCCCACGCGTTCAGCGGCGGCCAGCGCCAGCGGATCGGTATCGCCCGGGCTCTGGCGCTCGAGCCGAAACTCATCGTGGCCGACGAGCCGGTCTCGGCACTCGACGTGTCGGTGCAGGCGCAGGTGCTCAACCTGCTGGCCGAACTCCAGGAGCGGCTGGGGCTGACGTATCTGTTCATCGCCCACGACCTGAGCGTGGTGCGCCATATCTCGGACCGGGTGGCGGTGATGTATGTGGGGCGGCTGGTGGAGCTGGCGAGCGTGGATCGGGTGTTCGCCGCGCCCAGGCATCCGTATACCGAGGCCCTCCTCTCCGCCGTGCCCGTGCCCGACCCGACGCGGCGTCCCGAGCGGATCCTGCTGAGCGGCGAGGTGGCCGATCCGGGGAACCCGCCGCCCGGCTGTGCATTCCACCCCCGGTGCCGCTACGCCCAGCCCGAATGCCGCAAGACGGTGCCGGAGCTTCGCGAGATCGAGCCCGGCCACTTCGCCCGATGCCACTTCGCAGGTACCCTGAAGCTTGCTGGCATCGCGGATTGACCCCGAGACCCGCTGCGCGTGCCTTTGTTCTGCCGCAAGGCATCAGGTATAATCGGTGTTCGAGTGTCGTCCGGCGACGTGTGCGTCCGCTCCTGGCAGGGGCATGGAGGGCACAGGCCCGTGACATTCAGGCGACTCATCGTCACGGCTATCGGCGTGGCCCTGGCCTTCGTCGGGACGGCCGGCGCGGCGGACTGGCCGCAGTGGCGCGGCCCGCGCCGCGACGGGGTTTCCCATGAGAAGGGCTGGCTTGCGCGCTGGCCCGACGGCGGCCCGAAGCGGCTCTGGGAGGCGAAGGTGGGCCGCGGCCTGGCCACCGTGGCCGTGAGCCAGGGCCGCCTCTACACGATCGGCCACGTGAAGGGCAAGGACATCATCTGGTGCCTCGACGCGGCCACGGGGAAGGTGACCTGGAAGCACGCCTACCCCTGCAAGTTCCGCTTCGCGTATCCCGGCCCTGCCGCCACGCCGACGGTGGATGGCGACCGCGTGTTCAGCCACAGCCGTGAGGGCGACCTGATCTGCCTCGACGCGGCCAAGGGCACGGTGGTGTGGCACCGAAACGTCCGCGAGGACTTCAAGGTGCCCGTGCAGAAGCCCGACTATGGCAACGCCAGTTCGCCGCTGGTCCTGGGCGGCCTGGTGGTTGTCGAGGTGGGCGCGCCCGACGGGCTGATCGTGGCCTTCGACAAGGCCAGCGGCAAGACCGTGTGGCGGGGCGGGGAAGGCGGCCGGTTCGCCTACTCGTCGCCGATGGGCCACGAGTGGCGTGGCAAGCAGGTCGTGGTGGCTTTCCACGCCCTCGGTCTGGGCGTGTTCGACGCAGCGGATGGCCAGGAGCTCTGGCGCTACCCGTGGAAGACCTACGACCGGTGCTCGGTGGCCACGCCGGTGCTCCTCGGGGACAGGGCGTTCATCTCCGCCTCCTACGGTAGTGGTGCCGCCCTCGTGAAGCTGGGGCAGGATAAGCCGCTGTGGGCGACGAAGGACATGATGAGCCACCACGCCACGTGCGTGCTGTGGGAGGGCCATCTCTACGGCTTCCACTTCGACCGCAGGAAGCCCGCCACGCTGCGCTGCCTCGACGCGAAGACGGGCGCGGTGAAGTGGTCTGCCGGCCGCCTGGGCAACGGCACGGTGACGGTCGCGGACGGCAAGCTCATCGTGCTCGGCCAGCGGGGCGACCTGGTGGTGGCCCCCGCGTCGCCCGAGGGCTTCGTGCCCATCTCGCGGGTCGACAAGCTGCTCACAGGCCTGTGTTGGACGGTGCCCGTGCTGTGCAACAAGCGGCTCTACTGCCGCAACCACTCGGGCGACCTGGTGTGCCTCGACCTCTCGGGCGAGGAGGACATCTGATGGGCTGTCTGCGGGTGCTGCCGATCGCTCTGGCCGCCGCGACCGCGGTTTCCGCGGCCGCTGGTGCGGAGAGCGACTGGCCGCACTGGCGCGGGCCGGACCGCACGAGCGTGACGCCCGAGAGCTCCGGATGGCCCCACGGCTGGCCGCCCAAGCGCCTGTGGGATCGCAACGTGGGCAAGGGCTGCTCCTCGCCGATCCTCGTGGACGGCAAGCTCTACGTGATGGGCTGGAGCCGCGAGGGCCGAGGCACGGACACCCTGTTCTGCCTGGACGCACGCACGGGCCGCGAGCGGTGGAAGCAATCCTATGCGTGCCCCTACCAGGGCCGCGTGCGGACGGGGGACACGGCGGCGTACGGCGGCCCGTCGTCCACCCCCTCGTTTGATGGGGCCACCGGTTGGATCTACACCCTGAGCACGGACGGCGACCTGCGGTGCTGGGACGCAGGCCAGCAGGGCAAGCTCGTGTGGTCGCTTAACCTCTACGACAAGTACAAGGCGCCGCAGCGCCCCGACGTGGGCGGCGGGCGCCGCGACTACGGCTATCCCGGTTCGCCGCTGATCCTCGACGACCTGCTGATCGTGGAGGTGGGCGCGCCCGACGGCACGGTGATGGCTTTCGACAAGAAGACGGGCACGCGCCGATGGCGCTCCGAGTACAACGGCCCCGCCGGCCACACCGGCCAGCCCGTGCCGATGACCGTGGAGGGCACGCCATGCCTGGCCGTCCTCACGCTCCAGAAGCTCGTCGTGATGCGCATCGACAAGGGGCACGAAGGCACCACGGTGGGGGCCGTGCCGTGGGCCACCGAGTTCGCCTGCAACATCGCGACGCCCGTAGTTGCTGGAGACCGCGTGCTCGTCACGTCGGCCTACAACCACAAGGCAGCCACCCTCTTCCAGGCCACGCTGGGCGGCCTGCGGAAGGTGTGGACGTCGAAGGCCTACACGAACCCCAGCAGCCCCGTCCTCTATCGCGACCGCGTGTTCCTGGTGAACCGCGCGCTGCACTGTGTGGACCTGGCCACGGGGAAGGTGAAATGGCACGGCGGCGGCTTCGGCAACGGCTCGTGCCTGGTGACCGCCGGCGACGACAAGGTGATTGTGTTCGGGAGCCGCAAGCTCGTGCTTGCGGAGGCGCAGGGCGACAGCTACCGCGAGCTGAGCCGACTGGACCGCGTGGTGCGGGGCACGTGCTACCCCCAGGTGACCCTCTCGCGTGGCATCCTGGTGTGCAAGGACCGCAACGGCGCGATGGTGGTCTTCTCGGTGCGCACCACGCCGCCTCCGCCCGACACGGAGCCGCCCGGCATTGCGTCGGCCGCGGCTGCGGGCGAGCCCACGAAGCTCCGCGTGAGTTTCTCCGAGCCCGTCGAGAAGGCGTCCGCCGAGGCCGTGGCGAACTACCGCCTCGACCAGGGCGCGAAGGTGCTGGCCGCCCGGCTTGGGGACGATGGCGAGTCCGTCGTCCTCACCACGTCGGAGATCAAGGAAGGGGTCACCTACACGCTCGCGGTGAGCGGGGTGCGCGACCGCGCGAGGAAGCCGAACACCCTGGCGGCGGGCTCGCGCGTGGCCGTGCGCTACGTGCCGAGCCGGAGGGCCACGGACGGGCTGCTGGCCCTCTACACGCTCGAGGAGGGCTCGGGCGCGGTGGTGCGCGACACGGCGGGCTCCGGCAAGCCGCTCGACCTGCGCATCGGCGACCCGGCAGCGGCGAAGTGGGTGCCCGGCGGCATCGGCATTCGCGAGGCCACCACCGTGGCCTCGGGCGGCGCCGCGGCGAAGATCATCGACGCGGTTCGCGCATCAAACGCGATCACAATCGAGGCGTGGCTCAAGCCGGCGGACACGCGCCAGAACGGCCCCGCCCGCATCATCTCGCTCTCGAAGGACCCCTACAACCGCAACTTCACGCTCGGCCAGGAGCGCGACCGCTACGAGGTGCGCCTCCGCACCACGAGCACGGGCGAGAACGGCATGAAGCCGGCACTCGCCTCGCGCGGAGGCGCTCGCACGCGCCTCTCCCACGTGGCCTACACGCGCGACGCCGCGGGGAACGCGGCGTTCTACGTGGACGGCGTGGAGGCGGGCAGCCGCAGCATCGGCGGCGAGACGAGCAACTGGGACGCCGGCTACCGCTTCGCCCTGGGCAACGAACTGACCGACGACCGCCCCTGGCTCGGCGAGCTGCACCTCGTGGCCATCTACGGCCGCGCCCTGACGCCCGACGAAGTCAAGCAGAACCACCTCGCGGGACCTGAGGGACGGAGCCCCCGCGAATAGGAGCACAAGGAAGCCTGATGTCTGAGCCAACCCGCATCCTCTATTGCCACTGCGCCTACTCCGACGCCGTCCCCGAGGACGTCAAGAGGGCCGTTCTGGAGGGGCTGTGTGCCTCGGGCGCAGCGTTCGAGGCCGTGCCCGACCTGTGTGAGCGCGCGGCGCAGGGCGATCCCGCTCTGGCCCGCATCGCCGAGGGCGGTAACACCTGCATCATCGCCTGCTTCCCTCGCACGGTGAAGTGGCTCTTCGCCCGGGCCGGCGCCCCGCTTCCCGAACAGGGAGTGGACGTGTTGAACATGCGGACGGAGCCCGCCGAGGCCCTTCTTGCACGTGTGCCTTCGGACGGCCCGACGGCCCCGCCCCGCGACGCCGCTGCACTCGCCCAGGAGCTCGAGACGGCCGAGCCCGACCACTGGATCCCGTGGTTCCCCGTGCTCGACTACGACCGTTGTGTGGGCTGCCGCCAGTGCCTCAACTTCTGCATGTTCGGCGTCTTCGCACTCGACGACGAGGGGCGCGTGGAGGTGCGGCACCCCGAGAACTGCAAGAATCTGTGCCCCGCGTGCTCGCGCATCTGCCCCGAAGTGGCTATTATCTTCCCGAAGTACCCCGCGAGCCCGATCAACGGCGACGAGGTGAGCGAGGCGGACATGGCGGCCGAGAAGGTGAAAGTGAACCCCCGCGCCCTCGTGCAGGGCGATGTGTATGCCAAGCTGCGCCAGCGCCAGCAGCGCTTCGCACCCGACCGCTGCGAGGCGCCGCAGGGGGCCGACGGGACGAAGCTGTGCGCGTGCATGACCGAGGAACTCCAGAAGCGGCTGGGCATTCCGCCGGAGGTCCTGGCGTCGCTCTCGATCGACGAGATCCGCTCGCGCCTGCGTACGGCGAAGGCCGCGGCTCCGGCGGGCCCCCAGGACGGAGAGGCCGATGGCTAGAGCCCTGCAACCCGCGGTGGTGCTCGTGGCCGACCGCACGTTGAGCGCCGACTACAAGGTGCTCTTCGAGGGCGTGTTCGCCACGATGCAGACCACGAAGGCTCCCGAGTGGGCCATGCGTCGCCTCGTGGCGCCGTCCGTGCGGGCCGACGGGCAGGGGAGAGCCGCAGCCGCTCCGCTCGGCATCCGCCGCATCGAGTCGGCCCTCGTGGCCCACACGCCCCTCGGCCCCGACGACGTGGTGTGCACCACCCCTGAGGCTCTGCCCGACCTGCTCGGCCCGTGGGTGAAGGTGGTGGGCGTGAGCTCGAGCGACCCGCTCGGCCGGGGCATGAGCAACACGACGACGGCGAGTTTCTGGAGCGGCGAACTCTACACGCGGCTCTGGACGGACCGCCTGATGGACGTGGTCCGCGAGGCGAAGGCCCGCCACGGATTCCGCGTGGTGGCGGGTGGGGCGGGCGCCTGGCAGTGGGCGCAGCACCCCGACGACGCCCGCCGCCAGGGCATCGACACGGTGTTCGAGGGCTACTTCGAGTCGGCCGGCCCGGAGCTGTTCACAAAGCTCATCGACGGCGCCGATGCTCCAAGCCACGTGGCCCAGCGCGGCACGGCCGTGCCCGAGCTGCGGCCGATACTCGGCCCGTCGGTGCTCGGCTCGCTCGAGCTCTCGCGCGGGTGCGGAAACGGCTGCCAGTTCTGCACCATGGCCCTCGAGAAGATGCGACACCTGCCGCCCGATACCATCGTGGCCGACCTGGAGACGAACGTGGCGGGCGGCGTGCGGTCCGTGGTGAGCGGGAGCGAGGACTTCTTCCGCTACGGCGCGACCGGCTCGCGGGTGAACTTCGAGCAGCTCCACGCCCTGCTGACGGACATGCGGCGGGTGCGGGGCCTGTCGTTCATGCAGATCGACCATGCGAACGTCTCGTCCGTGCTCCAGCTCAGCGAGGAGCAGCTCCGCGAGGTGCGGCGGCTCCTCACGTGGGAGCGGCATACGGACTACCTGTGGGTGAACCTGGGTGTCGAGAGCGCCAACGGCCACCTGGTGAAGGCCAACGGCCCCGGCAAGATCGCCCCGTACGATGCGGACGACTGGGAGGAGCTGGTCCGCGAGGCCGGCCGACGGCTCGTGCGCAGCGGCTTCTTCCCCGTGTTCAGCATCATTCTGGGCCTGCCGGGCGAGACGCCCGACGACGTGGCTCGCACCCACGCCCTGGTGCGCGAGCTCATGGCATTGCCCGCGGTGGTCTTCCCCGTGTTCCACGAGCCGGTGCGGCCGGGCGCTGGGGATGCGTTCCGCGTCGGCAGCCTCACGCCCGAGCACCTCGATCTGTATACGGCGTGCTACGAGAATAACTTCGTGTGGGTGCCGCGGCTCTACTGGGACAACCAGCGGGCTGGCGGCGTGCCGTGGCTCAAGCGCGTCCTTGTGCAGGCCCTGGGCAGGACAGAAGTCGTCTCGTGGCGGCGCAACTTCCGCCGCGTGCGAGCGGGTCTGGCCGGCGCACGTGCGTCGGCTGCCGCTCGCCCTGTATCCGCCGCGCTCCAGAATCCTTGAGGAGACTCCCCGTGCGGGAACGCACGAGCACTGGCATCGGCTCCACGCAGGCCCGAACTCCGCGGCCGCCGCAGGACAATGTTCCGCGCACCATGGCCGAGCGGGTGCGGCTGCGATCGCTCGTGCGGCGCTACGTGGACGAGGAGCGCCTCGTGCCCCCGCTCTCGCTCATTGATCTTCAGGCACACGCCAAACGCGTGGTCGAGCTGGCGGAAGTGCCCGGCAAGTACCAGTCCTGGCTGACCGTGCTCGTCAACAATGCGACCTGGAGCGAGACGGTCGCCCGCACGCCCTTCCACCGCCGCCTGCTGCTCCTGCCCCAGTGCCTGCGCGACGGCGACCACTGCCCCGGCGACATCGACGAGTTCGGCCTGGTGTGCCACCACTGCGGGCGATGTGCCATCCACACGCTCAGCGAGGAGGCCGAGCGGCTCGGCTACGTGGTGCTCATCGCCGAGGGCACCACGGTCGTCACGTCGCTCATCCAGACGGGCAAGATCGACGCGCTCGTGGGCGTGAGCTGCCTCGACTCGCTCGAACGGGTGTTCCCCTACATGGAGGCCGCCGCCATCCCGGGCGTGGCCATTCCGCTCCTGCGGGACGGGTGCGTGAACACCACTACCGACCTGGACTGGGTGCTCGACGCTATTCAGCTCACGAGCGCCGACCGCACCCGCCGCCTGGACCTCGATGCCCTTCGCTCCCTGGTCGAATCGTGGTTCACGCCCGAGGCCCTCGAGGAGACGATGGGGCCTGCCCGCACGCGCACGGAGCAGATCGCGCGCGGCTGGCTCGCGAAGTCGGGCAAGCGCTGGCGTCCCTTCCTCACCGTCTGTGCGTTCCAGGCGCTCCAGGACGACCCGTCCGCTGCGCCGCCCGATGCGGTGCGCGCCGCAGCCGTGGCCATCGAGTGCTTCCACAAGGCATCGCTCGTGCACGACGACATCGAGGACGACGACGACTGGCGCTACGGCGAGCAGACGCTGCACATGGCACACGGCGTGCCCGTCGCGCTGAACGCGGGTGATCTGCTCCTCGGCGAGGGCTACCGGCTGCTTGCCGAGGCCGACGTGCCGGCCGCCTGCCAGGCCGAGATGGTGCGCGCGGCAACGCAGGGCCACCGCGACCTGTGCGTGGGGCAGGGCGAGGAGCTGAGCTGGATGCGTCGCCCCGAGCCGCTTACCCCCGAGCAGGTGCTCGACATCTTCCGGCTCAAGACGGCGCCCGCCTTCGAGGTGGCGCTGCGGCTGGGCATCGTGCAGGCGGAGGCGCCGGCGGACGTGCGGGACGCGCTGCGCGCCTACAGCGAGGCCCTGGGCATCGCCTACCAGATCCGCGACGACCTGGAGGACTTCTATGCCGAGGCGTCGCAGGCGCCTCCGCATCTCGGCGGCCCCTCGATCCTGCTGGCCATCGCGTGGGAGCGGGCCGACGAGCAGGCACGGCCGCTGCTCGAACGCGTCTGGCACGACCCGACGAGCCGAGCCGCCTCGAACGGCGACCTGAAGGCCCTTCTTGGCCGGCTCGGCGCCCACACGGTCGCCACCGAGATGCTCGCCGAGTATAAGGCGCAGGCCATCGCTGCCCTTCGCCCGCTTCAGAGCGCAAGCCTCAAGGGACTCCTGCGCCGGGTGATCTGCAAGATCTTCAGCGAGCTCGAACCGAGTGGGTAGTCATGCTACGTTGCGGGACGAGATGATCGGGGCCGCTCGGCGCGCTCCCGCTGTGCTTGGTGAGTCGGCCTCGCTCGTGGCCAACTTCCTGCACGAACAGCTTGCCGCAGACGGCGGCTTCGCTGGCCCGGACGGCAAGCCCGACCTCTACTACACCGTGTTCGGCATCGACGGGCTGATGGCGCTGGGCGGCGAACTGCCCCACGCGGCACTGAGCAGCTTCGTGCGCCGCTTCGGCGACGGCGAGGGCCTCGACCTGGTGCACCTGGCCTGCCTGGCGCGCTGCCGCGCCGCGCTGGCGGATACGGGCGCGGGGACTCCGTTGCTCGCGCGTATCGAGAGTCATCGCAGCGCCGACGGGGGCTACGCCCGCACGCCCGGCGCCGCGCAGGGCACGGCCTACGCGTGCTTCCTGGCGCTCGGTGCCTGGCAGGACCTCGCGGCGGAGCCGCCCGAGCCCGAGGGTATCGTCCGCTGCCTCGACGGGCTGCGGACGCCCGACGGCGGCTATGCGAACGAGGCCGACGTGCCGGTCGGGTCCACCCCGGCCACTGCGGCGGCGGCCTGTTCGCTGCGCCACTTGGGCGCACCCGTGGACGCGGACGTGGCGGACTGGCTGCTCGCACGGCACGGGCTTGAAGGCGGCTTCCGAGCGGTGCCCATCGCACCTGTGCCCGACCTGCTCTCGACCGCCACGGCCCTGCACGCGCTCGCCGGGTTGGGGGCGGACGTGGCACCCGTGCGCGAGGCGTGTCTCGACTTCGTCGACTCGCTGTGGAGCCGTCGCGGCGCCTTCTGCGGCACCACGCTCGACCGTACGCCTGACTGCGAGTACACCTTCTACGGCCTCCTGGCATTGGGCCACCTGGCACGATGACTGCACTGCCCACACTCGATCGGGATGCGCTGGCGACCACGCTCGTCCGTGCGCGGGGCGCGCTGCTGGCGGAACTGAGCCCCGCCGGCCACTGGCGCGGGGAGCTCTCGGGGAGCGGCCTGTCCACCGCCACGGCCGTGGCCGCCCTCGCCATCGCGGATGGAGCGGCCCACGACGGCACCATCCGCCGGGGCATCGAGTGGCTTGCCACCCATCGCAACGCGGACGATGGCTGGGGCGACACGCCGGCGAGCGCCAGCAACATCAGCACGACCACGCTCGTGTGGGCGGCCTTCGGTGCCGCGGGCGAGCGGGCGTCCGCGCACGCGGCCGTGGCCGCCCAGGCCGAGGCCTGGCTCGCGCGGGAGGCCGGCGGCACGGCGCCCGACCAACTCGTCGCTGCGATCACGCAGGTCTATGGGGCCGACCGCACCTTCTCCGTGCCCATCCTCACGATGTGCGCCCTGTGTGGGCGGTTGGGCACGGGCGTGGAGGCGTGGCGGCGGGTGCGGTCGCTGCCGTTCGAACTCGCCGCGCTGCCGCACCGCTGGTTCAAGTGGCTGCGGCTGCCCGTGGTGAGCTACGCGCTGCCCGCTCTGATTGCCATCGGCCAGGCGCGCCACCGCCACGCGCCGTCGCGGAACCCGCTTGCCCGGCTGGTGCGCCGGCTCACGCAAGGGCGAACGCTCGACGTCCTCGCAGCCATCCAGCCCGAGAGCGGCGGATTCCTCGAGGCCAGCCCACTCACCAGCTTTGTGGCCATGAGCCTCGCGAGTTGCGGCGAGCGCGGCCATCCCGCCGTCACGCGCGGCATCGAGTTCCTCCTGCGCACCGTGCGGGAGGACGGAAGCTGGGCGATCGACGTGGACCTCGCCACCTGGGTCACCACGCTCTGCGTGAATGCCCTGGCGGCTGCCCCGGGCTTCCGCGAGAGGCTCCCCGCCGAGGCGATCCTCGACTGGCTCCTTGCGCAGCAGCACACCCGCGAGCACCCCTACACCCACGCGGCCCCCGGCGGATGGGCGTGGACCGACCTCTCGGGCGGGGTGCCCGATGCGGACGATACGCCCGGCGCCCTGCTGGCCCTGCGGCACCTGGCGCCCGACGACCCTCGCGTGCGAGCCGCCGCGGCCGACGGCGTCCGCTGGCTGCTCGGCCTCCAGAACCGCGACGGAGGCATGCCCACCTTCTGCCGCGGCTGGGGCACGCTGCCGTTCGACCGCAGCGCCGCCGACCTGACGGCCCACACGCTGCTGGCACTCGAAGCATGGGCCGGCGACCTGCCCGCGACGCTCCAGGCTCGTGTGGCGGTCGCTCGGGACCGCGCCCTCGGCTTCCTCGCCGGGGCTCAGCGCGCCGATGGGGCGTGGGTGCCGCTGTGGTTCGGGAACGAGGCGGCGCCCAACCACGAGAACCCTCTCTATGGCACGGCGCGCGTGCTCATCGCTCTGGCGGAGTTGAGCGGGCGGGTCCCCGACGCGGTGCCCCCGCTGGTAGAGCGTGGCGTGGCGTGGCTGCTCCGCGCGCAGGGCTCGGACGGCGGCTGGGGCGGAGCGCGGGGCGTATTGCCCTCCATCGAGGAGACGGCGCTCGGCGTCCACGCACTCGCGGCGCTCCTGTCTCGCGACGTGATGCGGGGGCAGGGCGAGCGCCTGGCCGAGGCGGCGTCGGCGGGTGCGGCGTGGCTCATCGGCCACACCGAGGGCGGCACCGTGTTCCCAGCGGCTCCCATCGGCTTCTACTTCGCGAGCCTGTGGTACTCCGAGCGGCTCTACCCCGTCGCGTTCACGGTGGCGGCGCTCGAGCTGCTCTCCTGCGCCATGTGTCACACGTCGCCTTGAACTGCCCCCCGATTGCTGCTAGCATGCGGAGCGGGGGATGGCCTGTTCACGCGGACGGGAGAACGTAGCGATGAAAGGCCACGCAACCTCACTCGCACTGTTGGTACTGCTCTGCGGCGGCGCGCATGGCGCCCAGGCCGACTGGCCGATGTTCCGCGGCCAGCCGTCGCTCGCCGGCCGGGCCTCGGGCACGCTGGCCGTGCCGCTGAAGCTGCTCTGGCGCTTCAAGACGGGCGACGCCGTGAAGTCGTCCGCCGCCATTGTGGGCGGCAGGGTGTTCGTGGGGTCGGACGACGGGAGCATCTACGCCCTCGACCTGGCGACGGGCCGCAAGCTCTGGTCGCTGGCCACGGGCGAGCCGGTCGAAGCGTCGCCGCTTGTGCTCGATGGCGTCGTCTACGTCGGCGCGTCGGACGGCAAGCTCCACGCCCTGGACGCGGCGAAGGGCACGACGCGCTGGGAGTATGGCACGGAGGACCGCATCCTCGGTGCGGCGAACTACGTGCCCGCCAGGGAAGGGCAGGGCGCGCGCATCGTGGTCGGGAGCTACGACAACCGGCTCCACTGCCTCGACGCGGCCACGGGCAAGGCCGTGTGGGTGTACCAGACGGACAACTACATCAACGGCGCTCCCGCCGTGGCCGACGGCAAGGCGGTCTTTGGCGGCTGCGACGCCGTGCTCCACGCGGTGTCCGTCGCGGACGGCAAGCGGCTCGCGGGCATCGAGACGGGTTCCTACATCGCGGGCTCGGCCGCCCTGGCGGGGGGCCGTGCCTACGTGGGCAACTACGACGGCCACCTGCTGGCCATCGACCTGACGGCGGGCAAGGTCGTCTGGGACTACAAGGACAAGGATCTGCCCTTCTTCTCCACGCCTGCGGTGGCCGGCGATCGGCTGGCGCTCGGCTCGCGCGACAAACGCCTCCACTGCATCGCCACCGCCACGGGCAAGGCGCTCTGGACGTTCCGCACGCGCGACGAGGTGGACAGCTCGCCCGTCATCTGCGACGGCAAGGTGGTTTTCGGCTCCAACGACGGTCGCCTCTACATCGTGCGGCTCGCGGATGGCAAGGAGCTGTGGAGCTTCGAGATCGGCGAGGCCGTCACCGCCTCGCCCGCCGTGGCCGGTGGCCGCGTCGTCGTCGGCTCCGACGACGGCTGCGTCTACGCCTTCGGCCCCAAACCGTAGCCCGAACTGCTTGAGGTCAACCCAATGCGTCTCGTCTACCTCATGCCCGGTGCCGGCGGCACCTTCTACTGCGAGAACTGCATGCGCGACGCCGGGCTCATCCGCGCTCTCACGGACATGGGCCACCAGCCCCTCATGGTGCCGCTCTACCTGCCGCTCCAGATCGACGACCGCGGGGGCCTGCGCGAGTCGCCCATCTTCTTCGGCGGCATCAACGTCTACCTCCAGCAGAAGTCGGCCCTCTTCCGGAAAACCCCGCGATGGGTCGACCGCCTGCTCGACTCGCCGCGGCTCCTGCGCTGGGCCGCCAGCAAGGCGGGGATGACCCAGGCGCGCGACCTGGCGGCCACGATGCTCTCGATGCTCCAAGGCGAGGACGGCCGCCAGGCCAAGGAGCTCGACCGCCTCGTCGCCTGGCTCGCCACCGAGGAGAAGCCCGACGTCGTGTGCATCTCGAACGCCCTGCTGCTCGGCTCCGCGCGGCGCATCCGCCGCGACCTGGGGGCCGCCGTGGCCTGCGCCCTCCAGGACGAGGATATCTTCGTCGATTCCCTGCCCGACCCCGAGCGCCAGCAGGTGTGGGACGCCATCGCGGAGCGGGCCGCCGACGTGGATGCCTTCCTGGCCGTGAGCCGCTACTACGCCGACTTCATGGCCGAGCGGCTCCGCATCCCGCCGGAGAAGATGCACGTTGTGCATAACGGCGTCCCCACGGCCAACTACGCTACGGCTCCCGCCCCGCCCGACGCACCGACCCTCGGCTTCCTCGAACGCATCTTTCCCGACAAGGGGGCGGACATCGTGCTCGATGCGTTCCTGCTCCTTCGCGAGAGGCACGACAGACTTCGGCTGCGCTTCGCCGGGGGCTGGACGAGCGGCGACAAGCCGTTCATCGACGGGCTCCGCCGGCGGGCCGCCGACCACGGCGCCGCCGGCGCGGTGGACGTGCTGCCCAACATCGGCGGAGAGGAGAAGCTCGCCTTCATCCGCTCCCTGTCCGTGCTCTCGGTGCCTGCGCGCCACGGCGAGGCGTTCGGGATGTACGTGCTGGAGGCCCTCGCTAGCGGTGTGCCCGTCGTGCTGCCGCGCCACGGGGCCTTCCCAGAGCTCATCGAGGCCACGGGCGGCGGCGTGCTCTACGAGCCGAACGAGCCGGAGGCCCTCGCGGCCGCCCTCGAGCCGCTGCTGGCCGATCCGCAGCAGGCTCGCGAGCTGGGCCTGCGCGGCCGCGAGGCGGTGCTCGAGCGCTTCGACATCGCCCACGCCGCTCGGAACGCAGCCGGCGTCTACGAGTCCATCCTTGCTGCCCCTTCCCAGGGAGAGACCACCGATGGCTGACGGAGCCCCGCTGCTCCAGCTCCGGGATGTCACGAAGTTCTACCGTGGTCCCGAGGGCGTTGCCAGCCCGCCCGTGCTCGATGGCGTGAGCCTCGAGGTGGCCGCGGGCGAGTCGATCGCCATCGTCGGGCCGTCGGGCTCGGGCAAGAGCACGCTCCTGAACATCATCGGCACGCTCGACCGCCCGGACGAGGGCACCGTGATTCTTGCCGGCCGCGACCTGGCCAGTATGCACGATGCCGATCTCGCGCGGGTGCGCAGCACGCAGATCGGGTTCGTGTTCCAGCTCCACCACCTGCTCCCGCAGTGCACGGTGCTCGAGAACGTGCTCGTGCCGACCCTGGCCGCCGCCGACGGGCTCGGGCCGCCCGAGGGGCGCGCCCGCCGCCTGCTCGACCGCGTGGGGCTGGCCGACCGCACGACCTACCGCCCCGCCCAGCTTTCGGGCGGCGAGCGCCAGCGGGTGGCCGTGGTCCGAGCACTCATCAACCGCCCGCGGCTCCTCCTGGCCGACGAGCCGACGGGCTCGCTCGACCACGCCTCGGCCGATGCCCTGGCCCAGCTCCTCGTCGAGCTCAACGGCGAGGAGGGCGTCACGCTCATCGTTGTCACCCACGCGCTCGGCCTCGCCGCGCGGATGGGCTGCTGCTACGAGCTGCGCGACGGCCAACTCGCGCTCCGCCTGGAAGACGGCTCGTGAACACCGCCACACTCATCGCCCGCAGCCTGTTCCACTACCGCCGCACGCACGCCGGCGTGGCTGTCGGGGCGGCGGTGGGCACGGCGATCCTCGTCGGCGCACTTGTCGTGGGCGACTCCGTGCGCTACACCCTCAGGGCCATCGCGCTCGAACGCCTGGGCGACGTGGACCTGGCCGCCGACCTGGGGGGCCGCCTGTGCCGCGACCGCCTCGCCGCCGACCTCGCGGCCCGCCTCGGCGCACGAGCCGCCCCCGTGCTCCGCCTCCGCGGGATCGCGGCAAACAGCGACGGCTCCGCACGGGCTAACGGCGTGCAGGTCCTGGGGGTGGACGAGCGTTTCTGGGCGCTCGGAGCCCCGCGAGACCCCCTGGCCGATGGCGATGGCCAGGTCGCTCTCGGCGAGCGCCTCGCCGCACACCTGGGCGTGGGGCCGGGCGACGACGTGCTCGTGCGCCTCGAGAAGCCCAGCCTGCTCTCCCGCGACGCGCCGCTCTCGGTCGCCGAGGACGCCTCGGCCGCCATGCGGCCCACCGTGGCCGCCGTGGTGCCCGACGAGGCGCTCGGCCGCTTCGGCCTCCAGGCCAACCAGCTTGCCCCCTACAACGTGTTCGTGCCCCTCGGCACGCTCCAGGGGAAGGCCCAGCAGGCCGGCCGCGCCAACCTGATCCTTCTGGCAGGCAAGGACGGGCCGCTCGACCTCGAAGCCGCGAACGCCGCGCTCCGCGAGGCCTGGCAACTCGCCGATGCCGGACTCGAAGTGCGCGAGCTTCGCGAGCAGGGCGCCATCGAGCTGCGCTCCGACCACGTGTTCCTCGATCCCCAGGTCGCCCGCGCCGCAGCCAGGGCCGCACCCGCTGCCACGGGCATCCTCACTTACTTCGTCAATGAGATTCGCGCCGGCGAACGGGCCACGCCCTACTCGATGGTCACCGCGTCTGGGCCGCTGACGCCCGAGGGCACCGCGGCGGATCCTGCCGAGCCAGAGATCGTGATCTCCTCCTGGCTCAAGGACGACCTGGGGGCGACGGTCGGCTCGTCCGTCGAGCTTACCTACTTCGTGGTCGGGGCCATGCGGCGGCTGGAGGAGCGCACTTCGGCGTTCCGCGTGCGAGCCGTCGAGCCGCTTTCCTCGCCCCGCGCCGACCGCACGCTCATGCCCCACTTCCCCGGCCTGGCCGAGGCGGACAACTGCCGCGATTGGACGCCCGGGATTCCCATCGACCTCAAGAGGATCCGCAAGAAGGACGAGGACTACTGGGCTGAGCACCGCGGCACGCCGAAGGCCTTCATCTCGCTCGCCGCGGGCCAGAAGATGTGGGACAACCGGTTCGGGAACCTCACCGCCGTCCGCTATCCCGCCGAGCGTGGCATCGCGGGGGTGATCGAGGGGCTGCGGCGGGAGCTCGACCCCGCCTCCGTGGGCCTCTTCCTCCGCCCGGTTCGCGCCCAGGCGCTTGCGGCGAGTGGGAAGGCGCTCGACTTCGGCCAGCTCTTCCTCGGGCTGAGCTTCTTCCTGATTGTGGCGGCGCTCCTGCTCACGGGGCTTCTCTTCGTGTTCGGCATCGAGCAGCGGACCGAGGAGGTGGGCACGCTGCTGGCCGTGGGCTTCACGCCGCGCCAGGTGCGGCGGGCGCTGCTGTGCGAGGGCGGCCTGCTGGCCCTGGGGGGCGGCGTGGTGGGTGCCTTCGCTGGGACTCTCTACACGCGGGTGGTGCTCCTCGGCCTCTCGACCCTCTGGAGCGGCGCGGTGGCGAAGGCGGCCGTGCGCTACCACGCGCGGTCGCTCACGCTCGTGCTCGGCGGCCTTGCCGGCGTGGCCGTGGCGGTGGCCGCGATGTGGGTCATGCTGCGCAAGCAGGCGCGGCGTCCCGCGCGCGAGCTCCTCACGGGGCAATCCGACGCGGCGTCGCTCGGCCCCTCGCGGGGACTGGTGCGCCAGCCTGGCGTGTGGGTGGCTCTGGCTGCCCTCGTGGCGGTGTGCGGCCTTGCCGTGGCGATGGGGCCGCGGCGCGACCAGGCAGCAGCGATGGCCTTCTTCGGCTCGGGCGCGCTCCTGCTCCTCGGAGCCCTGGCGGGGTGTCACGGCCTGCTCGGCGCCGCTTCGCGCGAGAGCCCGAAGCCCCGCACGTCGCTCGCCAGCCTCGGCTGGCGCAATGCCGCGCGCCGGCGTGGCCGCAGCCTCGCCGTGATTGGCCTCCTGGCCTGCGCCAGTTTCCTCGTGGTGGCCGTGGGTGCAAACCGCAAAGACCCGCACGCCCAGGCACGCCGCCGCGACTCGGGCACCGGCGGCTTCGCGCTCTTCGGCGAGAGCGCTCTCCCCCTGTTCGAAGACCTCAACAGCCCCAAAGGGCGCGAGACCTGCGGCCTCGAGGCCGAGGACATGGAGGGGGTGAGCGTGGTGCCGCTGCGCGTCCACGAAGGCGACGACGCGAGTTGCCTGAACCTGAACCGTGCGCAGAAGCCCCGGCTCCTCGGCATCGACCCCGAGGAGTTGGCCTCGCGAGGCGCCTTCGCCTTCCTCAAGACCGCTCAGGGCGCAGCCGCCGACAAGCCGTGGATCCTGCTCGAACGGGACCTCGGCGAGGACGTGGTGGCGGCCGTGGCGGACGACCCGACGGCCACGTGGGGCCTGAGCATCTCCGTGGGGGACACCCTGGACTACACGGACGGGCGCGGGCGCCCCTTCAAGGTGCGGCTCGTGGGCGTCATCGGCGGCTCGATTCTCCAGGGCAATCTGCTGATCGCCGAGCGGAGCTTCACCGAGCGGTTCCCATCGGACGACGGCTACCGTGCGTTCCTCATTGACGCGCCTCCCGGTCGGGCCGACGCCGTGTCCGCCACCCTCTCGCGCGCCCTCCAGGACGTGGGGCTGGAGCTGACCCCCGCGGCGCGCCGGCTGGCCGACTTCGGGGCGGTGGAGAACACCTACCTCTCGATTTTCCAGGCTCTCGGCGGGCTCGGGCTGCTGCTCGGGAGCGTGGGGCTCGGGATCGTGGTGCTGCGCAACGTGCTCGAGCGGCGCTCCGAGTTGGCGCTGCTGCGCGCGGTGGGCTTCCGCTCCTGGGCGCTCAGTTGGGTGGTGCTTGCCGAGCACTGGGGACTGCTGGGTCTCGGTATTCTCGGTGGCGTGGTGGCGGCCGTGGTGGCCGTGGCGCCGGCCCTCCGGTCGCCCGGCGCGGGCGTGCCGGGCCTCTCGCTGGCGCTCACGCTCGTGGCCGTGGTGGCGAGCGGCCTGCTGTGGACGTGGCTGGCCACGGCCCTTGCGCTCCGAGGCCCACTTCTCTCTGCCCTCCGAAATGAGTAGAATAGAAGGTGATCGCTTCCTGATGTCAGGTGCAATGCACGCATGGGTGAACGTGTAGCAAGCTGGGCCATTCCTGCCGTCGTGGGCGTCGCTGCCCTCGTGTCGGCCGCGCTGTGGTTGCGCTCGAGTCCCGCTGGCGAGTTTATCCTCCGCGAGCCCGGCGCCGACAGGACAGGCGCGGCCGCCGTGCAGGAGGAGCCCAAGGAGCTCCACGGCACGATTACACGTGGCATGGGCACACCCGCCGAGGTGGCCGGCTCCTGGACACGCTTCCGCGGCGCACGCTTCGACAACATTTCCTCCGAGGATGTGCCCCTCGCGCGTTCGTGGCCCGAGGGCGGGCCGAAGGTCCTCTGGTCGCTCCCCGTCGGCGAGGGCTATGCCGGCGCCGCCATCCTCAAGGGCTGCGTCTATATGCTCGACTACGACCAGGAGAAGCGCGCCGACGCGATGCGATGCTTCTCCCTGGCCGACGGGCAGGAAATCTGGCGTTTCTCCTACCCCGTGCGGGTCAAGCGCAACCACGGAATGTCGCGCACCGTGCCCGCAGTGACCGAGAAGCACGTGGTCGGCATCGGCCCGAAGTGCCACGTCACGTGCCTGATCGCCGAGGACGGGATGCTGCGCTGGCCGATCCTCGACCTGGTGCGCGAGCACGGCGCCAAGGTGCCGCCGTGGTATGCGGGCCAGTGCCCGCTCATCGACGGCGACCGCCTCATCCTCGCCCCAGGCGGCCCCGACGCTCTGCTCCTCGCCCTCGAGTGCGAGACGGGCAAGGTGGTCTGGAAGACCCCGAACCCCGACGCGTGGAAGATGACCCACACGTC
>Ga0272441_10006313_pt1 | contig 19951 bp, 15 predicted proteins | sample SSMProp6N_FD_193582 | JGI IMG/M metagenome (GOLD analysis project Ga0272441, IMG submission 193582) | Marine sediment archaeal communities from Little Sippewissett salt marsh, Falmouth, MA, United States - SSM-Prop-6N | ecosystem: Environmental > Aquatic > Marine > Wetlands > Sediment ... | reverse complement strand
AGGCAAAAAGCATCAAAGAAGAATTGCGTTCGAACTTGATTTCGAATATAAAACAGGGCACACCTTCTTTTACCGGAATACACGGTTATGATCAGTCGGTTATCCCCCAATTGGAACGAGCCATTCTCTCTCAGCACAACATCAACCTCCTAGGACTTAGGGGTCAGGCCAAAACCCGTTTGGCAAGGCTAATGGTTCAGCTTCTCGATGAGTACATCCCCGCTGTCATGGGTTCAGAAATCAATGATGATCCGATGGCACCGATCAGCAAATTCGCACGGGACCTTATCGCCGAGCATGGAGATGATACGCCGATCACATGGATCCACAGGGAGGATCGGTTCTTTGAAAAATTGGCAACCCCGGATGTTACGATCTCAGATCTCATTGGTGATATTGACCCGATCAAAGCCGCAAACATGAGATTGAGCTACGCCGATGAAAGGGTGATTCATTTCGGGATGATACCTCGTGCCAACCGAAGTATTTTCGTTATAAACGAATTACCGGATCTTCAATCAAGAATTCAGGTAGCTTTATTTAACATATTGGAAGAAGGAGATATACAAATAAGAGGTTTTCAATTGCGTATGCCCCTGGACCTGCAATTTGTCTTCACGGCAAACCCGGAGGACTACACCAATCGGGGAAGCATCGTAACACCCCTGAAGGACAGGATCGGCTCGCAGATTCTTACGCATTACCCGAAGAGTCTTGAGATCGCCAAAAGGATCACGGCCCAGGAAGCCCGTCTTCAAAATGACAGGGTTTGTGAGATACACATTCCTGAAATTGCCAGGGACCTCGTAGAACAAATCGGGTTTGAGGCTCGGGAGAATGAATACGTCGACAGCAAAAGCGGAATCAGCGCGCGCATGGGCATCACCTCTTTTGAAAACCTTTTAAGCACTGCTGAACACCGGGCCATTGCCATGGACTCAAGCAGCACCTCGATTCGTTTCTCAGATATTCTCGGGATGATTCCGTCCATCACAGGAAAAGTGGAACTCGTTTACGAGGGAGAGCAGGAGGGAGCCGCCTTTGTTGCCGAGCGACTTATCGGTTCCGCAGCTAAGAGTCTCTTCGACCAATACTTCCCGGCCATCAAAAAACTAAAACACGAGCAAGACAAAGATCCTTATGACGGGGTTCTTCAATGGTTCTTCGAGCAGAGCTCGTTTGAGCTCATGGACAACGGGTCGGAAGAAGAGTACAAACAGGCTCTGAAGCAGATTGCCCCCCTGGCTGAGCTGGTTCGGGATCACATGCCAGAATTGTCGGACAAGGATCTGCCATTCGTAGAGGAACTGGTTCTTTGGGCCCTGGTCGAGTACAAGAAGTTAAACCGAAAACGAATCGAAACAGGATTTGAATTCAAAGACAACTACGGGGCTTACTTATCGAATCTGTAACAGGAATCCTTTGAATCTCATCCTCGGATCATGATCACTTCGATTCTCATTCTCCTGGCACTGACCGTGCCGGCTGGCATATTGTACACATGTAAAAACCCTCAATTTGGTGGCCGCCCCGGTTCTGAGGACCTGGACAGGTACTCACGATCCCCTCAATGGAAGAACGGGGTCTTTCTCAACCGGAGCCTGACCACCTTGGATGTGAGCTTGTGGTCCATGCCCGGTCTCTTAAAAGAATTTCTCTCGGGTCGTAAAAAACGGCAGCCTTCGGAACCGCTGATTATCGAGAGACTCGACGCCGATCAATTTCAAAATGGAAAGGACAAATTTATCTGGTATGGGCATTCGACAGTGCTCTTCAGAGTGGCAGGTAAAAATATCTTGATCGACCCGATGTTTGGTCCCGACGCATCGCCCATCGGTCCGATGAGGACACGCAGATTTTCAGAGAACAGCCTGGAACTGATCGATGAACTTCCTCTACTGGACCTGGTTTTGTTAACCCACGACCACTATGATCACCTTGACTATGCGAGCATTATGAAGCTCAAAGAAAAGACGGATACCTTCTGGGTAGCGTTGGGAGCCGGGCGTCATCTTGTCAAATGGGGCATACCGAGAAACAGGATCGAAGAATTTGACTGGTGGGAAGAGGCCGCGTTCGAAACACTTCGCATCATTTTTACTCCCTCCAGGCATTTTTCAGGCAGAGGGCCTTTCGACAGGTCCAAGTCGCTATGGGGAGGTTGGGTAATCCTTTCGGATACGCTAAAAATCTATTGGAGCGGTGACGGAGGCTATGACACCCATTTCAAAGAAATCGGGGAGAGGTACGGCCCCTTCGACTGGGGTTTCATGGAGTGCGGGCAGTACAATGAAAAATGGCATCAGATCCACATGTATCCGGAGGAAGCGGTGTTGGCAAGCGAGGAAGCGCTTGTGAAGATCCCTGTACCCGTGCATTGGGGTGCTTTCTCGCTGGCTCTTCACGATTGGACAGATCCCATTATCCGCTTCAGGAAGGAAGCATCTGAGAAAAAGATGACAGGATGCTACCCGCGATTGGGTCAGATCGTCATCCATGGGAAAGAACCTTCAGAACCCTGGTGGAATTCATGAAGAAACTCCCAGGTAGCCCAGGGTATTGAACAGACTCGCCTTGGAATTGAAGTATTTGTTCTCGATTTCATTGGCCTTCAACCTTGCCTCAATGAGCTTGGACTCCCGAGAATTGATGAGAAAAAGGAAGCTTTCGCCCAGGAAGAACTTTCTCTCCTCTGCCTTGAGCAGACTTTCATAGTCTCGCACCATATCCTCCGTGATTGCATTCTGAAGGAGGTAGGATTCCATCTCCTGGTAAATGGCTTCGATCTTGTTTTTCAGGCTCACCCGCGTGGCGGCAATTTCAAATTCAGCCGATTGAACTTTGGCTTTGGCCAATTTCAAATCACCGCGTTCTTTTCGGAGAAAGAGTGGAAAATTAACATTCAATCCGGCCATGTAATTCGAGGTGTTGTACGAATCGATGTATCCCGGTGTTTCCGAATACAAGTTGTACTCGAGGTCAATCCTCGGCAAAAGGTTATTCGCTTTTAAGCGCTTTTCCACAATCAGACCTTCGTATTTATACCCCAGCGATCGGAGTTTGGGATGATTTTCCAGGTCAAGCATCTCCAAATTGACGCCGGAGGTGTTTAGGGCCTCGTCAACACCGATAAGGGTGTTGGTGTCCGGAATCACATTGTCCTGAAGTTCGATCGGCGTATTGTTATCCAGCCATAAAAATGTCGCGAGCTCCAGGGAGGCCTTCACATGGGTCATACGCGCATTTTCATAGGCCAGATTTCGGGTTTGAACGATGATTCCGGCTTCCAGCGTGTCTATCGCAGGAAATTCCCCGGCCTCATAGCTTTTTTTGATTCCTTCCAGCCTGAATTCGGCATTGTAGAGGAAAGAATCGTATACCTGCTTGTCATTGTAGGTTTTCAGCCATTTGAAATAGGTCTGGGCCGCCTCGAATAAAATATCGTTGACCATCAGCTGCCTATCCGCTTGCACCTGTTTATTGAAGAGCCGTGCCTGCTTGAGCATGGCCATCCTTCTATTGGTCAAAAGACCCTGTGCCAGGGATACCGAGACCCCTACACTGTAGAGCCCGTCTTCTGGCACCGTGCTTTCAGGGTTGAGAAACACACCTGAATTCTCCTCGTATTTGGCCTGAAATTCCACACCGTACCAGGTCGGGATCTTAAAGGCTGCATTGAGTTTGTCGTAGTAGTCGGTGCTCTTGAACTCTTTCCGGTCCATATCGACTTCAAGCTTCGGATCAAAAGCGCCTCGAGCCTTCAAAAGCTTCGCCTCCCCCTCATTGATGACAAGATTGGCCTGCTTGACAACCGGGTGGAAGCTTTTGACGTAGCCCAGATATTCAGCCAGGCTGAGAACTTCGGGGTTGAGCTCCTGGCTCAAATCCTGGTCAGGCTGCTCAACGGGCACCTGGGCCCTTGTGATCGCGCCCAAAAATAAGATTGTGATTAGTGCTAAACGTTTCATTTTTGCGCTTTTTCTCCTTTGTTGACCGCAGTTTCAGGCTGATAGTAGTTGGTAGGGAAACCATTCAGCTGACGCCAGAGCTCGTACCAGATGGGCACGTCTTCCAACAGGGCCATAGTTCGGGCCCCGGAACCCACGCGAATGGCCTCAGGCCATTCATGATCGTCAGGATCTGGCGCCAGCAGCACCCTGTATTTGCCATTGTCGCTGATGAAGTTCTCCACTGCAACGATGCGAGCGCCATACGTTCCGTAAGACACATTGGGCCAGCCACTGAATACAAATGCGGGCCAACCGTCAAATTGTATCCGCACCTTTTCACCTAAATGAATCAGCGGCAGATCCAAGGGCTTTACAAAAGTTTCAACAGCGAGCTCATAATTAGCCGGCATGATACCCACGAGTTTCTCACCCTCTTTGAACGTCTCCCCAATTCCTGCTCGAATGGCCTTATTGATGTAGCCGTCCTGAGGCGCAGCAATAAAAAGCAGACTATTCCTTCTTTCATAGTTCGTGTAGGAATTTTCCAATTTGGTCACCTGGGCCTCCGTATCGTACTGACTTGAGCGGGCCGTGTACATCTCTCCTTCAGCCTTGGATATCTTCTCGTCATAGGTCGTATTTATTCTTGAGAGCTCTACCTGCACGTTGAGCAACTCATTCTGACTCGACAGGTATTTGTTCTCCTGAGAGATCAGCTTGGCTTCGGTTTCCTGGAGCTTCAAACGTTTCTCCTCAACATCGATGACGGCTTTCAACCCTTCCTCCTCCAGCGTGGCGGTACGTTGATATTGCCTTTGAGCAATCGACATGTTGGTCTTTGCCGCCTCAAAATCGATGCTGTCGCTTTTTACCTTGAGTACGGCCTGACGTATTTTGTTTCGGGCCTGGTTCAACTTGATCACCTTCTCCTTTCTCAATGCTTCAATTTGACTGTTAAGAGCCTTGATTTTTCCATCGTAGGCAAGAACAGATGAAGATTTGGCGATAATTTGGTCATTTGTTCTTTCGAGGAGTCGATCATCGAAGTACTCACTTTTAACCTCCGAAATGCGCAGGATTGTATCTCCTTTTTTCACAAAATCCCCCTCTCTCACATACCATTGCTCGATCCTTCCCGGTATCTGGGACTGTATGGTCTGTGGTCGTTGATCAGGCTTTAGTGTGGTGACCTGGCCCTGGCCGCTTATATTTTGGGTCCAGGGGAGAAAAAGCACAATGAGCAATATAATGGCAAAAGCCAGCAGGAACCGGTTGATATATTTGTAATAGATCCTGCCGGAAACACGTTTTCCCGATTCAAAGGAATCGAGAGAAACTTTCTTATTTACCTGGTTATGTGTTATGTTTAACATGATCCTTGCGATTTGGATTCCACGATTTTTCCTTTTACAAGCACGATCGTCTGATGACAGTGCTCCTCCCAATACAGGTTGTCACTGACTACAATCAATGCCCAGGGCCGATCCTTGTGGGTCAGGAAATCAATCAGGCGCCTGGACTCCTTTGGACTGAAATGATCAAGCGGATCTTCCAGGATCAGGAGCTTTGGGTGTTTGGCGATTGCACGGGCCAAAACGATCTTTTTCGAAACCGTGTAAGAGATCTGCTTGCCTTCAGGATGGAGAATGGTGCTAAGTCCTTTTGGCTGCTCTTGGATAAAACTGGTGAGACCAACCTGATCAAGGGCCTCGAGAATGTCACGATCGGAAATATCAGGATTCCCAAACGTTATATTCTCGCGAATTGTTCCTTCGAAAGGCGCCTCCATAGCCAGGGAAAGACCCAGGTGCTGTCGGTAGTGATTCAAATAGAGACTCTCCACCGAAAACTGATTGGCATACATATGGCCTGAACTAGGCTCCAACAGTCCTGCGATCATTCGTAAAAGACTTGACTTGCCAGAACCGGACTCCCCCTGGATCATCAAACGGCTTCCCGGCTCTATACGCATTGATATATCGTTTAAAATGGGGAGTTTCCTGTCTGACACTTCGTAAGATACATTTTCCAGTTCAACGGTCAGATCTCCGCTGAAATCAGGTCTTTCTCCTTCCTGGGGCTCGAGCTCTTTGTCAACTACCTGACCCAGTTTTTCTAGCGATGTCAATACGTCGTAAAAAGATTCGAGACCTATTATTAGCTTTTCAACAGAAGCGATTACAAGCAGGATGATGATTTCTGCCGCCACAAACTGTCCTATGTTCATCTCCTGGGTGAGCACCAATGCACCTCCAATGATAAGGAGCCCGGCAGTAACAAACACTTTAAAGGTGATCATCTGAATGACCTGTATCACGAGAATCCGGAAATGACTCTCCCGGGCACCCAGATAGCCCATAACCAATCCATCTGTCTTTCTCAATGCCAGGTCTGTATTTCCTGACAGCTTGAAACTCACTACAGATCGGGCAATTTCCTGGATCCAGTGAGCTACTTTGTATTTATTCTTGGACTCATCGAGACTCGTTTGCAGCCCTCGGACCGCTGTGTATTTGAAAACCACAAAGATGAGCAACAACAACAGAATCCCGAATATGATGAAAAAGGGGTGATAAAAAGAAAGAAGCAACAGAGCGAAAACAATCTGCAGCACGGCTGTTGGAACATCAATCAGCAATTTGGAAAGACCCTTCTGAACCGACAAAGTATCAAAAAAACGATTCGCCAGCTCCGGGGGATATACGTTGCGCAGTTCTTTCAGTTTGATCTTCGGAAAACGATAGCTGTATTCAAAGGAGGTGCGGGTAAATATTCTTTGCTGAACCGTTTCGATTATTCTCAACTGCATAATCTGAAGGGCACCTGCAAAAACTACACCCAAGGTCACAAGAAGCACAAGCACGATCCACGAACTGGAGATCTGCGCCCCCTGTATCAAATTGATGATTGCCTGAATACCCAGTGGGAGAGATAGTGCTACAATACCAGAAAATATGGCATAATAAAGGATTTGGAGCAGGTCCTTCTTTTCGAGCTCCAACAGCCGCACCAACCTTTCCCAGGGAGTGAATTTTGAATTCATATGATTGATTCTTTGTTAATTAGCGCAAATATAATAGTATTACTATTAATATATAAAGCTATACTATTATTATTTACATGTAACGGATAGATTTTATTTATGTTGTACGCCAAACAGTCCAAATTGAACAATTTACTTGCCTAGAATCGTTAAATACTGTTAATTTTTTGTTTTTTCCATAAAAAAGTATATATTAAGGATATGATTAGTTCCAGAAACACAATTTGCATAAATATCTTCTAGGTTGTAATGACCTTGCGATTCATTCAATCACTTCACAATTTAATTTCCTAAAATTAAAGCTCAGACTTAGAAATAGGTCCTGTTGCGATAGGAATCAATCAAAGTTAAACATTAAAACTTCAAAACATGAACGCATTAGCGGATACTAACACAATAACTAATACAAATAAAATAGAAAAGCAAATTAAAAGTTCCCCCAGAAAACCATTTAAAAAACTCGGTTTCACGGCAATGGAAACAGCAGAAATCGTCATTACGCTCAAGAAACTGATGGCCAATTATCAGGTGTATTATCACAAAATGAGAAATAAGCACTGGAATATTGAAGGCACCGATTTCTTTGAACTCCATGAGGAATTTGAAAATGAATACAACGATGCGAAGAAGAACATAGATCTTATCGCTGAACGCATAAGGGTCTTCGGAGTCCTACCCGATATGACCATGAGAGAAGTGCTCAAGGTATCTCAAATTAACGAGTCAAAAGATAAAATGACCTCGTTCGAAATGGTGAAAGATGTACTGCACGATTATGAAACTTTACATGAACTCATGCTGGATGTAATAAATGCCGCCCTGGAAACAGGAGATATTGGCACCGAGAATCTGATAGCAGACTTCATTCTTGACCTTGAGAAAAGGCACTGGATGTTCTCTTCCTGGGTCAAATAGGACCTTCAAGGCCAAAAAGTCTTCTTCCGCTAGCTGGCCAGACATATTGTCATAATTTTATCTATATGCGCGACAGATTGTCGCTTTCAAACCCCTGAATCGGTCATTCAGGGGTTTGGTATTGCGTTTGCAATGCACAAGGTGAATTAATGAAATTTGGTTAACCCTAAAAATAATAAGATCATGAGCAATTTAGTTTTAACACCTAACGGAAGAATCAGAAGAAAAAGCAGACCCACAGTTGATCAGTTTCCAAGCTTGGGAACCTTTTTGAATGATATTTGGAGCGAAGACATGTCTTCAGTCTTCAGATCGAACTTCAACGATGGAATGACGCTTCCGAAAGTGAACATCAAAGAATCCGCTGAGAATTTTGAGGTTCACATGGCTGTTCCCGGATTCAAAAAAGACAACTTTAACATCAGCATTGAAAACGAAGAGTTGTTAATCTCTGCCGAAATTGAAGAAAACAAGGAGGAAACAAATGACGAGTTCACTCGAAAAGAGTTTGGATACGCTTCTTTCAGAAGAAGCTTTGTCCTTCCTGACACAGTTGACGGAGACAAGATCAAGGCAAGCTACAAAGACGGTATCTTGAATGTGGTTCTTCCCAAGAAAGAAGAAGCCAAGCCCAAACCGGCCAGAACAATCAAGATCTCCTAAGGTTTGAAAAGTTGAATTTAAAAGGTCGCTCAGGCGGCCTTTTTTTATTTTACTGATTTTTAGCGTTTTCTTAATTTAATTAGTGTATCTTTGCCGCCAAGAACAGTAAGACAGCCCTTCTCTTTTTTAATCCGTCCGGATTTATAATAAGTTAATAGTTTTCTCACCGGTTTTAACAGAAACAAAGTGTTTCTCGTGCATCATTACATTTAAATCGATACAATGATCAAGAATTTCATAAATAAAATAATTAATAACAAAGTAGAAATAATGAAAGAAGGTACAGTAAAATTTTTCAACCAGGCCAAAGGATTTGGATTTATCCAGCCAACAGATTCAAGTGAAGACGTATTCGTTCACCAAAGTGGACTTATCGATCAGATCAGAGAAGATGACAAAGTAAAATTTGAAACAGAAAGAGGAAAAAAAGGAATCAACGCTATCAATGTTGAGTTGATCTAACCTCTGGGTTGAAAAAAACACAAAAAGCCATTTCTTAGGAAATGGCTTTTTTTTATGCCTCAACTTTACCATTTCCAACAATTCATCCCTGAAAATCGGCAACTCAGTCAGAAAGAATTTCAGGGATGGCAGCTCTGACGGATATTTGCTCATGTAAAAACCAATAAATCCAACGTCATGAAAGCAAATTTGAATAACCACGCAGCAGATTCCATCAGAAACAACTATTTTTCCAATTTCAAGGATTGCAAAAGAATTCAATGGTCGAATCACAGGAATTATGGCTATTAGACCCTTAAACTGCCAGTGGCCCGTAAACCTGTCACTTTTCAATAAGCCCATTCAGAAATGAAGGGCTTTTTATTTTGTCAATAGATCGCTTCACATTATCTTAACGTGCAAAAGCAAGACCAGTCAAAGCCGTTATGAAATCAACGCCAACCCATTTCTCTTATTCAATATTGAGGCTTCTGGCCGTTTTCACCCTTTTGTTCCTGATCGGATGCAAGAACGAATCGAATGAGACTGTGCCTTGGGATGACCTTTTTGACGGAAAAACCCTGAGCGGTTGGGAGCAAAAAGGGGGGCAGGCCATTTATGAGGTAAAAGATGGTGCAATAGTCGGAAAAACTGTATCGAATACTCCAAATTCATTTTTAGTGACGACAAAGAGGTATGCCGACTTCATTCTTGAATTAGACGTAAAGGTGCACCCGTCTATGAACTCAGGCATACAGATACGAAGTAACAGCTTCGAACACTATCAGAAAGGCAGGGTTCATGGGTACCAGGTTGAAATTGATCCTTCTGATCGCGCTTGGAGCGGAGGCATTTATGACGAGGCTCGACGAGGCTGGCTTTATGATCTCAGCGCGAACCCGGATGCACAGGGCGCATTCAGACCCAATGATTGGAATCATTACAGAATTGAGGCTATAGGTGACACATTGAAAACCTGGGTCAACGAAAAATCAGCGGCTTATTTAGTGGATGAGAAAACGAGATCAGGATTCATAGGTCTTCAGGTGCACAGCATTGGAGATGATGAGAAACCGGGGAAAAAGGTGATTTGGAAGAATTTGAAAATATTAACAAAGAACCTGGATCAACACTTGAAAGAGTCGACCGTTGAACCTCGGTATACGAAAAACAGGCTTACATCGAAGGAAAAAATGGATGGTTGGAAAATGCTTTGGGACGGATCCACCACAGCAGGGTGGCGCGGTGCCAGACTGGATCGCTTTCCGGAAAAAGGATGGCTGATTGAACAAGGTGTACTGACAGTACTGCCAAGTGGCGGAGGGGAATCTCAAGGAGGGGGAGACATCGTGACCGAAGAATTGTACGGTGACTTCGAGCTAAAAGTGGACTTCAGGATCACACAGGGAGCAAATAGCGGAATCAAATACTACGTGGACACAGAGTTGAACAAAGGAGAAGGATCGGCCATCGGACTCGAATATCAGATTCTCGATGATGCCGCTCATCCGGACGCCAGGCTCGGAAGGATGGAAGGGATACGTACCATGGCTTCCTTGTATGACCTGATGCGGGCCGACCGGGACAAACAGGTCAATCCGATCGGGCAATGGAATTCAGCCTACATTGTTTCAAAAAACAATCATGTGGAACACTGGATAAACGGAGTCAAGGTCTTGGAATATGGACGAGGAAGCCCGGAATTCAGAAAATTGGTTGCCGAAAGCAAATATGCAAAATGGGCCGATTTTGGAGAACTGGAACAAGGAAGAATCCTTCTGCAGGATCACGGCGATCAGGTTTCGTTCAAAAACATTAAGATACGGCCACTATAAAAAATCAATTAAAGAAACTCGTATGAGCTCCAGACGCAAATTCATCCGTAACAGCTCACTGGGATCAGTTGCTTTAACCCTGGGAGGATTAACAATGCCCGCGCACAGTTTTTCGCAAATCAAAGGATCCAATGAAAGAATCAATTGTGCCGTGGTGGGTGTCAGAAGCAGAGGAAAGGCTCATGTCGCCGCCATACACAACGATCCGAACGCACGGGTACTCTATAACTGCGACGTGGACGATGCTATTCTCAAGGAGCATGGAGAATGGTGCGAGAAAAAAATCGGGTATGTCCCTAAAGCTGAAAAAGATTTTAGAAAAATATTGGATAGCAAAGATGTTGACGCTGTTTTTATAGCTACACCTGAGCACTGGCACACACCCATGTCGATTTTGGCCATGCAGGCCGGCAAGCATGTTTACGTCGAAAAGCCTTGCAGTCATAACCCCTATGAAAATGACCTGATCAAAGAGGCACAAAAGAAATATGGCATGAAAGTACAAATGGGAAACCAGCAGCGATCGGCTGTTTCATCTCAGCATGCCATTGCCGACATCAAAGCCGGTATCATCGGTGAAGTTTACAAAGGTGAAGCCTATTATTCAAACAATAGGGGATCAATCGGCATTGGAAAAGAGATTCCTGTCCCCGGGTCGCTTGACTGGGAACTGTGGCAAGGGCCTGCTCCGAGAACCACCTACAAAGACAATGTGCATCCCTATAACTGGCATTGGTTCAGGAATTGGGGCACGGGTGAGATCCACAATAATGGAACACATGAAATTGATATTTGCCGTTGGGCTTTGAATGTGGACCTTCCTGAAACAGTCACCTCGTTCGGAGGTAGGTACACTTTCGATGACGACTGGGAGTTTCCGGATAACCAGCAGGTCACATATCAATTTGCCAATGACAAATTCATAACCTGGACCGGTCATAGCAGGGGCCTTCTGAAACCGGAACGGCCCGGCAGAGGAGTCACTATCTACGGAAGCAAGGGTACGATTCAGCTGGATCGCAATTTCTACAAGTTGTTTGGCCTGGATGGTCAGCCCATAAAATTTGAGTTTGAGAAGGCGAGTTCGGCGACCACGGACACCCGTGGAGAAGGGCTTCTTGACTTATCCCATGTCGGAAACTTCTTTGACGGAATTCGGAAAAACGCCTCCCTCAACGCTGACATTCAAGACGCGAGTATCTCTACTATGTTGTGCCATTTGGGAAACATCGCACAGGATGTGGGCGAAACGATCAGAATTGACACCTCCTCAGGAAAGGTCTTAGGCAATGAGGACGCTATGAAAAATTGGAAACGTGAATACGAAAAAGGATGGGAACCCAGGCTATGATGGATACAACATTTGACATTTCCGGAAAGGTAGTCGTCCTGACGGGGGGTTCGGGAACGCTTGGTTCAAGTTGGGCACGCCACCTTGCCGGTGCAGGTGCAAAAATTGTGATTCTAGGTTCTACTCCTTCCAGAGTTGAGAAGGTAAAGAAGAATCTTCTCAAAACCACTCCGGATATACTTGGATTTGCCGGAAGCGTGCTGGACAGAAGCCATCTGGAACAGATAAAAGGCAAAGTCTTGAAGAAATGGGGACGAATCGATGCCCTGGTAAACGCTGCTGGAGGGAACAGGCCCGGGGCCACTATTGGAAAGGAGGAGACTATCTTTGATCTCAATCTTGAAGACTTTAAACAAGTGACGAGGTTGAACCTGGATGGAACGGTGATCCCATCGATCGTCTTTGGTGAGGCCATGGCGGATCAAAAAACGGGAAGTATCATCAACATCTCATCCATGACGGCGACCCAGGCTGTTACGCGCGTTGTGGGCTATTCAGCTTCGAAGGCTGCGATTGACAATTTCACCCGATGGATGGCTGTTGAAATGGCGAGGAAGTTCAGTCAAAACATACGAGTCAATGCGATCGCGCCCGGCTTTTTCATCGCAAACCAGAACAGAAAGCTCCTGGTTGAGGAAGATGGAAGCTATACCCAACGCGGACAAGCCATAATAGGCAAGACACCCATGAATCGCTTCGGAGCACCTGAAGAGTTGAACGGTGCACTGCATTGGCTGATCAGCGATGCCTCTTCTTTTGTTACGGGCACAATCCTGCCTGTGGACGGAGGCTTCAGTGCATTCAGTGGGGTTTGATGGAGAGCCTGAAGGTTAATATGGGTCTTAAATAAATTAAAACAAGGATAAAAAATGAGTATGCTTTACGCGTGGAGATGGTTCGGGCCCGAGGATCCGGTAACCTTGGATGACATTAAACAAGTGGGTGCCACCGCCATTGTGACCGCCCTGCATCACGTCCCTAATGGGGAGGTCTGGACCAAAAAGGAAATCTTATCCCGAAAAGAGATGATCCAATCTAAGGGCCTTGATTGGAAGGTGGTCGAAAGCGTTCCCATTCACGAGAATATAAAAACCAGAACTGGAAACTTCATTTCTTATATCAGCAATTATAAAAAAACCCTTGACAATCTCGCCGAAAATGGTATTTCGATTGTGTGTTATAATTTCATGCCCGTACTGGATTGGACAAGAACTTCCCTTGATTATGTCACCCAAGAGGGATCAAGAGCTCTCAGATTTGACAGGGATGCTCTTGCTGCATTTGACATGTTCATTCTCAAGCGAGAGGGAGCCGAAGAATCTTATTCTAAAGAGGAAAGCGAAAATGCAAGAAACTACCTCAATGAACTCACTGGTAAGGAGAGACAAAAGCTAATTAACACCATAATCGCAGGCCTTCCAGGTTCAGAGGAAGGGTATTCCCTGGAACAATTCCGTAACGCATTGCTGGCCTATGATCGAATCGACCAGGAGACACTGCGTCAAAATCTGATAAGCTTCCTTGAAGAAATCATTCCTGTCGCCGCTAGAAATAGACAATTGATGTGCATTCATCCGGATGACCCTCCTTTTCCTATCCTTGGGCTTCCTCGGGTGGTTAGTACCGAAGAGGACTATGCCCATATCTTTAAAAGTGTTCCGGATTTGTCCAATGGGATTACTTTTTGCACCGGATCTCTGGGTGTCCGTCAAGACAACAACTTGGTTCAGATGTTCAAGCGATTTGCCAACCGGGTCCATTTTTTACACTTGAGAAGCACCAAACGAGACGACTATGGTAATTTCTTCGAAGCCAATCACTTAGAAGGGGACGTGGATATGGTGGAAATCGTCAAAGAAATTATTGCAGAACAGAACAGAAGGAGGGAGGAGGGCAGGAATGACGCGTCCATCCCGATGCGTCCCGATCACGGACACCAGATGCTGGACGACCTGAAGAAGGTCACCAATCCAGGTTATTCCGGAATTGGAAGGCTCCGGGGACTGGCCGAGTTGAGGGGATTGGAACTGGGAATATCGAAAAGCATAAGTTTATGAGTCATTCTGAATCAGGCGAATTTATACATGATGATTTCCTGCTCGAATCAAGTCTGGCGAGTCGTCTCTACCATGACTTTGCCAAAGAGCTGCCCATCATTGACTATCACAATCATCTTTCCGCAGCCGATATTGCAGAAAACAAACCTTTAAAGAATATTACGCAGGCATGGCTGAGTGGAGATCACTATAAATGGAGAGCCATGCGAGCCAACGGAATCTCCGAAGAGTTCATCACAGGAAAAGCTGGGGATCAGGAGAAATTTGAAAAATGGGCTAAGACGGTACCCCATACCTTACGAAATCCCCTGTTTCATTGGACCCATCTTGAACTAAAACGGTATTTTGACATTGACAGGACCCTCAACAAGGAATCTGCAAGTGAGATCTACAGGGAAACCAATGCCATACTGGCCAAGACAACACCGGCGCAGTTGCTTCAGAAAATGAAAGTCGAGGTTTTGTGTACGACCAACGGTCCTTTGGAAGATCTCTCCTCCCATATCCAGATTGCAAAGGCTAATTTCGATTTTGATGTTCTTCCCACTTTCCGATCGGATGAGCTGTTCAACGCTGACCCAGACACATTTAATGTTTTTCTTGACAGACTGGCTCAGGCAGTTTCTTTTAAGATCCAATCGCTTGCCGAATTGACCGCTGCGATTGACAGAAGGATCGATTTTTTTCATGAGCAGGGCTGTCGGCTCTCTGATTTTGGAATGGGCGGGCAGTTATCCTTTGTGGATTTCACGGATAATGAAGTCGACCTCATCTTTTCAAGGATGCTCAAGGGAGAATCCATCGGACAGTTCGAACTTGACAAATACAGATCTTTCATGTTCCTCTATCTGGGAAGAAAGTACCATGAGAAATCCTGGACGCAACAGTATCACCTTGGTGCTATCCGCAACAACAACAGCCGTTTGAAAAAACGGGTTGGGAATGACGCAGGGTGTGATTCCATAGGGGACTATTCCCTCGCTAATTTTCTCTCAAGGTTTTTTGATGCGCTGGATCGTGACAATCAATTGGCAAAAACCATCACTTACAATCTCAATCCTTCTCAAAATGAGGTTTTTGCAACGATGTTGGGAAATTTCAATGATGGAACGGTACCGGGGAAAATGCAATGGGGAGCAGCCTGGTGGTTCCTGGATCAGAAGGACGGTATAGAGAAACACCTCGATGCAGTTTCAAACATGGGCCTTTTGTCTCGTTTTGTGGGAATGATAACCGATAGCCGAAGTTTTCTTTCCTTTCCGCGTCACGAATACTTCAGAAGGATTCTGTGCAATGTACTTGCCCGGGATGTGAATCAGGGCTTGATACCCGAGGACCAAGGCTTATTGAAGCAAGTTGTCGAAAATATCTGTTATTCAAATGCAAGGCGATATTTTGAATATGATCGAAAGCAATGATGGGAAAGACTTTCTTACTCTTGTTGATCCTGATTTTGAACCAGGCTTGTGCCAGTGACAGTAAACCTCAGCTGCTCTATCTGGCTCACAACATGCCCCAGTCACATCCAGTCCATAAGGGGATTCTCGAGATGCAGCAATCGCTCGAAAGGAAATCAGGAGGCAGTCTTAGGATAAAGGTTTTCTCCGACGGCCAGCTCGGGTCAGAAAGGGAGGTGTTGGAACTGCTCCAAATCGGAAGTATCGCCATAACCAAAGTAAGCGCTGCAACTCTGTCCAACTTTGTGCCCGAGTATCACGTTCTTGGCATTCCTTTTCTATTTCGGGATGAACGACACAAATTCGAGGTGCTCGAAGGAGAAATTGGGAAATCCATCCTTGAAAAAGGTAATAAGTACTGGCTTCGCGGACTTTGTTTTTACGACGCGGGGAGCCGCAGTTTCTATACCAGCGCCAAGGCCATAAGAAGCCCGGAGGACCTGAAAGGCATGAAAATACGCGTGATGAACAATCAAATGTCGATCAACATGGTCAAGGCTATGGGTGGATCCGGAACTCCAATGGCCTTTTCAGAACTATACACCGCCTTGCAGCAAGGAGTAGTAGATGGAGCCGAAAACAATCCGCCTTCCTTTGTGGAATCCAATCATTATGAGGTCTGCAAATACTATACCCTGGACGAACACTCGGGTGTGCCGGATGTCCTGGTCATAAGCACGAAGTATTGGAATCGCCTTTCTGAAAAGGAGAAAGAATGGCTCCTGGAGGCATCGGTGGAATCAGCCGAAGCCCAAAAGAAGTACTGGAAGAAGTCAGTTGAGCGATCTATGAAAGTGGCCATTGACAATGGTGTAGAAGTAATCGTGCCCGACAAGTCCCTTTTCGCAAAGCAGGCCATGACGGTAAAGGAAGATTTTAAGAGGGATTATCCGGAACTCGTGGATTTGGTCAATCAAATTGAGTCGAAGTAGACATGACAAAGACAAAACACCTTTACGAGAGAGTTAAATTCCTTATGGAAGCTTTTCTTGTCTTTTTATTTGGGCTCCTGGTCATCGATGTTTTGTGGCAAGTCCTTTCGCGCTACTTCCTGAAGGGTTCTTACTCCTTCACCGAGGAACTCGCCCGCTTTCTGCTGATCTGGCTTTCCGTGTTGGGCGCCGCCTATTTGAATGCCAGGAGGGAACATCTTTCCATGGATTTCATTTATGACAAGCTTTCAAAGAGGAAGCAGTTCTACCTTTCTGTCTTTGGTGAAGGGGTCATTTTCCTATTTGCCTTCCTGGTGATGCTGGTGGGTGGGTCTAATCTGGTCTATACCACGATGCGCCTGGAACAATTGTCAGGCACACTTCAGATTCCTTTGGGTTATGTTTACAGCATTCTGCCGCTCAGCGGTTTCCTGATCATGTGTTTTTCCGTTTATCATATCCATGGCTTTTTCACAGAGCGTAAAAAAAAGGTTTTATGAGCGTGGAAGTTCTGAGCATATTGGTGTTGTTTGTCAGTTTTGCGATTTTGTTGTTTCTCAAAGTTCCAGTAGCCTATGCCATCGGTGTTTCTACCCTTTTAAGTCTTTTGTTGAATCTTGATCATCTGCCCGGACTTACAACCATAGCGCAGCGAATGACTTCAGGTCTTGACAGTTTTGCTTTGCTTGCGATTCCTTTCTTTGTGCTGGCGGGGGAAATTATGAAAAGAGGAGGAATCGCCAATCGACTCATCCGATTTGCCAATTCACTTGTGGCCTCACTCCCCGGGGGACTTGCTTATGTAAACGTACTAGCCTCCATGCTTTTTGGAGCCATTTCAGGGTCCGCTATTGCTGCAACTTCGGCCATCGGGAGCATCATGACAGATAAAATGGAAGAGGAGGGTTACCCTCGTGAGTTCAGCGCTTCAGTCAATATCACTTCGTCAACTACCGGTTTGTTGATTCCGCCAAGCAACATCCTGATCGTTTATGCCCTGGCGAGCGGCGGGGCTGCATCAGTTGCTGCGCTATTTGTTGCCGGTTATCTTCCGGGCATTTTGGTTGGGATGACCCTCATGGGATACATCGCGTTCGTCGCGACAAACAAGAATTTTAAACGAGGGAGAAGAGCGACTACAGGAGAAATATGGAAATATTTCAGAAGTGCCTTCTTCAGCCTACTTTTACTCGTGATTGTGGTCGGGGGCATCGTAGCCGGTCTTTTCACGGCAACCGAAGCCTCAGCCATCGCAGTTCTTTACGCTGCTTTGCTTTCTTTGATCTATGGCGATATTTCAACCAGGGATTTCCCCGATATTCTATTGAGCGCGTCCAAGACCACCGCCGTAGTAATGTTCCTTATCAGTACATCCATGGCGATGTCCTGGTTATTCTCGTTTCAGGGAATACCCCAAATGATCAGTGGATTCCTGATGGAACAATTCAGCGATAAGATCATTATTTTTCTGGTGATTAACCTGGTTCTACTTGTTATTGGCACCTTTATGGACATAACCCCGGCCGTTCTCATTTTTACTCCAATTTTTCTTCCCGTAGTCATGGAGCTCGGCATGGATCCGGTTCATTTTGGGATTGTCATGGTGCTCAATCTCTGCATCGGACTCTGTACACCACCTGTTGGGACGATACTGTTCGTCGGTAGCGGGGTCGCTCAAGTATCCGTGTCGAAAGTCATAAAACCCTTGCTGGCATTCATTGGCATCATGCTGCTTGTGCTCCTTGTGGTTTTATATGTACCAGAGATCTCGCTCTTTCTGCCTTCGTTATTCGGTTTGTGAGATTTGACCGAGATCATTTGAAACAAAACATGTTATGCGTCGTCGTATAATGCAAATAATATTGAATCGATCTATGAGTTACAGATTACATTTGTTCCTGGCCTGTTTCATTCTTCTTATGATGAATTCATGCACGGACGCTTCGGAGAAGAAGAATTTGTCCTATGAAATTTCACACAAGAAAAATTCGAAAGATGCACTTCTTCAGATTGACATGAATTTTGAAGCAAGCGAGGATGGAACGACGACATTGATCTACCAGGATAAAGCCTGGGGGCAAGACAGTCTCTTCAATTCCATTGGCGATATTAGGCTCTTGTCAGAGGGTAAACTCAAAATCGAAAGAGACAGCAATAAAATCGTTGTGGAGCACGATCCGTCAATGGAAAGGCTCAAAATCAGCTATACCCTGACACAAGACTACACGGGCCCTACGACATCCAGGAAGGTATACCGACCCATCATTCAGCCTGAGTATTTTCAGGTCTTTGGACAGAATCTGTTGATATTGCCTGAAAGTGCGACAAATAATGAAGCTTTTGACCTTTCGATAACCTGGAAAATCCCGGAAAAGGACTTTTCGCTGCAAAGCAGTTTCGGAAACCATCAAAGGAAACAAATTATTAGGGACGTCACGCAGGACGAGCTATACTCTTCGGTCTTCGTTGGAGGAGACTTCAGGATCCATGACATGGATCTTGAGGGAAATCAGGTGGCATTCGCCATCCGCGATACCTGGGAAGCATTTGATGACTCAACCATGGTGGAGCTCCTGAAAACTACGCTCATGGCCCAAAGAAAGTTTTGGAATGACCATTCCCAGCCTTATTTTTCAGTAACGATGATTCCCATATTCGAACCCAACGGAAGCAGTTGGCAGGGAACAGGACTGACAAACTCTTTTGCTCTGGCCGCTTCCAACAACGAATACCTGGAAGTTGAGGGACTCGTATACCTTTTGAACCATGAATTGCAGCACAACTGGATCGGTTTGACGATCAAAAATGACAATGAAGAAGAACAGTACTGGTTCAGTGAAGGTTTTACCGACTATTATACCTTAAAGAATATCGCGATCAACCGGATTTTTGATTTGGATGAAAAATATTTTATCCAGCAGTTCAATTCCAAGTTGAAGAATCTATACGAATCCCCGGTTGTGGCATCTCCAAATTCCGAGATCAATTACGATAATTTTTGGAAGGACAGGCATTACAGCGATCTTCCTTATTTGCGCGGTGCCGTTTTCGCCTTTATCCTGGACCGGCAAATACAGCGGGACTCCATGGGCCGAAAGAGCCTGGATGATGTCATGAAACAATTCCATGAGAATTCAGACACGAAGCTTTCTCATCCCTATTTTGTAAAAACGGTCAACCCTTATTTGAAAGAAGACTTCGAACCCTTCTTCAATCGTCACATCGTCGACGGCGAACCGTTTGAAATGGAGGCAATTTTCAAGGATCTGGACCTCGATTATCAGGTCGCTGACTCGATACCACAGCT
>Ga0272441_10006312_pt1 | contig 19954 bp, 11 predicted proteins | sample SSMProp6N_FD_193582 | JGI IMG/M metagenome (GOLD analysis project Ga0272441, IMG submission 193582) | Marine sediment archaeal communities from Little Sippewissett salt marsh, Falmouth, MA, United States - SSM-Prop-6N | ecosystem: Environmental > Aquatic > Marine > Wetlands > Sediment ... | reverse complement strand
CCAGTGCACGATCGAGGCCAGGGGCTCGAGCGGCCCCTCGACCAGGCCGAAGAGGACCAGCAAGGCGGTGACGACGGGCGCGACGGCCATGAAGCCCACCGCCGGGACCGGGGCTCCGGCGTAGACGCCGGGCACATGCAGGCCGAGCGGCGCTGCGCCGACCAGGAACGCCAGGCCGGCCAGCGTCAGAGCCAGGCCGATGCGCACGAGCGCGGTCGCGCCGCCGCCGGCACCGAGGGAGGCGGCGAGGCCGTCGCGGACGGCGTCGAACTGCGTGCCGCCCGCAGCGCCGCACAGAAGGGCAATGCCCAGGAGGAACACCCCTCCGGCCACGAGGGCGGCAAGGGGGTACGTCCGCGCGACGCGGGTCGCGGGAGGGCGGTCGGCCTGCATGCGAAGCACCAGCGTGTTGCGGACGAGCAGGTCGCGCATGCCGCCATCCCACGTGGGGATGCCCGTGTCTATGCGGATCATGAGCGTGTTGCAGCCGACCATGAGGACGAGGGCGGCAAAGAGGGTCGCGAAGTCGGTGGCGGCCACCGCGACGGTCATGCCGGCCAGGCTGAGCAGCGCGGCGGCGATGAAGTCGGCCCCGCGCAGGCGCATACCGCGCACGGCGGGAAGCCCCGCCAACAGGGTGACAAGGCCGACCGCCAGCACGGCCACCTGAGCGGCGGCGCGGCAGGGGTCGAGGCGCACGAGGCCCAGCAGGTTGTGCCAGTCGGCGCGGCCCGGCCCGGACGAGCCCAGGACAAGGGCCGCGGCGCCGACGATGCCGGCCACGGCGGCGATCGCGGCCACATTGACGGGACGACCCCGCAGGGCGATCCGCGCCAGCAGGGCCGCGAGCGCGGCCCCGACGAGGACGATCGGCGGCCATGCCGCGCGGACGTCCACACCCGCCGGGGCGCTGACGGGCGGCGGCGTGACGACGAGCCTCGGGGCGGCCTCGGCCTTGAACGGCACGTTCAGGAGGAGCACGACGAGCAGCACGGCCCCCGCGACCAGCCGGTTGACCTGCATGCCGGCGCCGGGGGCGCGCGTGGCATCGAGGAGGCGCGGCGGCAGATGGAAAAGGTTCGCGACGCGGTCGGCCGCGGCCCTCAGACGTGGCGCGGCCCGCCCGGCGCGCAGGGCGGCCGGCCACAGCAGGACGAGCAGCATGGGCGCCACGACGGCCAGTGAGAGCCAGTGGTCGACGAGGAACGGGCCGAGCCCTTCGGCGCCCGGCCACAGTGACGCGACGCTGCAGTTCATGCCGGCCTCTCAACGAGGTCCCGCGCCGCACGGGTGCCCTGCGGCACCGCGGCGGGCCACGGCGACCGGGTCAGGCGGACATCTGGACGTTCAGACCGAGGTCGAACTTGGCCTTGCACTCGGGGCACTGGAGGTCCATTTCGAGGGTCTTGGGGGCGCGCGTCTTCCTGAAGAAGACGTGCCACCCGCCCTCGTAGCCGCAGGCGGGGCACTTGTGCCACAGACCGTCCACCGGCACGTGGTGCTTCTCGATAGGCATAAGGAACTCCCCTGTGATGGGCCCACGGACATGACGAACCGGACGCGTTCTGCGGGCCTGACGTGCGCACTCATACCGTCAAACGCGGCGAAACTCAAGGGCCAAAAGCCGCGGCGCAGGAAAGAAACGGACGCCGTCGTCCGGCGAGAACGACGGCGTCCGATACAGACCGGCGACAGCCGACGGCGCGTCAGGCCTTCATCATCTCGCCGACGTAGGCCTCCATCTCGTTCGTGGCGTCGGCGAACTGGTTGCCCGTGGCGACGACCGGCGGATAGCTGATCCACTCGGCAGGCTTGAGCCCGTCCTCGTTGTAGGCCTGCCGGAAGTACTCGGTCTTCAGGAGTTCGTCGATGACCGTCTGCGGCACGGGGTCGTCGATGTGGGGCTTCAACTCGCCGGCTTCGTATCCCGCGAGCAGGGCCTCGAAGACGTTCGGGAACACCGTGAGGACGACGTTGGCGCCCGCGAGGTGCTCCAGGTGCCAGACCTTCTCGCGGCCACCGACGGCGGGCCCGGGCCGCATGGAGGCGGCGAGCATCTTGCTCTCGTAGCCGCGCTCCTTGAACAGGTGCACCGCCTTCTTGAAGACGGCGATGCCCGAGAGGCGTTTCTTCTCGACCGTCAGGTCGATCCCGGCGGCCTTGCACTGCTGGTCGAAGACCGGGTGATCTTCCAGGCGTCCGAGCATCATGGTGACGACGCTGCGCCACATGGAGAGATCGACCTTGTCCTTTCGGGCGCGGCGAAGGCCGCGCTTCACGCTCTCGGCCACGGCCGTGAGCTGGCTCAGGGCGAACGTCAGCGTGGCGTTGGTCGGGATGCCGCGCGCGGTCAACTCCTCGATGCCGGCGATGCCCTGGGCGGTGCCGGGCATCTTGATCATCACGTTGCGGAACTGCTTGTTGAGGGCCACGCCCTGCTCGATCATGGTATTCATGTCGGTGAGGATGCGCGGATCGACCTGCCCGCTGACGTAGCCGAGCTTGTAGTTGGACTTCTTCCAGACGGGCTGGAAGGCGGCGGCCCCGGCCGCGACGACCGCCAGGTAGGTGTGCCAGAAAAGCTGGGCCTGCGTCCGCTTGGGATCCTTCTTGTGCTCGGCCTTGACCCAGGCGTCCCACCGCGGACGGTCCTTCTGGATGGCCTGCCACGACAACGGCGGGTTCGTCGTGCAGCCGACGAAGAGGCTGTCCGTGGGACTGGCCGCATCGTAGAGCCGATTCAACTGCGTCCGGAGCGCCCCCTGACCGGACGGGGGCGCCTGGCCCACAACCTCGTCGACCCAGGGAGCGAAGATCAGGGGACTGGAGTCCCACCAGACTTCCAGGTCGGGGCTCGTCCGGTCCAGTTCTTCGATCACGCTCGGGGGCACCTTGTCAGTCATGAATGTCTCCTCGCTCAACACCGGTTTTCACACACCTTGCTGCATCCGCACGGCCCGCCACAGACGGCGCTGCGCCCGCCCGGGCGGTGAGCCCCCTATTGTACGCGCCGCCGCGGAGGCTTCAAGGCAAATGGCGCACATTCCTCAGTCACAGACGCCGCGTCCGCAGACCCGCCCTGCTCGTCTCCCGATCCAGCCCCCACCGACAGACAGCGCGCCGTCAGGCGGCGAGAATGAGTATCGGCGTGAAGGCCAGGGGCAGCGTGAGCAGGCCCAGGACCAGGCCGGGATTGAGAAACGCCCAGAAGTCGAGCATCGTCGGCAGCGAGCGGGTCTCGGCCTGGAAGGCCCGCATGACCAGCCACGCCCAGTGAAGCCAGAGATAGACGTACGCTGCCGTTCCGCCCAGCAGCATCACAAGCGCGGCGTTCGACCCGAACAGTACCAGCGGCAGAGCGGCCATGACCCCGATGAAGGCCAGCCCCAGGACCAGATAGGGCGGGGAGGCCAGGCGCATGATGCGCTGCTCGCCTCGCAGGGGCTCCGCGTGACCGGCCCGGGCGAGGAGGCCCCGCACCCACAGGGCGCCGAGCTTGTCGGCCGCCACGACGAGCAGCATCCACGCGACCGGAACCAGTAGCAGCAGGCCGAAGCCGGGGCCGGGGCCCACAAGCAGCGTCCAGACGACGCAGCACAGCCAGCCGCCGATGACGCCGAGCAGCAGGCCGCTCCGCTTGTAGCGGTACTCGTCGCCGACTCGCACGTAGTAGCGCGGGGCCGGCAGCGCGTCGAAGAAGCGGCCGGGCAGCCACATCACGGACCCGAACAGTTGCCAGAAGTCACCGATGTCGGCCTTCTCGATCCGCAGGCGGCGCAGGTGGTCGAAGTCGATGTCCGCGCCGCACTCGGGGCACTGCCCCATCCCGATGTCCTCGACAGCCACCAGGGGATAGGCGCACCTGGGGCAGAAGAGGTTCATGTGGCCCGGTCCGGTGCCGGGCCCCGCAGGGCGCCAGCCCGGCGAACCGGCGGCCGGATGCTGCGCGTTCACCTCGGGATGCTCCGCCTCATGGTTCATGACGTTGTCCGGAAACAGGATGCCACTGCCCCGCCCCGACGCGCCGGGACGACCGGCGCGCTACAGCCAGCGGCGGAACCAGTCGAGGGCCTTCTGGTGCATCGCGGGCGGGAACGCGTGGCCGCCCTCGAACACCTCCAGGGCGAGCGCGCCGCCGCGGCCGGCGTCGTCCCACGCCCAGCGGCTCTTCTCGTACAGCTCGCGGGTCTCCTCCAGCGGGTCCTCGGCGCTGTCGGTCGGGTTGACCATGAGGAGCGGGCGCGGGGCCATGAGCGGCCAGACGTCGTACATCTCCAGACCGGCCTCGACCATCCGCGGAATCCAGTTCATGAAGCAGTGCATGAGCGGCCGGCCGTAGAGCACCTGGAGCGTGTACATCGAGCAGACAGCGACGCCGACTTTGAGTCGCGGCTCCCACATCATAGTGTAGAAGGTCATGCCGCTGCCCATGGAGAGGCCGCAGCCGCCGATCCGCTCGCCGTCGACGTAGGGCAGCGACTGGAGCACGTCGATCCCCCGCATGTTGTCCCAGACGTTCTTGCGTGCCATGCAGCCGCCGGAGGCCGTCTCGCGCATCGCCACGATGCGCTCCCAGAACCCGTCGGGCCAGCGCTCGGGGTACGGGTTGCGCCGCTCGCCGAAGCAGACCGAGTCGGGACACAGGACGACGTACCCCGCTCGGGCGAACGGGACGGCGAAGCCCATGCCCATGGCGGCGAATTCCGAGTCGGCCCCCACCACGCCGTCCTTGCCGACGTGGTGCTTCCCGCCGTGGCCGTGGAAGGCGATGATCGCGGCCAACGGGCCGATCGGCCGGGCGGGCCGCAGCAGGTAAGCCGGCACGTATTCCCCCGGCTCGGTCTGGTAATGCACCTTCTCCTTGACGAGACCGCCCCCGAGGTCCTCCGTGCCGAGCACGGTCAGGTCCAGCGGCGGGCGCTGCCGCTCCTTGTCGGCGAAGTCGCCGAAACACCCGCGGAACACCTCGCGGACCCTCGCCAGGTTCCGGGCCTTGTCGCCCCAGCCTCCCTGCGGCACGCCGGTCTGGTACTGGTACACGGTCGTGGCCTCCCCGAGCGCACGCTCAACCGTCCCCGTCGCACAACCTTGGCAGCCGGAGCTTGGACGCGGGCCATGATTGTGTCACACCGGGATGGGAACGTCAACGCGGCGTTGCCCGTGGCCGTCGTCGGGTCCCGGCACGGGGGCAGCCCTTCGCGAGGCCCGCGGCTTTATCGCCGTCCGAACGGGCCAAGTGCCGGGAGGAACCTTGACAGCGGGCCCCCAAGAAGGTAAATATGGAGTCTGCGTGGCCGCCCCCGGGCGGCCATTGACAAAGCGTGTCGTTCCTGAAGGAGAACTGGATGCCCCGCAAGTCGAGACGCCGCAGGAAGGTCGGCAGCAAGAAGAGGGCCCAGCGCCGCAAGCAACGCAAGAGGTGACAGGCCGCAGGGGCCGGGCGGCGCGAAGCGGAACGGTTGCTCGCGCGGGGCCACACGGCGGCAGTCAGCCGCCTTCAGGCCGGCCGGGTGCAGCCAAAGGCTCGGCGCCGCCGGGTGAAGCCGGGGCATGCGGGGCCGACAGAGAACGCCCCGCGGATAAGGTGGTGCGACCATGCCACAGACGCCGGACGACGATCTGACCGGGTTGCTCGAGCGGTGGCCGTACGACCCGGATGACTACATTCGGGAGGTGGCCGGCGCCGACGGGCGGCGCAAGCTCCAGGTGCGCTTTCCCATGGGCATCGAGCAGTACGAATTGGACGGCCGACCGGACGGGCTTCGACCCCTGGGCCACGAATCGTATCTCCACTACTTCCTGCACCTTCGCCGGCAGGCCGCCGAGAGCGACGACCCGGACAGCTTCCGGCTGACGACCGCCGACTGCGACCTCCTGCGCGACGAGGCGATGATCTTCTCCTACCGATACGACCTGCTGTACCAGAGGAAGGACCACGAGCTGGTGGTCCGAGACACGTCGCGGAACCTTGCGGCCTTCGATCTGCTGAGCCGGTACGCCGAGTCGGCCGAGGACGCCGAGTCGCTCGAACTCTATCGGCCGTTCGCCGTGCGGCTGCACTACGCGGCCCGCGCCATGCTCTGTGTCAAGCGCCGGCGGTTCAACGAAGCGGTGCGGATGGCCCAGGCGGGCATCCAGAAGCTCGATCAACTCGACGAGATCGACGACCACAAGTGGCGCCGGGAACGGAAGACGGCCAGCGCCAAGCTGCGACGATTGGCGCGACAGATTCGCCGCGCAAGGCCCCTGTCGCCACGGGAGCGCCTCCAGAAGGAACTCAAACGCGCCCTCGACCGCGAGGACTACGAGGTGGCGGCCAAGCTGAGGGACCGCATCGCGGCCATGAACGAGGCCGACGAGGCGACCGAGTCGTAGGGCCGGCGTCGCCATCAGGCGCTAGGCCACGCACAATATGTGGGGGGGCCGAGCCACGTGCCACTGCGGTGCGGCGGGCCCGGCGGGCAAATCCGGCCGGCAGCCAGGGGCCGTTTCCAGGCCGGTCGGTGGGGGTCGGGGCTTCGGATGTTTTTTCCCGGTTTTTCCGCTTGCGGGACCATAACTTCTGATGTACTATAGATTTCGGTGTGGGCGAGCGCGGCTGAACGACTGCCGCACTCCTGACGAAGCCGTGGATGTCATGTCTTGACGTGCGTTGCGCCAGTGGGCAACTCTTGGTGGGCTCTAGGGCCAGGTCAGCGGAATGTGACGGATCGCGGACTGTGTCTGACACGCAAGCAGCGCGGCGTCAGGGGGACGGGGGAGGTTCTGGAAACGGGGTCTTGATGGGGGCAGATAGATGCAGACAATCACGAAGAAGCAACTGACCGACAGAATAGCAGACCGGACCGGCCAGAAGCGCGTGGCTGTCAAGCAGATTGTTCAGTTGTTCCTGGACGAGATCATCGACGAACTGGCGGCCGGAAAGCGCCTGGAGTTCCGCGACTTCGGCGTCTTCGAGACCAAACGACGCAAGCCGCGCATCGCGCAGAATCCGCGCACGCTCGAACGCGTCCACGTGCCCGTCAAGTGGACCGTCAAGTTCAAGGTGGGCCGCATGATGAAGCAGAAGGTCCAGGCCGCCGTCGCAGCGGAGTCGTCGCGTCCGTCGTCCGTCCAGCGCATCGCGGCCGAGGGCGACGCCGACAGCGGAAAGACCAGTGTGTAGCCGCTCACCCCAACCGACAACCAACGCGACGTGCATTGCCGCCCTGCTCGCATGGAGCACCGGGGAGACGCGGAAGCGACCGGGACACGGTCACCGCGTACAGCGCCTCTGGAAACCGCGCCGGACGCACTGCCGTGCGGATTCAGGTTGACCCCATGCCGGGCGCTACTAGAATGGCGGCGCCTCTTCCGTGTTCGCGCACCTTGAGGAACCCATGTCCCAGAGCGCGTCCGAGCAGCTCGAAGTCCTGGCTCGCGAGATCTTCGAGCTGACGAAGATCGCCTGGTTGACCGCCCAGCGAACGAAACCCGACGGCCGGCACGACCTCTCGGAGACCGAGTTCCTGGCCCTCGACGCGCTGGAACAAAGCGGCCGGCTGACCGTGGGCGACCTTCAGCGACGCATCAACGTCCAGCCCGCCCGCATGTCGAGGATCATCAAGAGCCTGGAGACGAAGTACGACAGCCCGCTGGTGACCTGCACCATCAACCGGGAAGACAAGCGCAAGATCGACGTCCGCCTGTCCGAGGCCGGGACCAGTGCCGCGGACGCGTTCCGGCGCGGCAAGATCAGCATCAACGCCGAGGTCCTCAGAAGCCTGTCGGCCGGGGACGTCGACGACCTGATGCGAATCGTGCGGATCATACGCAAGGCCATGGGGTCCTGAGCCGGCCTGACGCCGACGGGGCCGCAGGCGAACCCGCCCGACCGCACCGGCCAGAGGCCGCGAGGTACGCTCATGAGAGTCGCGCTGGCAGGTCTGAGCCTGTCCGGGAAAACGTCACTGTTCGACGCCCTCGGCCGGCACGCGGTCGATTCGCACGCCCATCCCGCGCGGGCCGATCATCCCAACGTCGCCGCAATCAAGATTCCCGACGAGCGCGTCGACTGGCTCGCACAGCTCCACGGGTCGCCCAAGGCCACCTATGCGACGTTCGACCTCGTGGACCTTCCCGGCATCGTCCTCGGCGACGGGCTGGGATCGGCCGAGCGGCCGCGGATCCTGGCCGACCTGAGGCAGGCCGACGCCATCGTCTATTGCCTCCGGGCGTTCCACGCCGGCGTCGTCCCGCCGCCCAAGGGTTCGGTCGATCCCCTGCGGGACTACCAGGATTTGCGCGGCGAGTTCCTCGTCTGTGACCTGGACACGGTGATGCGACGCATCGAGAAAATCGAGGCGACCCTGAAGAAGCCCCTTCCCAGAAAGGAGCAGGACCACCACCGCCACGAGCTGGCGCTGCTGGAGAAATGCCAGGAGGCCCTCGAGGCCGAGCAGTCCCTTCGCCCGCTCCTGGAAAGGGCCGAGGACGAGGCGATGGTCCGAGGGTTCGCCTTTCTCACGCAGAAGCCGGCCATCGTGGTCCTGAACGTCGACGAGAGCGACGCCGCCGATCCCAGCGCCGCCCTGGAGCCCTTCGACCAGGTCGAGGGGCCGCGCTTCGCCGTCTGCGCCGGGGCCGAAAGCGAAATCCTCCAGTTGCCGCCCGAGGAGCAGGCCCCCTTTCTCGAGGACATGGGACTCAGTGAACTCCGGTCGGCCCAACTGGTCCACGACATCTACAAGGCGCTCGACCACATCATCTTCCTGACAAGCAACGAGTCGGAGACGCGGGCCTGGGCCGTGCCGCGCGGCTCCACGGCGCTGGAGGCGGCCGCGGCCGTGCACACCGACCTCGCCCACGGATTCATCCGCGCCGAGGTCATCGCGTACGACGACCTTCGCGAGGCCGGCAGCGAAAAGGACGTCCGCGCCGCCGGCAAGTTTCGCGTCGAGGGAAAGGAGTACGTCGTCCAGGACGGCGACATCCTCCTCATCCGGTTCAGCGGATAGCGCCGTCAGGTCGGACGTTCCATGCACACCGAAACGCTCTCCATCGGATCCGAACTCGTCGCCGGAACCGGCATCGACACCAACGTGGCCCACCTGGCCGGCCGGTTGGCCCAGCTCGGCCTGGCCGTCCGCCGGCACACCATCCTGCCCGACCGCCTGGACGACGTGGCCGACTTTGTGCGCGCCTTCCGCCGCGGCGCGCCGCGGCCGGCGCTGCTGCTCGTGACCGGCGGCCTCGGGCCGACGCTCGACGACGTCACGCGCGAGGCCGTCGCCCGGGCCCTCGACGCCCCGCTGACCGAGAACGCCGAGTGCCGCAACGCCATCGAGGCGATGTTCCGCACCCGCGGATGGACCATGGCCCAGAGCAACCTCCGCCAGGCGATGATCCCGGCGGGGGCGGCGCCGCTCGAGAACTCGTGCGGCACCGCGCCGGGATTCCACCTCGAGAGCGAGGGCCTGCACGTGATCTGCATGCCCGGCGTCCCGGCTGAAATGCAGGCCATGTTCGCCGATCACGTCGTGCCCATCCTCCGGAGCCTGGTCGGCCCCGGGAGCGTCATCTGCGAACGGATCATCCGGACGTTCGGCATGGGCGAGTCGCGCGTCGGCGAGCTCATTGCCGACCTCATGGCGCACGGTCGCAATCCCCAGGTCGGCACCCTGGCGTCGTCCGGCCTGGTATCCGTCCGCATCCGGGCGACCGCCGCATCCGAGGGCGACGCCGTCGCCATGCTCGACAAGGACGAGGCGTCCGTCAGGGAGTCGCTCGGCCACATCGTCATCGGGCGCGACGGCGACCTGTTGCCACAGGTCGTCGCCCGCCTGCTCACCGAGCGGCGCGCGACTCTCGCCGTCGCGGAGTCGTGCACGGGCGGGCTCATCGGCGCGATGGTCACCGACGTGCCCGGCGCCTCGCGGTTCCTCGTCGAGGGCGTGATCGCGTACGCCAACGACGCCAAGACCCGGCGGCTCGACGTGCCAGCCGACCTCCTGGAAACGCACGGGGCCGTCAGCGACCCGGTTGCCCGGGCGATGGCCGGGAACCTGCGCCGTTCGGCCGGCACGACCTACGCCCTGGCGACAACCGGCATCGCCGGCCCGACAGGCGGCACGCCCGACAAGCCCGTCGGCCTGGTCTTCATCGCACTGGCCGGGCCCGAGGGCACGTCGGTCCACCGCGCCGTCTTCCCCGGCGACCGCGTCCGCGTCCGGCAGCGCGCCGCCATGGCCGCACTGAACCTGCTGCGCCTGCGGCTCCAGGGCCACGACGACAGTCTCTCGACATGAAATCAACACGGCACGTGCGAGGCGGGAGTCACAGCTTGTCGCGGATGAACGTCTCGCGGATGTCGCGGAGGGTGTAGCCGCTCTTCAGGAGTCCGCGGATAAGGCTGAGCAGCCTGAGGGCCTTCTCGTCGAACAGGCGGTGCCCCTTGGGCGTCCGCGTGGCCTCCTTGATGAGGCCGTACATGCAATAGCTGGAGATCATCTGCCGCGTCAGGCCGCTCCGGCGAGCCAGTTCGCCGATCTTCATCAGCGGCGTGTCCGGGGACGTGCTTTCGCGCTTGGGCACCGCGCGGCTCCCTGGGACGGCGACGCCACAATTGGGGGCCATCCCAGTGCTTATCGAGCCGCGGCGATGCACAACTTGAGCCCATCGGCCCCGCCGGGGATGCTCAACAGCATCAGAGCCGGGTGGCCGCGGCGTGTGCGGCCATGACCTCTGGAACAGAATCGTGGCTACAAACACCGTGGCCACGGCACCCGCCGCCTGTAACGTCAACCGCGCACGGCCCGTATGGGCCCGCGCGGCCTACGGCAGCGCGACGTTGTTCAGCGCCTGGTTCATCACCTGCTTGTCCGTGCCCGTCGGGGCGCCGCCGGAGCCGTCCAGGTCAAAGGTGCGGTCCGTGTACGGCGTCGCCACGTTGTTGAGCCTCTGGTTGAAGAACTGCCGGTCGGTGCCCGTCAGCGACCCGTCGCGGTCGATGTCGCCGATCCTGAGAAGCGACACCGCCACCTGCGCCGTGTCGCTCTTGCCCGAGATCTGCCCCTCGACGGTCAGGGTCACGTTGTAGGCCGCGCCGCCGGCGCCGATGGTGCTCGCGTCGGTGCGGCCACCCAGGATCTCGACCTCCAAGGTATCGTCGATCGACCGGTTGTCGGTGACGTCGCCGAGGGTGAAGTTGGCGCTGCCCGGCCCGTCGTCGGCAATCGAGATGTCATAGACCTCGCCGGGAGTGGCCTCGGAGACCAGCGTGATCGTCGCGGTGCTGATGTGCCGGTCGTCGGTGGTCGTCTCGGTGTTCTGGTAGACCCACTCCTCGCCGGCGGTGACCTCGGCCGCGATCTCGAGCGAGGATGCAGCCTCAAAGACAGCCGTGACGTTGTGATTGCCGGTCGCAAAGCAGATGGTGGCAGCGGCATCGGAATCCATGACCGAACCGGTGTCGCCGGTCCAGCCCGCGAAGGCCCAGCCCGGCTGGGGCGTGGCCATCAGCGCTATTGGTTCCCCATACGGGCAGTCGGTCACTGGGTCCGCCGGCTCAACCGAACCTCCCTCAAGCGGGGCGGCAACCACGGTCAGCGTGTACGTTGCCAGAGGCCCAACCAAGGCAACACCATGGTAGTGCCCGGCAGCAATAGCGGCGAAGTCGCTCCCTTCCGGCACCGTGGACTGACCTTCGTCATTCAGGCCCCAGGCTACCAGCGACCCGTCACTGCGAAGGGCCATACTGTGATAGTATCCAGCCGCAATCGCCACGAAATCGGTGCCAGATGGCGCCGTGCACTGGCCCTCAGCATTCCTGCCCCAAGCCTCCAGCGTGCCGTCGCTACGCAGCGCCAGGCTATGGAATCCGCCGCAAGCGATGGCGACGAAGTCACTCCCGTCCGGCACAGTGCATTGGCCTTCGTCGTTCTGCCCCCACGCCTCCAGGGACCCATCGCCGTGCAACGCCAGGCTGTGGCATCCACCGCAAGCGATGGCCACAAAGTCATCCCCCTCCGGCGCGTCGGCCTGGCCATAATCATTCCAACCCCAGGCCGCCAGCGAGCCGCCGCCACGCAAAGCCAGACAATGGTCATTGCCGCAGGCGATGGCCACGAAGTCGTTGCCTGGAGGCAGGTCACTCTGGCCCCTATTGTCCCTGCCCCAATGCACCACGGAACCGTCACCCCGCAGGGCCAGGCTGTGATGCAACCCGGCGGCGACGGCCACGAAGTCGCTGCCCGTCGGTGCGTCACACTGGCCATAGAGATTCCAGCCCCAGGCGCGTAGTGAGCCGTCACTGCACAAGGCCACGTTGTGATAGCCGCCGCCGGCGATCGCGGCAAAGACCTCGCCAGCCGGCATCTCACACTGGCCGTGGTCATTGGCACCCCAACAGCGTGCTGAGCCGGGATCAGGCAGGTACTCGTGGGCCCCGACGTCCAGCCCGCCGAGCCGCGGGACCGCCGTGCCGTAGTAGTCCTGCGTTCCGGAGACGCCGAACAGCGCCAACAGATCCAACCCGGCGTCGATCATGGGCGACCCGTCCTGGAGCCGGTAGGCGCTCAGCTGTGCCAGCAGGTCAGCGTAGTTGAAGGTCCCGCCGCCGCCTGGGAGCGTCAGCAGGGGATCGCTCTGGAAGCCGACGTCGCTGCCGGCGATCCGCTCCTGCCCGGTACCGGCTTGCCAGTCGGCCAGACTTGCGTAGGTTGAGCCGCCCCAGTAGATCTGAAACGCGTCCCCGCTGGACCAGTAGCAGTTGCCGGCGAACAGGGCGCCGGCGGCATTGGGCACTTCGACGAGGCGAACGCCGTCTTCGCTGACGAAGACGTTGTTCATCAGGCGAACGCCTTGATAGTTGCTGCCGAGAAAACGCACCGCCCGCGGCGTGCCGGTGGGCGAATCGCTGACGAACACCGTGTTGTTGTAGATGTCGGTGTTGGTGACCTTGTACGCCGCGCCTGCGCCCCAAACAAAGATCCCCGCGAAGCCGTTCTTCCGGCCGTCGTTCTGGCTGACGTTGTACCGGACGACGTTGTCGGCGAAGGCGGTCGCGCCGGAATACTCGGCCAGCAGATAGCCCGCGCCGTCGTTGTCGTGGGCATAATTGTACTGGAGGACGCAGTGGGTGCATCCCCCGTCGAGGTCGAACCCGCCGCCGTCCACCGGCCCGTTCGTACGGTTGTGATGAGACTCGTTGAACTGGATGGTGACGTTGCTCGACGCATACGCCCAGATGCCCACGGGCCCTTCCCCGGCGCCGCACAACCATCCGTTGTCGTGTGCGACGCACCGCTCGACAGTCCCGGTGTTGACGCCCCCCATGACGATCCCGTGTCCGGAGTTGGTCGTCAGGCCCGGCACTCCCGGGTTGTTGTAGGCTTGGCAGTAAGCGATGTAGACGTTCTCGTTGGCGGCGGTCTGGGCTGCGTAGGTGATCACCCCGCCCCGGGCGTTGTCGTGGGCGATGGCGTCTGTCACGCGCACGTCGCGGTAGCCGGTCGCGCCGTTGCCCCCACCGATAGCGATGCCCCACTTGCCGAACCCGTCCGCCTCGACGCGCTCGATGTGGACGCGGTCCAGCTTCACGCCCGCGGGCAGGTCCGAGTAGAAGCTGATCCCATCGCCGGCGTTCGTGGTCCGCCCGGAGCCGGTGACGTTCACGTCACAGACGTCGAAGCCCCCGCAGTTGTAGGCGAGCAGCGCCGTGCCATTGCCCGCGTTGATCGTCGCGCGCCCGCTCCCATAAGAACTCACGGTCACGGGGCTGGCGGCCGTGCCGGCATCGGAAGCGTCGAAGTACAGATTGCCCGCGAATGTCTGCCCGCCCTCGAAGAGGATGCGATCGCCCGGCGAGAAGCTGGCGGCGTTGACGTTGGCGACGGTCTTCCAGGCATTATCCGGCGTCGTCCCGGCGCGGCCGTCGTCGCCCGAAGGGCTGACGTAGTAGTCTGTCGCGACGGCGGCAGGGGTCACAAGGGACAACCATAGGCACACTAATGCGCCAGCCCGGGCGTACGTAGACACCTTTCCGTCCTCCAAGTCCCTCTGGGAACTGACTCTCCTGCAGAGAAGAGTGTATATCATCGGCGAAAGTGGCAATCGGCGGCCGCGTTGCCAGGTCACACTTCGCGGTTCTTTGGCCTGTGTCGGGTGACCTGAGTTTGCCGCCCGACGCCGGGAACGTGTTCGTTGTTTCAGGGCCTTCCGCCCGTCGAGGATTCCCTCCCGCCGGCCGAAACATACGTCATCCGGCCTCACGCTGCCAAGGGCCTCATGATACCGGCCCCTGTCGTATCACTGGACGAAGACCGCGAACTCCCGCAGCGGCTCCATCGGCGTCTCATGCGCACGTGCAGATTGAACCGCTCCCTGCAAGAGCGGTGGTACCACCTGTCAATGCGAGCAATCCCTCACGGCGCAGGTCCGGAAACCCGCAACAGCGCAAGAGCAAACCGGGAACCGCGACCCCTTGGCCCGCCTTGCGGCGCGCCCCAGGTCACGATCCCCGGGTGCCAAGAACCCAAAACCCCAGAACGACGGTGTAACTATGACATGCTTTTTCCAGGATGTCAAACCGCAGGCGGCAGGAATCCGACACGGCGTCCCCACCTGAAGGCAAAAGTGGCGTTGAGGACCGCCGAACGACGGATGGCCTTGCTTCAAGGCAGTTTACAGACCCTGCGAGCGAGGTTAAGATAGGGGAGTGCTTCCTTCCCGCCCGGGCGAGTGGCGGAACGGCAGACGCACGGGACTTAAACTCGGTACAGATAGATATAATGGCTGTGTCTCTGCCTGAGTGAACGCGAGCCGTGAAGCGCAGGGGGCACTTGTGACCTTCGGTGCGGTGCGTCACCGGGGGTGAGCAAGTGCCCCCTTGTGCCAGTGCGCAGCCAAAGTCCTGCCGAAGTTCTCGGAAGCCTGCACGGCAAGGCGCGGCGGTGACCTGCCGGGGGTGGGTGCCCCCCAAGGCCGCACCCGACAGTCTGTAATCCCCCTCAGAAAATCCGCGCGGCCGCAGAACGGCTTGCACCGGTGCCCTGTGCCCTTGCCAGCGGAACAAGGCAGGCACCCATGGCCCCGGCGGTTGTGACGTTCAAGAGTGTGTAGCGGTAGGTACATACACGCGCTGAGAAAAACGCGATCCTGCACCCAACGGGACAGCCTGCCATGGCCCTAACCGGCCCGCAGACAGGGGGGGAGCGCCCCCAAGGGGGTGCCCCTCGCGCGCCATGAGCTTCCACTTTCGGAAAATCCAGCGCGCCCGGATGGTGTCAAGGGGCCTTCGCATCCGGGAACATACGCGCTCTTTGGGCCAGTCGAGGCCTGCGCCGCGCTCATCCCGGCTGTCAACCCTCACACCCCTGCCAGCACTACGGCAGCGGCACGTTGTTCAGCGCCTGGTTCATCACCTGCTTGTCCGTGCCCGTCGGCGCGCCGCCCGAGCCGTCCAGGTCAAAGGTGCGGTCCGTGTACGGCGTCGCCACGTTGTTCAGCCGCTGGTTGAAGAGCTGCCGGTCCGTGCCCGTCAGCGACCCGTCGCGGTCGATGTCGCCGATCCTCAGCAGCGACACTTCCACCTGCGCCGAATCGCTCTGGCCCGAGGTCTGGCCCTGGAAGGTGATCGTCACGTTGTACGCCGCGCCGCCGGCGCCGATGGTGCTCGCGCCGACGCGTCCGCCGACGATCTCGACCGTCATGGTGTCGTCCACCCCCCGGTTGTCGGTGACGGCGCCGAGGGTGAAGTTGGCCCCGTCCGGCCCGTCGTCGGCAATCGAGATGTCATAGACCTCGCCGGGAGTGGCCTCGGAGACCAAGGTGATCGTCGCGGTGCTGATGTGCCGGTCGTCGGTGGTGGTCTCGGTGTTCTGGTAGACCCACTCCTCGCCCGTGGTGACCTCGGCCGCGATCTCGAGCACGATCGGGGCAGGCTCTCCGAGCACAAGACCGTGGTAATATCCGGCCGCGACGGAGATGGCGTTCATGACGCCCTGCATCCGGACCCGGACGAGGCTGTGATCGCCGGCAGCCGGGCAGCCGAGCTGGCCCATGGCGTTGGCGCCCCAGCCCCATACGGTTCCATCTTCCCTGCGGGCGAGGGTGAAGTCGCGGCCGCAGGCAATCTGAACGATGCCTGTCAGGTCAAGGACCTGGACCGGCGTGAGGGAGTCGCGGTCGGTGCCGTCGCCGAGTTGGCCGACCCCGTTCCTGCCCCAGGCCCAGACGGTGCCGTCGTCCTTGAGGGCGACCGAGTGGTCGCCGCCCGCAGCGACGGCCACCGCGTCAGCCAGGCCGGTCACCTGGACGGGGACCGTGCTCACCGTCTCCGGCGGCGATCCGTCGCCGAGCTGGCCCCACCAATTGCTGCCCCAGGCGAAGACGGCGCCGTCGGCGCGAACGGCCAGGCTGTGCTCCATGCCGGCGGCGACCGCGACGATGTCCTCAAGATGGTCCGCGCCGCCGTGGCCCACCACCTGGACCGGGACGGCATGAACGCCGTTGTCCTGGCTGCCGTTGCCGAGTTCGCCCCTCGAGTTGCATCCCCAGGCCCAAACGGTGTGGTCCGCTCGCAAGGCCAGGGTGTGGCGGTTTCCCGTCGCGACCTGAACCACGCCGGCGAGTTGGCCCGTCCCGCCGGGTCCGACCACGTGCGCCGCCGTGGTGCTGAAGTCGCCCGAACCTGCCGAACTGTCACCGAGCTGGCCCCACTCGTCGTTGCCCCAGGTCATGACCGTGCCGTCGGACAGCACCGCCGCGCTGTGGTTGCATCCGGCGGACAGGTCGATCACAATCCCCTCCAGACCGCCGATCGCCGTGGGCACGTGGCGTTCGTCCGTGGTGCCGTCGCCGAGTTGGCCCCACCAGTTGTCGCCCCAGGCCCAGACGGTGCCGTCGCCCCCAAGCGCCAGGGAATGATCTCCGCCGCCGGCCACCGCCACGAGGTCCGACAGCCCCGCCACGGGGACCGGCGCGTCGCGATTGTCGGTGGTCGCGTCGCCGAGTTGGCCGTTGGAGTTGTTGCCGCAGGCCAGCGGCATGGCGTATGGTGCGAACAGGGCGGCCACCTCGCAGTCGTCGTCCATGGCGATGGTCGTCACGGCGGAGGCGGGGTCGGCCACGGTCTCGACGTCGCCGATCCACGCGATGAAGACCCATCCGGCGTCGGCCACCGCCTCGATGGTGACCTCGGTGGTGTGATCGTACTCGGCCTGGTCGGGGGTGACGGTGACCGTGCCGCCCTCGGACGGCTCGGCGGTGATGGTCAGCGTCCTCGGCGTCGGATGCCGCAGCGCAGCGGAGAAGTTGAAGCCGCCCGCGACGGCCTGGACGCGGTCCAGGTAACCGGTCCCGCCGGGCCCGAGGACCGGCACGGGCCAGTAGCGAGTCTCGGTGGTGTTGTCGCCCACTTCACCGCGGAGGTTTCTTCCCCAGGCGCGGACCGTGCCGTCGGCCATCAGGGCCAGACTGTGATAGTCGGCGCCGGCCACGCGACTGGCACCGCGGAGGTACCCGCGCCCGCTCTCGCCTGCGACGGGGCCGGCGTAGGGTTTGTCGGCGGTCGGGCACGGGTTGCCGTCCCCGAGCCGGCCGAGCATGCTTACGCCCCAGGCCCAGGCGGTGCCGCCCGCATGGACGCAGAGCGAGTGGGCATCGCCGGCCGCGATGTCCACCGTATCGGCGACGGGGTTGCCGCCGATGCCGCGCACGTACTGAGGCAGCGGGTGGTCCACCAGATCCAGGCACCCGACCTGGCCGTTTGCGTTGCATCCCCAGGCCACGGCGCGGCCGTCGGAAAGCAGCGCGAGGGAGTGCGACTGCCCCGCGCCGATGGCGATCACGCCGCCGAGGGGCGCCAGCCCGGTTGTGTCGAGCACGGTGACTGCGGTAAGCCTGTCGGTCGTGGTTCCATCTCCCAACTGGCCATTGTAGTTGGACCCCCAGGCCAACACCGTGCCGTCCTTGCGGAGGGCCAGCGTGTGGTAACTCCCGGCGGCCACGGCAATGACGTCCGTCACATCGAGTGCCGACAGCGGGGACGTCTCGTCGGCACTGGTGGATCCGATGCCGAGCTGTCCATTGGTGTTCTCGCCCCAGCCCCACACGGTGCCGTCGGCCTTCACGGCGAGGCTGAAGCTGCCGCCCGCCGAGATGGCCACCACGCCGGTCAGCAGGCCGCTCGGATCGTCCGGGTCCTCGACCCGGACCGGCGTGTCGCGGCTGGTATACGTGCCGTCGCCCACTTGGCCCTGGCTGTTGTCGCCCCAGGCCCAGACCGTGCCGCCGGCGTCCAGGGCCAGCACGTGATTGGTGCCGCAGGAGAGGGCGATGATCGTGTTCAGGTCCGGGACCGCTCCGGGCACGGCCCGATCGGAGGTGGAACCGTCGCCGAGCTGGCCCTTGTACGAAGAGCCCCAGGTGTGGACCTCGCACGGCCGGACGAAGACGGCCAGGATCACGTGGTCGTCGGTTACCTTCAACGTGGTGCCACCGTAGAACGGATCGGCCAGCGTGGCGATGTCGCCCTTCCATCCGGCGAAGACCCAGCCGGGATTGGCCGCGGCCGACAGGCCGATCACGTCGCCGTAGGCGTAGGTGGCCTGCGGCGGCATCAGGTTGACCAGTCCGCCCTCGCTCGGATACGCCTCGACGGTCACGGTGCAGTCGGGCACGATGGCCACGGTGTGGTAGTACCCGGCGGCGATGTCGCTGACGTGTGTCAACTCGCTCAGCGTGCCCGAGCCGACGACCACGCTCGGGGCGGAGCGGTCGGTGGTTGTCCCATCACCGAGCTGGCCGTCCTCGTTGCGGCCCCAGGCCCAGACGCGCCCGTCGTCGCCGAGGGCCACGGAGTGATAGAACCCGGCGTCAACGACGGTGACGTTGCCAAGGCCCGCGACCTCCACCGGGAGAGACGAATTGGCGCCGGGGATGGAGCCGCCCTGGCCGAGTTGGCCGAACTGGTCACTGCCCCAGACACAGACGGTCCCGTCAGCGTGGAGCGCCACGCTGTGGTCCCCGCCGGCGGCCAGCCCGGAGATGCCCTGGAGGACCCCGATCCCTCCCTCGCCGCTCACGGGAACTGGCTTGTGACGATCTGTCGTGGAGCCATCGCCCAACTGGCCGAAGGCGTTCCGGCCCCAGGCCCAGGCGCTGCCATCGGCCGCCAAGGCCAGGGAGAACCATCGGCCGCCGTCGACCACGGCGACACCGGGCAGGCCGGTGCTCGTGTCCACCTGGACCGGCACGGGGCGGTCGACGGTCGTCCCGTCCCCCACGGCGCCATACAAGTTGTCACCCCAGGCCCAGCAGGATCCGTCGCGCCCGACGGCGAGCGTGTGCGCCCCGCCCGCCGCGATGGCGACCACGTCGCTGATCCCGGTCACCAGCAGGGGCAGGGCGGAGTACGTCGGCGCACCGCCCGTGCCGAGTTCGCCGTGCTCGTTGCGCCCCCAGCAGAAGACGCTTCCGTCACTGGTCAGGGCCACGCTGTGGTGATACCCGGCGGCGATGGCCACGACGCCCGTCAGCCAGCCCTCGCCCATGGCGCCACGGACCTGGACCGGCTCGGAGCGGCGTTCATAGGCGCCATCGCCAAGCTCGCCGACGAGATTCGAACCCGAAGCCCAGACTGTACCATCGGACTTCAAGGCGAGTGTGTGGCTCGCCCCGGCGCGGACGTCCACGACATGCTCCAGGCCCGTCACGGCGACCGGCCGGTGGCGGTCCTCCGTGGTCCCGTCGCCGAGCTGGCCGGAGAAGTTGTCGCCCCAGGCCCAGAGGCGGCCCGTACGGACGAACCGGGCCTCGAGCGCGACGTCGCCCGTGACCGTCAGGTGCGCCTCGCTGACGCGCGGGTTGTCCAACTCGGCGATATCGCCCTTCCAACCGGCGAAGTGCCAGCCCGCGTCGGCCGTGGCCGTCACCGTCACGACGGTCCCGTGGTCGTATTCGCTCTGTTCTTCCG
>Ga0272441_10006310_pt1 | contig 19960 bp, 23 predicted proteins | sample SSMProp6N_FD_193582 | JGI IMG/M metagenome (GOLD analysis project Ga0272441, IMG submission 193582) | Marine sediment archaeal communities from Little Sippewissett salt marsh, Falmouth, MA, United States - SSM-Prop-6N | ecosystem: Environmental > Aquatic > Marine > Wetlands > Sediment ... | reverse complement strand
AAAATGGTTAACCCATAGGAATCTTGGCGACGAATCGTATCTACATAACCAGGCCTTGAGACAAGTAACAGTCGGACCTAATGGCTACATCCCCACTCACAACCATAAGCACACTCATGTATGGTACATGCTAAGTGGAAGTGCTGTTATCACGGCAATAAATAAAGCCGGAGAAACAGAGGAAAAGACCATAGGCCCTGGTGATTTCGTGTACCACTATTCTTACGAGCCTCATTCTTTCAGCAATAATAGCTCGGAGCCCGCAGTCTTTTTATGCTGCATTGACTGTATTGACGATAAAGAAAATTGTATCCCTTGATAACTTCGATGTCCATTTGGCACTATTAGTGAAGGGATTAAAAGTTAAGGTATTGATATAATGCGAGTAATTGGGTTAATCGGCGGAGTGAGTTGGAATTCCTCAATCGAGTATTATCGGATTATCAATGAGCTGGTCGGCAGCCAGCTGGGAGGATTTCATTCAGCCCGCATGCTGCTATATAGTGTTGATTTCGATGAAGTTGAAGACGCTCGCAGAAGTGCCGATTGGGGGCGCGTTGGCGACACCTTGGCTAAAGCCGGGGCTTCTCTAGAAAACGCCGGGGCTGAATTACTGGCGATATGCAGCAACACGATGCATCGTGTTGCCGATAGGGTGGCTCAGGAAACTAACATCCCACTGCTTCATATCGTTGACGTAATTGGCAACGCCGCACGCAATAGCGGCCTGGGGAGACTCGGACTGCTGGGAACGGAATCTGTCATGCAGGAAGGTTTCTATCAGGAAAAGCTTAAAGATGATTTTGGAATAGATACCCTTGTGCCGCCTAAAGACGAGCAGGATGTAGTCAACCGAGTAATATACGATGAACTATGTCACGGTAAAATCATTGATTCATCACGCCTGGCCTGCCTGGAAATTATCCGGGCCCTAGGAGAAAGGGGCGCCGAGGGGGTTATCCTTGGCTGTACTGAGTTGCCACTCCTGATACAACCCTTTGATACAGAAATGCCGGTTCTTGACACGACTCGACTGCATGCCGCCGAGATCGTTGTAAGAGCGCTCGAGCCTTAATATAATATTCGCTATCCCACCAGTCTTGCGCGTTGCCGCGCATCAAGCCAATCCGGAGCAACGACGGAAGCCGATTTAAGTGGATTCTAGGGGTGATTTGAAGATCCAATTCCACAGTTTACAGATTAACCCTAGAATCTAGATGAAAGGATAGTCGGGTTGCCGCAGTACGGTAGAATAAGCTTCCCACTCCTTATCAGAGATTTGTTCCTGACGGCGATAATGATCACGAGCTTCTTTTAAGATACGGCCGATTTCCTCTTCCTGGCTTCCGGTTAATGGTTTTGATACCTGATGATTAGCCAGGATGCCCTGCATCTTCTCTCGGGCATATTCCAGACAATCCTTCTTACCTGAATTAAACCATTCAGGATAAGTCAGTTCATCCGCCGCTTTAGGAATAAATTGTTCACGATGCCACCATTCACGAGTGTGGGCGGTGTTGAGAAAGTTACCAGGTATCGGACCTACTTCATTTATTAGTTCAAGGGCAAGAGTATCATCGTTTACTATGACCCCATTCAGAAACCGGCCAATCATGCCAGCGATATCGTCATCCAGGATTGCTTGGACAGGATGGGCAGTAATCTCGCCGTAAATTGCGCTGTGCATCGATATCAAGTTGGAGCCGGTTAGAGCACTTGTCAAGGCATTCATCCCACGCTCATATCCAGCTTGAAAATCAGCCTTCTTAGAGTTCAAGGGCCCTGGATTGGAGTCACGGCGGGGAATACCATAATGTCTTGACATCTGGTTCTCTACAGCTTTAACAAGAGCACCTGTTATCCTGCCGAAGCCGGGGGCACCGGAGCGCATGTTCTGCGGATAGGTGTCGCTGGCTATATGGACCCTGGTCCCCGGTTTATTGAACTGGATAAGGACAAGTATCGAAAAAAGCTCCGCGTAATTCACCGCTACAGTCCCGGCCAAAGTGGCTGGTCCCGTGGCCCCCATGGTGGTTCCCTGTAATAGATACATTGGCCAATCGGTATCCAGCGCTCGATAGACCGCTCGCAGTTGGTCATCATACCAGGTTAATGGTGCCGAGCCATATACCGCTAGAATCGACTCGCCACCAACAACCTTAGTCATCTCGATATGAAACTGGTCTGCCTCCGCGGTATTCCCTTGAATCAGGACCTTGGTAGTGTTCTTTATCTCGATGGCAATACCTTCAAGGAGCCTCATCACTGGTGGTACTCCATCAAATCCGTAATAGGGATAGGGGCTGATGGCATGCAAATTGGGCAAGGCATCGAAGACAGTGATGAGATCGTTAAACTCCTGCATCGTCGGGTCACGCGGCTCCCAAGTATCCAAGTCGACCGTCTGCATGCCGGGAAAGTTGCGGAAATAGACGGTATCACCACCCAAGACGATGTCATTTTGGAGGTCACGAGCCCGGACACGATGACTGCTGGGAGTACGACGGACGGCTTCTTCTACTAGATATTCAGGGAAGCGTGCTCGCTTAGCTTCGCGATCAATCGAACAACCGATTTGTTCCAGATCATCCAGCGCGCGTTCACTTTCGAAACGAACTCCGGTATTGCGTAACACGTCCAGGATAGCCCGATGCAAGCTGTGTACTTGCTCTTCGCTTAAAACATCTAATGGTGGGAACCTGCGTGTAAAACCTTTTAACATACCGAACTCCTTAATTAGCAATTAGCCGCTTGGCAAGCTTTACCGCACCGGGGGCGGTCGGGTCGTACCCGTCGGCCCCGATATCTTGCGCAAAACCAGACGTAATAGCCCCACCTCCAACGATAACCCTTACTTTCGGCCGAATACCTCTGTCTTCAAGCGCTTTGATAACACGCCGCTGTTCTGCGGATGTAGTCGTCAGAAGGGCTGACATTGCTAGGATATCAGCATTATATTTAGTTACAGCTTCAACGAATTGATCGGCAGGGATGTTAATCCCCAAGTCATGAACCTCGAAGCCACCGGCAGTAAGCAGGGTTGCAACCATATCCTTACCAATGTTATGGATATCGCCAAAGACAGTCCCTATTACGATTACTCCCTGAGACTCCCGAGACCCCCCGGATTCGACGATGGCCGCCTCGACAATAGGCATAGCCGCCTGCATGGCGCTACCGGCTCCCACAAGGTCAGGCAGCCACAGCTCACCCTTGCCAAACTTATCGCCTACCTCACGGATTGCCTCGGTCATCGCTCCCAGAATATCAATGGGAGGTATACCCTGTTCAATCGCCTGTCGGGCATACTCGCTGGCTTCAACTTCGTTATAATTGACTATTGCCTCTCTCATTTTTTGTATGGATTCTTCCATTACTCACACTCCAAGTTAACCTTTTCATAGATCACATCATCTGGATGGCTAAAATATAACAGAATTCGATTGGTCGGAAAATGGTGTTGAGGAAATGCTATAACATGAAGAGCCCGCCGTTTACACCAAGCGTTTGGCCTATCATCCAATTGGCTTCATCAGAGGCTAGAAACAACACCGCTGCAGCTATTTCTTCAGGTTGTCCAATTCTTTTTGCTGGAGTAGCCAGTCGCGCGGAATCCAGGATTTCTGGCTTCTCTCTTACAAAACGTTCCCATAAAGGTGTTTGAGTGGGCCCAGGGGCAACGCAGTTCACGTTAATCCCATACTCAGACATCTCCCGCGCCAGAGCCTTGGTGAAGCCGATTACACCGGCCTTAGCGGCAGAGTATACCACACAGCCAGACGAACCATTTAATCCTGAGTCAGAGGATATGTTTATTATTTTGCCAGAGTGTTTCGATATCATGCTGTCTACGGCTGCTCGGCTACAAATGATCGTGCTCTTTAGATTCACCGCAAGCATCATGTCCCAGAAGTCCTCGGTATTTTCTACAAAGGGCTCTAATCTGTTATATCCAGCGTTGTTTACAACAATATCAATCTTACCGTATCCGTTAATAACCGTTTGAAAAGCTGTTGAAACTTCCCCGCAATTAGTCACATCGACTTGCATTGCTAATGCTTTTCCACCATTGGATAAAATATCTGTGGCGGTATGCTTGGCAGCTTCCTGATTGATGTCGAGGATAACAACTATAGCGCCTTCCTCGGAAAAGCGTTGGGATATAGCTTTGCCTATGCCCTGACCGCCGCCGGTTACAATGGCGACCTTATCTCGTAATCTCACGGCAGCCTCCTTGCCCCAGGCCATTGGTGCCGGGCTCAGCGAAACATATTATCAAGTTATTTTACCAGAAGATGTTAAAAAGAAATCCGCTTCGTGTCAAACTTCTTGTGCTTCAAACAAAGCATCGGAAAGACTGCCATCTAATAAATGGCTTTGTAACATCGAACTTCGTCTTCACGCTTGGGTTCTATCAAACCTTCCTTACATAGTTCCTCGCAGATTTCCCGCATCTTGTTTGCATCTACTCTCTCGTCTCTTTTAATACCCTTTTTATCTGTCAGTTCCTTTGCTGTATAGCAATGTTGATTATGATCACGCAAAAATCCTAAAATCCTAGCGATCAATCCTATCAAAGCTATATCCTCGTCCTTCATCGCAGCCTCCTTAGTTGGACCCTGTCATAGTTGAATAATTATAAAGTAATTAAATAAATTTGTCTTTTGTATTTGAAGAATAAGTGCATATTCTCTTGCATACAAAAAATCGGAGTGTGTGCACATTTTGCCCGGTAACACAAGGGTGGTAATGATATCAAACTAGCTAACAAATAGCTAACCACCTTGGGACAACAGGATGACACCAGACGATATTCTACGCACGGAAGTCGGTTCGATTGATTGACACAGGAGTTCTAATTTGAACGTAAAACCACAATCTGTCACAAGCGGCGGCAAATTTCAAGACCGTCACCATAGACCACTCGGACACCCCTCCGGGGATAGGCTTATTATACCCGGAAGGACGCCAAATTTCTAACTGCTGATTATCGGCCTTAATGCTTACTTCACGGTGACGTTGGCGGTAAAGGTCCAGGTGCCCTTCTCGCCGCCCTCCCAGGGCCGACTGTAGGCGATGCTAATGGTAGCGCTGCCCGGCTTGAGTGCCTTGAAGGTCCAGACGTCCTTGCCGGGCGCGCCGACCAGGTTCTCATCCTCCGGGCCGAGGGACTGGTGGTTGGTCTCGGTTAGCACGCTGGTGTCGCTGATGACGGCATCCTCCCACTGGTAGCCGGTGGTAGGGTTGGCCCCCAGGGTAACGGTGAACTCGCCACCGGTCCGGGCGCTGATACTGGTGGTGATGTGGTTTTGCCGGGCAAAATCGTCGCAGCTATATTCCGGGGAGGTGGTTGGGGTAGCTGGGGTGCAGCCGGGAAGCAGCATCACCAGTACCGCCAGGGCACATATCAAAAGCGGTTTGTTTTTCATCTCTCCGTTCCCTCCTGGACTCGCTGTGTTTTCGCCCTTATTATAGCGCTAAAAATCGCTTCTGGTAAGCCGTTTGAAAATGGCCCGCGACGCCTGGGATCGCCGGGCCGGGGGCATTAATTGGTGGGGTGGGGTATTGACAAGCCTTACCCGTGGCAATTATCATTGCATCCGAAGTCTTTATGATGGGGGTTGGGATGGGGCCAAGATACCGGAAGGGACAGAAGGTTATCATCAAGGCCGGGGATGACGGTTCACCGTGTCTGCGGGACTCGACGCTGGATAATTACGAAGGACATCTTGGCAAGGTTGTCGATTACTACTGGATAAGCGTCGGGCGTGGTACTGAGGTCTTCTACGTTTACCAGGTGAAGATGGATACCGACAGCAAGCTGATTGCGGTGCATGAGGACGAGCTTGAAGTAGCTATCGGCTAGGTCTGCTGGTCGAGCAGGTACTCCATGATGATGTTGTGGGCGATGTGCGCCTTCTCCCCGCCGCGGAAGAGGAAGGTGCGTGCTTCCAGCCCGATGGGCTCGATGGTCAGGGTGTCGCTGACGAAAAACCCCTTCTTGATGAAGAAGCCGCCGGTGTCCTCGCTGGCGACGCAGGCAATACGGCGGTAAGGGATGCTGACCATCGCCTTCTTTTTCTTGAGGAAGGCCTTGTCGTAGTAGATGATACGCTTGTCGGTGAGGCCGATGAAGCCGGTGCCACCACCCTTCATGTCGAAGACCGCCCGGATGGTCTCATCGGGTAGGCACACCCCTTCGATTTTTTCCAACTGTTCCTTCTTGTCCACCATCATGTCCGCCGCATGGTAGGCCATCGTCACCGCTCCTTGATGCTGCCGCAACCCGGCAATCATGTGTTATTTATTCCCCGGTGCGCTCAAAACCGACGAGGCTCAGTTCGCTGTCGGCCTCACTGAGATACCAGACGGTCTGGCATTCCCCCCAGTTCCCGGTTGTTATCGGCCCCTCGATCTTCCAGGTCCTCTCTTCTGACATCCATTCGGCGGACCAGGTGGGAATCGGGGTTACCTGACCGAACTCAATGCCCGCGGCCTCCTCCTCGCCCACCGCCTCGGTGTAATAATGGTCGAGATAGCGCAGCCCGCTAACCTGGACGAGGATAATAGCCTGCTGACTGTCAAGGGTGGAGGGATGCAGGAACCGGTCCAGCCAGCTACAGCCGCTCAGCGTTAGCGCCAGGAACAGACTCAGGGTGATAATCAGGCTTAATTTTTTCTTTCCGAGTTTCATGCTTCTTCTTTCCAATCCGGATAGAACCGGGGCGGTTGGCCCTAGTCCGTTTCGGGTATTCCCAGTCCCCAGTGGCAGATGGGGCAGGTTATGCTACTGATAAGGTATTTCTCAGGAGTTAGGTCTTCCGTTGGTTTCTCCCGGAATTCCAGCGTTAGCTTGGTGATGCGCTCCGGGGTGTATTGGACGTAAGTCCCGCAGCGCGGGCAGAGGATATATTGCTTGCCGTCTTTGAGTAAGACCCCCGTTTCCGGCGGGCTCTCCCGGGGCTCGAGCTGCTTACTGACCCGGGCCAGTTCCGCCTCGATGTCGGGCAACTGCTCGCGGGCCTCCTGGATTTCGCCCGCCAGGATGGCCTGCTTGAGGTCGTGGAGCTGCTCCCAGTGCTCGACTATTTCCAGGCATTCCGCCTCTGTTTTACCGATGAGCCCTTCCGGAACGATGTCTTTATACTCCATGCTTGACTCCTTATCCCGGCCGGTATTAGTAGTCAGTATATAATATTATAACCTACTTGAGAATTAAACCAGCCCGATTTCCCCGGTGCCCATGAAGGGTTGCAAGACTTCGGGAATGGCGACGGAGCCGTCGGCGCGCTGGTAGTTCTCCAGAACCGCGATGAGCACTCGCGGCAGCGCCAACCCCGAGCCGTTAAGGGTGTGCGGGAACTGGGGTTTGGCGTCGGCGGTGGGGCGGTAGCGGATATTGGCCCGCCGCGCCTGGAAATCGCCGCAATTGGAGCAGGAGCTGACCTCCAGCCACTCCGCGCATCCCGGCGACCAGATTTCGATGTCGTAGGACTTGGTCGAGGCGAAGCCCAGGTCGGCGGTGCACAGCTCCAGGATGCGGTAGGGTAGCTTGAGCTTACGGCAGACCGTCTCCGCCGCCTCCAGCATCTTTAAGAGCTCTTCGTTAGAGCTATCCGGTTCGGTCAGTTTATAAAGCTCGACCTTGTCGAACTGGTGGCCCCGCTTGATGCCCCGCGTGTCCTTACCCGCGCTCATCTTCTCGCGGCGGAAGCAGGCGGTGTAGGCGGCGTAGTAAAGCGGCAGCCGTCCCGGTGGGATGATTTCGTCGCGGTGCAAGCTGGTCAGCGGCACCTCGGCGGTGGGCACGAACCAGAGGTCGTCCTCGACGTCGTGATAGAGGTTATCGGCGAACTTGGGCAGGTTGCCGGAGCCAGTCATCGTCTCCCGCTTGACCATGTAGGGCGGGTAGATTTCGCGGAAGCCGTGCTCCCGGGTATGTAAATCGATCATAAAGGTAATCAGGGCTCGTTGTAGCCGGGCGCCCAGCCCCTGAAGGACGTAGAAGCGGGAGCCGGACAGCTTGACCCCGCGGTCGAAGTCGATGATACCCAGTGCCTCCCCCAGCTCCCAGTGGGGGCGGGGGGTGAAATTAAAGGACGGAATCTCGCCCCAGCTGCGGGCGACAATATTATCATCCTCGCTGGTGCCCACCGGCACTGAATCCTGGGGGATGTTGGGCACCCGTAAAAGCAGCTCCCGGAGGTTTTCGTCCAGACTGCGTACGGTATCTTCAAGGGTCTTGATTTGTTCCCGTAACTCGCGTCCCTTTTCGGCGGCGGTCTTCTCCCGGGCGGTTTCCTTACGCTGACGGCGTAGCTCTTCGAGCTCTGTTACCTGGCGGCGACGCTCCCCGTCGAGATGCAGAATCTCATCCAGCGGGGCATCGTCCTTGCGGTGGCTGATGGCATCCCGTACCAGCTCCGGGTTCTCCCTGATATACTTTAAATCCAGCATGAAGACGGCTCCTTATGTTACGGCTAATAGCTAACCTCGATGTCGTAATTAAAGCGGCCCAGGCGGCGACGGGCGTTGGCCAGCTCCTCCCCGGTGAAAAGCTCCTGAAACCTGGCTTCCAGCACCAGGGCTTCCAGGCTGATATCCAGCCGCCCTCGTTGGTGTAGTATCATCAGGGCGCTGCGTGGCTGATCGTCGGCGAGGCGCTCCTTGGCGGTGGTCAGTCCGCCCTGCATCTCCAGTTCCTGAAGCAGGCGGTCAGGGTGGTAGTTGCACTCCCCCTTAGCGCGGTGGCAGATGTTTAAGAATGCCTCATGAAATGTTGTTTGTAAGTCGTTAATTGTCGGGGGCCTCCTTCTGGTTATTCTTCGTTATGAGATTTTTCTCTCTGTTGTGGAAACAGTATCACCTCTCTGATTGACGGCTGGTTGGTGAGCAGCATTACCAGCCGGTCGATGCCGACGCCGAGGCCACCGGTGGGGGGCATGCCGTACTCCAGGGCGTGGAGGAAATCCTCGTCGATCGTCCACTGCTCATCATCATCGCCGTGGCGGTCCTTCATCTGCTCCTCGAAGCGCTGCCGCTGCTCGATGGGGTCGTTAAGCTCGCTGTAGGCGTTGGCAATCTCCAGCCCCCCGGCGCACGCCTGGAAGCGCTCCACCGTCTTTTCCTCGCCGGGCTTGCTCTTCGCCAGCGGCGACATCGCGACCGGGTAATCGAAAATAATAACGGGCTGTATCAGTTTAGGGCGGGCGCAGGTCTTGAGTAGTTCGTCCACCAGCTTGGCCCAGTTCTTCTTGGGGTCGGCCTCGATATTCAGCGCGCGCATCTTCTCCCGCAGCGCCTCAGCAGTGGGGTATTCCTCGAAATCGATGCCGCTGTACTCCCGGACTACGTCGCGCAAACTGAGGCGCTGCCAGGGCGGCTTGAAATCAATAATCTCCTCGCCGTACTTGACCTCGGTGGTGCCCAGCACCTTGAGACATACCTGGCTTACCATCTCTTCCAGCATCACCATGACGTCCTGGTAGTCGGCGTAGGCCTCGTAGGTCTCCAGCATGGTGAACTCCGGGTTGTGCTGGGTGGAGATACCCTCGTTACGGAAGGTGCGCCCCAACTCGTAGACCTTGTCGAAGCCGCCGACGACTAGCCGCTTGAGATGCAGTTCGAGGGCGATGCGCAGGTAGAAGTCCTGGTCGAGCGCCTTGTGGTGGGTGACGAAGGGGTTGGCCAGGGCGCCGCCGGCGGAGGGTTGCAGTACCGGCGTCTCTACTTCGATGAAACCGCGGCCGTCGAGGAACTCGCGCACGGCGGCGACAGCCCGGCTGCGCGTCCGGAAGACCTCGCCGGCCTCGCTGTTGGCGATGAGATCGAGGTAGCGCTGGCGGAAGCGGGTGTCGGTATCGCTCAGGCCGTGCCACTTCTCCGGCAGCGGAAGTAGCGATTTGCTCAATAGTTCCAGGGCGGTGACCTCAATGGTCGGCTCACCACTCCGGGTGCGGAAGGGTTTACCCGTTGCCCCGATGATGTCTCCGATGTCCAATTCCTTGAGCAGGTTCAGCCCGGTCTCGTCAAGGCGGTCGCGGTGACAGAAAAGCTGTATCTTGCCGCTGCTGTCGCGCAGGTCGAGGAAGGTCAGCTTGCCCATGCGGCGCTGCGCCATGATGCGTCCGGCTACGCTGACGGCGGGGGCCTCGCTCCCCTCGGGGCGCTGCTCAATCTCGGTGAGTAGCCCGGCGGCTTCGGTGGTGGTGTGACTGCGGTGGTAGCGGCGGGGATAAGGATCAATGCCCTGCTCCCGGAGCCGTGCCAGCTTCTCCAGCCGTTGCTCAGTGATGCGTTCTAATCTGGATGACATAAATACCTTCTAATCATTAACCTTTGCCCGCGAAATATGCTTTCGTAATTATACGGTTTTAAGAGGTTTTTAGTAAAGACGGCGGATTTTTACCGGCCCCGCAGGCTGTCCAGCCAGGCGGTCGCCTTAACGTCCCGTTCCAAGAGATGCCTCAGGTAGCCGCGCATTATCATTTCCAGCTCGCGGGCCAGGGCGGTATAGACCCGGAGCTGCCGGGCGCGGCCGAGGTCGCCGGCCTGGAGCCAGCGCAGCACCTTGAGGGCGTTGACCGACAGCGGGTAACTCAGGCTAGCGGTGGGCTGGCAATCGGGACAGACGCCGCCGCCAGTGACCGGCGAGAAATAATTGGTGACCGGTTCAAGGGCCTGGTGGCAGGTAGCGCAGCGCTCCAGCTGGGGGCGGTAGCCGACCAGGTTCAGCAGGTGCAGCTCGTAGTAGCGCAGGACGATCTCCCGATCGCCCTCCCCACACAGTTCTCCCAGGGTGGCCACCAGCAGTTGGAAAAGCGGTGGGTTCTCGATGTGGTCGGCGGTAAACTGGTGCACCAGCTCGGTAACGTAGAGGGCGTAGGCGCTGAGGTCGAGGTCGCTCTTGAGGGGCAGGAAGCTGGTTATCGTCTGGCTGCCGGTAATGGTGTCCAGGTTACGGCCCCGCGCCAGCGCGACCTGGCTATGGGTCAGCAGTTCGAGGTGGCCGGCGAGCTTGCTCTTGGGTTTTCGTAAGCTCTTGGCAAAACCCTGGATTTTACCGCGCTCGCTGGTGTAGAGGGTGAGGATACTGTCGGCCTCGCCCAGCTTGGTCTTCTTGATGATGACGGCTTCAACCTGATAGTTACGCGGCGTGGTCATTTTCGTAAGTACTTCTGGGCCATAATGCTTTGCTAGGGTGTTTCATTCAATCTTTGATTTTAATTGCTTCTAGTCCTTTAATGTAGTCTTGAGGGAATTTATACCTTTTAGCGTTGTTAATAATTAAATTTAGATATTCCTTGGTGGGGGAACAGAATCCTTTTGTCTCCTTTTCTTCGAATACCTTGAAAGTTTTTACATCCGGTATTTCTGTCCCGTCCGAAAGTAATTTCACTTTGACGTCGGGAATCTGTTTGTAGGTTGTTGGTCCTTCCTTTTCGGCTATCACTCCGAGGTCTTTATCCTCTACCTCCATCATAATACGTAAACAGAATAGCCATCCGATTTCATTATGTTTGCAGCCCCGCCATTCCTGGAATCAGAGCGGTAATTAAAATCTAATCTGTAACCCTTTAACTCCGCAGGGCATTTGTTATTAAATTTGGGCATCGGGTATATTTTCTTCTGCCGATTATTCCCAGCGCACCATTTCTCAAAATCATTCTCGTCCATGTTAGAACCATAAGCGAAGTAGTAAGTCATTTTATCACCTCCTTGCTAGGACGGTTGACTTCAAAGCACATGGGATGGAGTACGAAAATTACGAAAGCTCACTTCGCCCTTCCAGGGCGCGGGTCAGGGTGACGTCGTCGGCGTATTCCAGCTCGGTGCCGAAGGGCAGGCCCCGCGCCAGGCGGGTGACCTGAATCCCCAGCGGGGTGATGAGCTTGTTAAGATAGAGGGCGGTCTGCTCGCCTTCCAGGTTGGTGTTGGTCGCCAGGATAACCTCGGTGACCGGGCTGCCCTGGAGTCGCTCCATCAGTTCCCTGATCCTGACATCCCCGGCGCCGATCCCCTCGGTGGGCGAGATGGCCCCGTGCAGGACGTGGTACAAGCCGTGGTAGCTGCCGGTGTGTTCCAGGGCCAGGATGTCCTGCGGCTGCTCCACGATGCAGACCTGGCTCCGGTCGCGCTGCTCGCTGGCACAGAGGCGACAGGGGTCGGTATCGGTGACGTTGAAGCACTGCGAGCACAGCCGGATATCCCGCTTCATCGCCGTCATCGCCTCGATGAGACGCTGGGTCTCTTCCTCCGGGGAGCGCAGCAGGTGGAAGGCCAGCCGCTGGGCGCTCTTGGGCCCGATACCCGGCAGCCGATTAAGCTCCTGAACCAGCCGGGCGATGGCTCCCGCCGTCGGCGCTGATTCCTGTGTCATCTTTCCTTCCCCTCTGTATGATGGTCGGGGGTGTTATTCCCCTCGTAACAAATTATAGTAATTGATGGTGTTCAGCGGATACGAGCCGTCTTCTAAAAAAGGCCGGGGATTTTCAGACCGCCGGTGAGCGACTGGAGCTGCTTGGCGGCTGCCTTCTGGGATTTGGTCAGCGCTTCGTTGATTGCCTTGGTGACCAACTGCTCAAGCAGCTTCGGCTTCTCCGGGTCGATAACCGAGGGTGAAATCTCGATTGACTTTATCCGCTGCTGCCCGTCGGCCACGACCTTAACGGCGTTGCCCTTACCGGCGCTGGCCTCGACGGTGATATTCTTTAGCTCTTTTTGGGTCTGGTCCAGCTTCGCTTTCATTTCCCGGGCCTGCTTGATGTCCGAAAGGTTCATTTCTCCTCCACGCTCGTAATTCTGGCGCCCATCTTGATGGCCGCGGCCACCACGTGATTTTCCTCCGGCTGGTGGATGCAGACGATGCGGCAGGGGCGTCCCAGGAAGCTGCTGATAATCTTTTCCGCAGTGTGCTGGTTCGGCGGCTTTTCCATATTGTCCTTATGTAATGGGAAGCGGAAAGCCAGGGTCAGGGTATCGTTTTCAAAATCCACCGGCAGCACCCCTGAGCTGCGCAGGATGGCCATCGCCGGGCTGCGCCGGGTATCCTCCGGGGCCTGCTCGATAATCTGCTTCCAGTTCTGCTGCAAGTGTTCGATTTCACTGCTGGCCTGTAGCGGCCTCACCTTCTCCTCTTCCTCGGCGGCCGGAGGCGGGGGGACTGGTTCCGTTGCCGCCGGGGTGTTGTTGGCCTCCGGTTCGGGGGGTGGTGCCGTTGGCTCGCTTGGGGGAGTAGTGGCCTTGGGCTTGGCTTTGGCCTTCGGCGCGGCGGGTGGGGTGGGTTTATCCGCCGCCGGTAGCTCGCTACTGGCTTTCTTCGCCACCGGGGCTGGTTTATCCCCTTCAGCCAGGGCACAGTCAACCAGGGCCAGTTCCAGCGGCAGGGTGGTGTGGCTATCGAGGCTGAAATCGAGCTGGCCGAAGAGCTTGATGGCCTTGAGTATCTGGGGCAGGGTGGCCTTTTTCGCCAGGACCTTAAGCTCTTTTTTGTCCTCGGCGGTGAGGTCAACGGCCTCTTCCGAGCCGCTCTTTATCAACAGCAGCCCCCGCAGGTATTCGACCAGTTCCCGGTTAAACTGCCGCAGGTCGAGCCCCTCCTGGTTGATGTTGTGCAGGGTGGTGATGCCGCTGGCGACGTCGTTATTGAAGATATATGCCAGTACCTCCCGGGCGCGGTGGTCGCCGCTGATGCCCAAGGTGGCCTGTACCTGCTTCAGGTTGACCTCGCTGCCGTAGAAGGTGATTAGCTGCTCCATGATGTTCTCGGCATCACGCAGACTGCCGGTGGCGCTGCGGGCGATGAGGCGCAGGGCATCCGGGTCAATGGTGATGCCCTCGGCTTGGTTGATGTGCTCCAGGCGGGCGATGATGTCCGGCTGGGCGATGCGGCGGAAATCGAAGTGCTGGCAGCGCGACATTATCGTGCTCAGCAAATTGTGGGCCTCGGTGGTTGCCAGGACGAAGATAACGTGCGGCGGCGGCTCCTCCAGCGTCTTGAGGAGGGCGTTGGCAGCTTCCTTGGTCAGCATATGGACCTCGTCCACGATGTAGACCTTGTAGCGGGCCTGGCTGGGGGCATAGTTGGCCCGCTCGCGCAGCTCGCGCACCTCATCGATACCCCGGTTTGAGGCGGCGTCGATTTCGATGACATCCAGCGAGCGCCCCTCGGTGATGGCCTGGCACATGGTGCAGCTGTTGCAGGGTTCGCCGCGGCCCTCGGTGGTCAGGCAGTTGACCGCCTTGGCCAGGATGCGCCCGGTGCTGGTCTTGCCGGTGCCGCGCGGCCCGCAGAAGAGATAGGCATGGGCTACCCGGTTACCGTTCAGGGCATTGAGCAGGGTACGGGTGACGTGCTCCTGCCCCACGACCTCGGTCAGGGTTTGCGGGCGCCACTTGCGGTAAAATACTTGCGAAGTCATTTTGATGTCCTATTATACCCCATAATCATGCTGCCTTGCCAAAGGATTTTACAAGATTTTACGACTGGGCAGAGACTTTCGTTTAAAAATTTAACCCCCTCCGCCCCGCTGGGGGAGAGGGGGTTTTGCCTATTGGAATACTATTTCGGCTATAACAGTGAGGGGATGTCTTTCGAGGCATCCTCGATGGTCTTCAGTTTACAGGCAATCTCGGTCTGTTTACGCTGAATCTCACCGATAACCGTGATCGATTCGGAATAAAGGGTGCTGACCTTGCGTACCGTATCCAGCTCGGAGAGGATGACGGTAACGTCGAGGACGCCCTTTTCCCGAGGGTAATCGCCGCTGCGGATAATGGCCTTGGGGCAGATATCCCGCATGTAGTCGCCGAGCTCCTTGACCAGGTCCATGTTCATCTCGGTGTGCGGGGCCGCCAGCAGGTAGAGGGCGCGGTTGGCGTCGGCCGGGTTGCAGCTCAGCGACAGCTCGCTGATGGCCTCGTCCATGGCCTGAATACCCTGGGAGGTCTCGGTGCTCTTCTTGCGGAAGTCCTTCTTCTGGTCGAAGGGCAGTTTTATCAGCGGCAGTTGCGATTTGCCGTAGCCGATGACCGTCCAGCCGACGATAGTCTGCATGATGTCACCGGCATCGAGGGTCTTGGCGCCGATGTGCTTGCGCTTCTTTTCCTCGCCGGCACAGAGCATGTTGTAGAACGGCTCCACGATCAGGGCGTTAATCTTGGCCATGTTGTTGCGCAGGGAGCTGTCCTTCTTAATGTAGCGCTGGTTGTCGATCAGGAAAACGGCGTCGGCCACGGCGTTGACCGACTTGAGGCAGGTGGCCGAGTTGTAGACGGTTCTTTCCTCGTTATGCTCCTCATGCTCGAAGGGGAGCACGATCATGGCGTAGATTGGTTTATCGGCGTGGCGCTCCTTGATGAGCTGGGTCAGGACAGGAATCGAGCCGGAGCCGGTGCCACCGGCACTGCTGGCGCAGAGCATGATGGCGTCCGACTCGGCGAAGTTGCGGGTGGTGCGGATGGCGTCGATAACCTTGTCACTGTCCTCGCGGGCAATTTCGGCGCCCATCTCGTTAATCTTGCCAACCCCGTGGCCGCCGGTCTTGCGGCCCCCGATGAGGATGCGGTGTTTGTAATCTGACCGGATAGTTGCCAGGCCGCTGAGGTCGGCAGCGTCGGTATTAACGGCGTAGGCGCCGGTGATAATATCGATTCCACGGTAGCTGCGGGCGCGTCCGTTGAGACGGGCAAATTCATCGGCGATGCGACCGCCGCATTGACCAAAACCAATAACCATTAGTTTCATTTTTCACCCCGGTATAGTAATTTCCACAATTGTAGGCATATTTGGCCGTTGCTGTCAATTAATACGATTGAGCGACCCGAAAGCGACGGCAATCTCCCGGATTCGGGCGATTAGGAATCCTAGATGGCTGTAACGGTTACGATACGATAGTGATATTGCAAAAAAGAGAAGTCTATCATAAAATAAGTCTTGCTGCGCATTGGTGGCGGCTTTTTTTACCGGCTAATAAAAGGTACACTAAAACCCTGGAGGGGCGTGAGGCTCATGGAAGGCGAAATCGGACCCATTGAGAAGGCAGTAGCCAGGGCAGAAGAGCTCAGCAAATCGGCGATTGAGGCGGCTGAGGCGACCGTCAAGGCCGCCCAGGAAGCGATTTCTCAGGCCGAGGATATCAGCAAATCGGCCCGAAAGGCCGCCGACGAGGCGAGCAAGGCCTCGCGGAAGGCGGTATCCCGGGCGGAAAAGGTAACCAAAGAAGCTGAGGAGAACGCCGAGACGGTTGATCGTCTCTTCAGGGAGGCGATTGCCCGCGCCGAGGAGGCTGTCGAGACCGCCAAGGAAACCACCCGGAACCTGACCCGGACCCTTGAGGAGACCGTTTTCAAGACCGAGGTGTCGGTTCGCGACGTGCAGCAGGCCGCTGAGCAGGCTCTTAAAGAGGCCCAGGACCGCCTTAACCGGGCCGAAAAAGAGGGCAACGTCTCCAAGAACGCCGCCGATGAGGCAAAGCGTCTCTCGCGCGAGGCAATAACCAAGGTCGATGATACGAGCAAATCAGCCAGGAAGTTCGCCGCCGAGGCGACCAAGGCTTCGTATCAGGCAATCGATAAGGCGGAGAAGGCCAGCAAGTCGCTCCAGGAGTATACTGCGGCCTCGACCGAGGCCTTCAACCGGGCCATCAGCCGGGCGGAGGAGACCACCAAGTGGTCCGAGGAAACCGTTGCGGCGGCTCAGCAGACCTTCGAGCAGGCGATAACCGGGGCCGAAGGGGTGCGAGAGAAGTCACGCGAGGCAGTGGAGCAGATGACCAAGGCCTCCCAGGAGGCGGTGACCCGCGCCGATGAGGTCAGCCATGAGGTCACAGCGAAGGCGGCGGCGGTCAGTAAAGAGGTCATGGAAAAGACCATCAGCCTGAGCCGGGAGGTCAGCGATAAGGCTGATGAGGTGATTAGGGAAGTCCGGGAAGCGGCCGACGCGGCGACCACCATGTCCCGCGAGGCATTGGATATGGTCGAGGAAGTGGGTCGGGAGGCGAAGCAGGCGGCGGATGAGGCGGCCCGGCTCTCCAGTGAGGCCATCGCCCGGGCAGAGGCCATCAGCAAAGAGGCCAAGGAGGCGGCCGAAGCCGCCAAGCGTGAGGCTCGGGAAGCGGCCGAGGTAGCCCGCCGGGCGGCCAAGGAAGCCGCCGAGGCCTCGATCAAGGCCTTCGAAGCGGCGATTAACCGCTCGGGTAGCAGCGGAAAGATATCCGAGGGGGTAATGGAGGCGGCAATGCGGCAGGCAAAGAGCGCGGCGAAACCGCCCACACCGCCTGAAGAAGCGGAAGTGCCCCCCGAGACGGAAGAGGCGGTTGATGCCGCCATCGAACGGGCCAAGAAGATGAGCGAGATCAGTGGCATTCCGGATAATTTGCCGCTGGTCGACGTTAGCGAAGAGGCAGATGAAGAGGGGGAGAAGCCAGCCGGCGGGAAGGAATCGGACGAGAGCGCTAAAGAGGTCAGCAAGATGATGGAGAAGCGACTCGACTTCCTGTCCAAAATGTATGCTTCGGGCAAGAATAAACGTAACAAAGAAAAGGACGAGGAATAGCCGGCCGGTGGGTTTCGCCAACCGGCGTCACGGGTATTTCTCGATTGCCATCGGCAATAGATTAAACAAAACCAGATTGAAGGAGGGCTTTAAGTAATGAACCAGAGAGAGCAGGCCTCTAGAGCACGTGAGCAAGTAGCTGAAAAACCGGCAAAAGAGGTTGAGGCCGCCGCCGCCCCGGCTGAAGAAGAGACCGAAGGACAGCCGTCAACCTCGCTGAGTGATATTCTTCTCAAGGCCGAGAAGGCCTATGCCGCCTACCGTGACGCTCAGAAAGATGTCGCTACCGCCTACCGGCAGAGCGAAGTGGAAGCCGAGAAGGCTTTTCACACTGCTGAAGTTAAGGCCCGCCATGCCCGTGACGAGAGCATCCGCCAGGCGCTCAAGGCCCGTGATGAGGCGGCGGCCGGTTCTGTGAAAGCCCGGCAGGATGCCCTGGCTCAGGCAGAGCAGGCTTACAAGAGTGCTCTGGAGCAGGCGGAGAAGGCTTTTACTGAGAATGGGACTAAGGCCCAGAATGCCTATGACGAAACCATCCGCCAGGCGCTGAAGTCTTACGAAGAATCCCTGTCTCAGGCATCGAAGAAACGGGATGCTACCATCGAGCAGGCCTGGGGCGTTTACACCAAGAGCACCGGCGGATAAGATAATACCGTTCGGCATAAGGATTGGGTAATACGTAATCGGCTCGGCGGTGAATAACCTGCTGTGGGTTCTAGAGCAGTGACGGGATGTCGCGGAAGGATTCTGACATGTCGCGCTGTTCGACCTCGATGCCTTCGCGTTTTCGCTTGAGCATGCTGATGAGTTCGATGGTCTTGGTGAAGTAGTCGATAATCTTATTCACCCCGCCCAGCTCGGAGAGAATCACGGTGACGTTGAGCGGCCCCTTCTCGCGGGGGTAGTCACCGGTGCGGATGATGGCTTCGGGGGCGATACGCTTGAGGTGAGTACCGATATCCTTCACCAGACTGATATCCATCTCCTTGTGCTGGGCTGAGATGAGATACAGGCCGCGCCCGGCATCGGCCGGATTACAGCGCAGCGAGAGCTCGCTGATGGCATTATTGATTAGCTGCACTCCCCTTTGGCCCTCCGCCATCTTGTCGCGGAAGTCGAAGGGGTTTTTACGTCGCTGGTTCTGTGCCTGGCTATGGCCGATGACCGTCCATCCCGAAAGGGTCTGAATGATGTCGCCGGCATCGAGGATGCGGGAACCGATGAACTGCGGTTTCGTCTCCTCCCCGGCGCACAGCAGGTTATAGAACGGCTCGGCAATCAGGGAGTTAATCTTGGACAGGTTGCCCTTGATGGAATAGTTCTTGCTGATGTAACGCTGATTATCAACGATGATAACGGCGTCGGCGACCAGGTAGCAGGACTTGAGGCAGGTAGCGGCGTTGTAGATAGTGCGGCCTTCAGTCTCCTCCTCGTGCTGGAAAGGTAGCACCACCAGATTGTAGAGCGGCTTCTCGGCGTAGCGCTCCTTCAGCCGCTGGGTGATGGTGGCAATTGAGCCGGAGCCGGTGCCGCCGGCGGCGCTGGCGATGAGCAGGAAAGCATCCGTCTCCTCGAACTGCGGCGTCTCACGCAGGGAGTCGATGACCTTGTCTCCGTCCTCACGGGCAATCTCGGCGCCCAGCTCGTTAATCTTGCCAACCCCGTGACCGCCGGTCTTGTTACCCCCAATGAGCACCCGGTGCTGGTAATCGGGGCGGATGGAATAGAGACCGCTCAGGTCGGCGACGTCAGTGTTAACCGCGAAAACGCCGGTGATGATGTTGAGCTGCCTCTCGCTGCGCGCCCGCATCCCCAGCCGGGCAAATTCATCGGCGATACGCCCGCCGCACTGTCCCAGACCAATAACCAGTAGTTTCACCCAGTCTCTTCCTTAAAACACAAAGCTGCTGTCCCTATTTTAGGGAGAACCCGCCTAAATGTCAATTCACGGCTCTTTTCAGTCTCGCAATCCTTTAAAAAGAGCCCTACTACCCGTTCTAAAAGGAGCCCCCGAAGCCTTTGTAAACTGCTCGCAGGGTCCTTACAAAAAGCTCCGTAAGCACTTTTAAAAATGCTCGTTTTAAAATAAACCCTCGAAGTCTGTGTAAGAACCCTCGAAATCTTTACAAAATACCCGCGAATTCCTTACGAAAATCTCGCGGAATCTTTATAAACCCTGAGCCCCAATCATGGTAGCTAGGTCGCCGAGGCGGCAGCTATAGCCCCACTCGTTGTCGTACCAGGAGACCACCTTGACCATGTTGTCCTCGATGACCATGGTGCTCCCGGCATCGACGCTGGAGCTGGCCGGGTTGCCCTTGAAGTCGATGCTGACCAGCGGCTCGGTGCAGTAATTCAGAATCCCCTTGAGGTTGCTTCCGGCGGCCTTCTCGAAGGCCTGGTTGA
>Ga0272441_10006309_pt1 | contig 19961 bp, 17 predicted proteins | sample SSMProp6N_FD_193582 | JGI IMG/M metagenome (GOLD analysis project Ga0272441, IMG submission 193582) | Marine sediment archaeal communities from Little Sippewissett salt marsh, Falmouth, MA, United States - SSM-Prop-6N | ecosystem: Environmental > Aquatic > Marine > Wetlands > Sediment ... | reverse complement strand
CTGGGCGTTGTCACGGGTAATACCGTCGATCTGGATCAGGTTCTGGCCAGAATATTCAGGGGTCGTCTGTGCGGCTCTGGCAACGGTGGTACGACGGCCGGTGATGGCAACGCAGTCGCCGGGGTTGGCTCCTATCTGCTGCAGGTTTTCCTTGTCCATGCGGGCGAGCCCACTGCCTTCATCCTCGATAAAAGAAGTGGCAACTCGAACTGTGACATCTTTCTCCCTGGTTTGTTTGAGATGGGTCGTCGTGGTCATAAGCCTCCCAATCACTTTCGTTAGCTGATGGGTTTCGGGACATAGATCAGACCATTTGGATTGTTAGGATGGTCGGACCAATATGTAGTATACGACAACAGTTCTTGTCAACCTAAAACGTCCTGGGCAGGTGACTCTTCCGTTCTGGTTTGGAAGCGTTCTTGAACCTTACCGGACAGTTCGCGGGGTTTCCCTGACGAAGAAAAACCTTTTCCCGATCGGGGAAATATACCCTAACCCGCCGGGATATGCAAGACCGAGGGTTACCCTTCCCGTATAGGCCCTGAGGGGTCCGGAGACCCGCCTGCCTCATGCCTGTTCTTCTTCCTTGACCCTCCTTTTCAAGGCCTCAAGTTGATAGCGCAGCCGCAAGGGCAGTCTCGAACCAAGCTCCTGGAAAAACTCCTCGATCGGTTGGATTTCCCCGGCCCATTCGTGTGGGGAAACATTTACGAGGGCACGAAGGGTCCCCTCGCCGATGGAAAGACCGTCGATATTTATATCCTTCTCTTTTGGAATAAGTCCCGCGGCGGTTTCCACTGCGTCCACTTTTCCTTCCAGGCGGTCGCACATCCATTTCAGCACGCGGCTGTTCTCGCCGAATCCCGGCCAGAGAAACCGGCCGTCGGGACCCTTCCGGAACCAGTTCACATAGAAGATCCTGGGGGCCCGGATGCCCAACCGGTCTCCCATTTCCAGCCAGTGCTGGAAATAATCGCCCATGTGGTATCCGCAGAATGGTTTCATGGCGAAAGGATCCCGGCGAATGTGGTCAACCTTGTCGAGAATGGCTGCTGTGGCTTCGGAGGAAGCGGTCGCCCCTATGAACACGCCGTGATCCCAGTCGAAAGCTTCGCAAACCAGGGGTATGACTGAAGAACGCCTTCCCCCGAAAAGAAAGATGTCGATGGGAACCCCCTCGGGATTCTCCCAGTCAGGGCTTTTGGTGGGACATTGGGAAATGGGAACGGTAAAGCGGGCGTTGGGATGGGCCGCGGGCTCCGGGCTTCCAGCCTTCCAGTCCCGGCCTTTCCAGTCAATGGCATGAGGAGGTACCGGCCCATCCATGCCTTCCCACCAGATATCCCCGTCATCGTTCAAGGCACAGTTGGTGAAAATGGTGTTGTGTCCGAGCATCTCCATCGCCACGGGGTTGGTGGACCTCGCCGTCCCCGGAGCGACACCGAAGAACCCCGTCTCGGGGTTAATGGCGTGCAGCCGCCCGTCATCGCGTATTTTCATCCAGCAGATGTCGTCGCCGAGGGTCTCCGCTCTCCATCCGGGGATGGTTGGCTGGATCATGGAAAGGTTGGTCTTGCCGCAAGCAGAGGGGAATGCCCCGGCGATATGGTATTTCTTTCCCTCCGGACTTATGAGACGGAGGATCAGCATGTGTTCGGCCATCCACCCTTCCCGCCTGGCCATGTTCGAGGCGATGCGGAGGCTCAGGCACTTTTTCCCCAAAAGGGCGTTCCCCCCGTAGCCGGACCCGTAGGACCAGATGAGGTTCTCCTCAGGGAAATGACTGATATATTTGTCCTCCATGGGAGCGCAGGGCCAGGGAAGATCTTTCTCTCCCGGTTTGAGGGGGTATCCAACGGAATGCAGACATGGAATGTATTCCCCTTCAGAACCAAGGGCCTTTAACACTTCACCGCCCACCCGAGTCATGACATGCATGTTGCACACGACATAAGGGCTGTCTGTGATCTGGATCCCGGTCCTGGCAAGGGGAGATCCCAGGGGGCCCATGGAAAAGGGGATAATGTACATTGTCCGTCCGCGCATGCAGCCGTCATAAAGCTTCCGCATGGTGTCCTTGAGCTTGTCCGGTTCGATCCAGTTATTATTGGGGCCGGCGTCTTCAGGGGAAGTGGTGCTGATATAGGTCCGGGATTCGACGCGGGCGACGTCCCCGGGATCGGACCGGAAAAGATAACTTTCGGGCCTCTTTTCAAGGGCAACGGCCCCGCCGCCCCGGACTGTTTCGGTCAGCAGCTGATCGTATTCCCCGCGCGACCCGTCGCACCAGTGGACCCTTTCCGGCCGGCACATGCCAGCGGTTTCCTCGACCCATTTATTAAGTCCTTCGTGATTACATGGGGAGGCCATGGGATTTTCTCCTATCTTGAGCATACCGTGTTTTTTTTAAATGATTTCGCCAAAGGACCGATTCGATTTTTCCGGCCTTGGCATGCCGTTTTTCAGCTGAACCGGAAAAATCCCTATAACAGATTCGGCCTTCGATGTCCATGTCCGGGGACCCGTCAGGATGGTCTGTCCCTCCCTTCCTTTCCCTGGACAAAGATCATTCCACCGTTCCCACCTTTTTAATTTCCGATTAAGATATAAATAATGATCAGATCGGTGAACCTTTCCTCAAAACCGGGCTTCCCCGGCCACCCTAGGGCGAAAAAGGAGATCTTCCATGGCTGATATCCTCAGTACCCTTGCCGGTTCAGGAGATCAGAATTTTACCACCCGTCCCGTGATCATGGGGACCAACGGAATGGTGACGAGCGGACATTACCTCGCCAGCCGGATCGGCCTTCATATCCTCGAAGAAGGCGGCAACGCAGTGGACGCCGGGGTCGCCATGGGCTTTGCCCTGGCGGTTTTGGAACCCTTTATCTACGGGATCGGCGGAGAGGTACCCATCCTCATCTATCTCGCCCGCGAGGGCAAGGTCCTCGCTCTCTCGGGGCAGGGGCCCGCGCCGCAGGCGGCGACCATCGAGTGGTTTCGCTCAAAGGGCATCGATACGGTCCCGGGGGAAGGCCTCCTGGCCGCCGCGGTCCCCGACGCGGTTTCAACCTGGATCACCGCCCTTTCCTCCTTCGGGACGATGACCCTTTCCGAAGTCCTCGAGCCTTCGGTGGATCTGGCCGAAAAAGGGTTCCCGATGTACGAACGTCTGCGCTCGGCCATCGAGGTTCTGGCACCCCGCTGGAGGGAGGAGTGGCCCTCCTCGGAAAAGGCCTACCTTCCTTGCGGTCGCGTTCCCTCGGTGGGGGAAATTTTCGCCCAGCCGGACCTCGGGAAGATGTTCAGGGCTCTCATGGAAAGGGAAAGCATGAATAGACGGGAAGGAAGAACCCAGGCCCTGAAAGCGGCACGGGACGTCTTCTATAAAGGCTCCATTGCTGAGATGATTACGACCTTTATCCGCGACAATGAGTTCCTGGACGTGACGGGCAGAAAAAACCGGGGCCTCATAACCTCCCGGGATCTTGCGGCCTACTCCACCCGGGTGGAGGACCCGGTCCAAACCACCTATCGAGGCCTCGAGGTCTTCAAGTGTGGTCCATGGTGCCAGGGGCCGGTCTTCCTCCAGCAGCTCAACATCCTTGAAGGATACGATCTTCCGACCCTTGGCCACAACTCGCCCGAGTATGTCCACCTTTTGATCGAGACCGCGAAGCTGGCTTTCGCCGACAGGGAGAAATATTACGGCGACCCGCATTTCGTGGACGTCCCCCTTGTCTGGCTCCTGAGCAAGGATTACGCCGCCGAGCGCAGGGAACTGATTGATCCAGCCAGCGCTTCCATGGAGCTGCGCCCGGGAAATCTGCCGGCCGAAAACCCCCGCTTCAGGGAGGACCCGTCAGGGACCTTCAAAGGGGACACGACCCACCTTGACGCGGTGGATCGGTGGGGAAACATGATAGCGGCCACACCCAGCGGAGGATGGTTCGCCAGTTCACCGGTCATCGAGGGCCTGGGATTCCCCCTTGGATCGAGGATGCAGATGTTCTACCTCGACCCGGCCCACGCCAACGCTCTTGCCCCCGGGAAACGTCCGCGCACGACGCTCACCCCTTCCCTTGTGCTCAGGGACGGGAAGCCTTTCATGGTATTCGGAACCCCCGGCGGGGATCAGCAGGACCAATGGACCCTTCAGTTTTTCTTAAACTGCGTTGATTTCGGGATGAACATGCAGGAGGCGGTGGATGCCCCTACCTTTCACTCGAGCCACTTTCCGGCCTCCTTCTACCCGCATTCCGCCGAACCGGGGGTCCTCAACATCGAGGAAGGAGTCCCAGACGAGCTTCTTTTGTCCCTGAGGAATCTGGGGCATGAGGTCAAGGTGGACCGGCCGTGGAGCCACGGCCGGGTCCTGGGCATCCGGTTCGATCCGGAAAGCGGGGTATTAGAAGGTGTTTCGACCGCGCGGCTGGAAACCGGATATGCGATGGGATGGTAAGAACCCGTAAGGGGTGAGTGGGTGGATCCGTAAGGGCGTTCATGCGTAAGTGCAAAAAACCCAAACGCTCATGAAGAACCACTGAGGAAAGGTGACCGCAAAAAAGAACCGAAAGATCCAACGGGTAATTAAAGAAGAAACGGGGCCCCGGATATTTTCCGACGGCTCCGTTTCTTCTCTATCGGCTCCCAAATGAGGACGCGGCCTTACTGGAGATTGCCCTTACGCCCTTACCCTTTACCTTGTTCTGCCTCTTAAACGCTTGCCTTCCCTAGATCCTTCTTCCTCGACCGTTTCTTGATGGTCGCATGAGCCGCGGCCAACCGGGCGGCCGGCAGGCGGTACGGGGAACCGCTCACGTAGGTGAGTCCGATTTCGTCGCAGAACTCCACGGACTGAGGATCCACCTGCTCGCCGCAGATGCCCATCTTCATGTTCTTCTTGATCTTGCGGCTGCTGTCTATGGCCATCCTCATCAGCAGGCCAACCCCCTTCCTGTCGATGGTCATGAAGGGATCGTGCTCAAAAATCCCCTTTTCCACATAATAGTGGAGGAACCTCCCGGCGTCGTCTCTGGAAAGCCCGAAGGTCGTCTGCGTCAGGTCGTTGGTCCCGAATGAATAGAAATCCGCAACGGGAGCGATCTCGTGGGCCAGCAGGGCCGCCCTGGCGATCTCGATCATCGTCCCCACATCATAGGGGACCTTCACCTTATAGCGTTTCTCCACCTCCGTGGCCACCCGTACGGTCATCTCCCGCATCACCTCCAGCTCCTTTACGTCGGCAATGAGGGGGATCATTATTTCGGGCCTTGCCTTGATCCCCTTCTTCATGACCTGGCAGGCCGCCTCGATGATGGCCCGGACCTGCATCTCGTAGATCTCGGGATAAGTGATGGCCAGGCGGCACCCACGGTGGCCGAGCATGGGGTTGAACTCGTGCAGGGCGTTGTTGCGCACCTTGAGCTCCTTGAAGGGTACGCCGAGGTCCTTTCCGATCTCCCTTAATTCCTCGTCGGTCTTGGGGAGGAACTCGTGCAGCGGGGGATCGAGGAGCCGGATGGTGACGGGAAGGCCCTTCATCACCTTGAAGATCTCGACGAAGTCCTTCCTCTGCATGGGAAGGATCTTGACCAGGGCCATTTTTCTCCCTTCCTCGTCGTCGGCAAGGATCATTTCCCTCACCGCCTTGATCCTGTCCCCTTCAAAGAACATATGCTCCGTCCGCACGAGGCCGATCCCTTCGGCCCCGAATTTTAACGCCATCTTCGCGTCGGCCGGGGTGTCGGCATTGGCCCTGACGCCCAGCTTCCTGATCTCGTCGGCCCATTTCATGATGGTGTTGAAGTTGCCGCTCATATCAGGTGCCACAAGGGCGACCTGACCGAGAACAACCTCTCCGGTGGACCCGTTCAGGGTGATGAAATTCCCTTCCCTGACCGTCTGACGACCCACGGTGAAAACCTTTTTCTTCTGGTCGATGTTCACAGCGGTGCAGCCGGCGACGCAGCATTTTCCCATTCCCCGGGCCACCACCGCCGCGTGAGAGGTCATGCCTCCCCGGGCCGTGAGGATCCCCTGGGCGGCGTCCATCCCCCCGATGTCCTCCGGAGAGGTCTCCGGCCGGACGAGGATCACTTTCTCTCCCTTGGCTGCCCAGGCCTCGGCATCTTCGGCCGAAAAGACCACCTTCCCCACAGCGGCGCCGGGGGAGGCGGGAAGACCCTTGGTTAGCACTTTCACGTCGACCTTGGGATCTATCATGGGATGCAAGAGGGTGTCGATCTGCTCGGGATCGATCCTCATGACGGCTTCCTTCCGGTCGATCAGGCCCTCCTTGACCATGTCGATGGCAATCTGCAGGGAAGCCGCCGCGGTCCGTTTTCCAACACGCGTCTGGAGCATATAAAGCTTCCCGTCCTGGACGGTGAATTCGAGATCCAGCATGTCCTTGTAATGCTTCTCGAGCTTGCGGTAGATCTTGTCCAGCTCCTGGTAGGCTTTGGGAAGCTTCTTCTTCAATTCATTGATGTGCATGGGTGTGCGAATCCCGGCCACGACATCTTCCCCCTGGGCGTTGGGAAGATATTCGGCAAAGAACTTCTTTTTGCCCGTGGAAGGATCCCGGGTAAAGCCCACGCCGGTTCCCGAATTTTCCCCCATGTTGCCGAAAACCATGGCCTGTACGTTGCAGGCGGTCCCCAGATCGTGAGGGATGGAGTTGATCTTTCGATACCGTACGGCCCGTTCCCCGAACCAGGAGTCAAAAACCGAGTTGATGGCGAGGTGGAGCTGCTTGAGGGGATCGGCAGGGAATGCCTTGCCCGTCTCCTTCCGGTATATGCCCTTGAATTTCTCCACGAGCTCCCTAAGATCATCCGCCGTGAGGTCCGTATCGAGCTCAACCCCCTTTTTCTCCTTCATCTTGTCGAGGACCTTGTCGAAAAGCTGGCGATCGATCCCCATGACGGTGTTGCCAAACATGGTTATGAGCCTTCGATACGTATCCAGGGCGAACCGCTCATTCCCCGTTTTGGCGATAAGAGCCTTTATGGTCGTATCGTTCAATCCCAGGTTCAGGACCGTGTCCATCATGCCCGGCATGGAGAATTTCGACCCGGAACGGACCGAAAGAAGAAGGGGGTTCTTGGAGTCACCGAGCTTGGCCCCCATTGATTTTTCAACCTTGCCAATATTTTCCAGGACCTGCTCCCACAAGCCGTCGGGATATTTCTTCTTGTTCTCAAAGTAGTTGTTGCAGCCTTCAGTGGTGATGGTAAAACCGGAAGGTACCGGGATCTTGAGGTTGGTCATGTTGGCCAGCCCGGCCCCTTTTCCCCCGAGAAGGTCCTTCATCCTGGCATTGCCGTCGGCCTTCCCGTCGCCGAAATAATAAACGTACTTCTTTCTGGCACTCGCCATATCACCCTCCTTGACAGACAGAATGGAATTTAGACCCTAATAACATAAAAAAGGGCCGGCAGGGAATAACCGGCCCTTTCAAAAAAGTGCCGAAAAGAAGCTGGAAACCCGGAAAACCGGGAATCGCATCAGGAATTCCGGGCTCCAATCCGTTGGACGTTAGACGTTGGACGTTTAACGTTTTTTCAGCTGAACACCTTCATGGCGCAGAGCTTGTCGCACATCGAGCAGACATTCTCCAGATCCAGCTTGTCGGCAACCCTGCTTTTCGCCTCCACGGGATCAAGAGCCAGTTCGATCTGCCCCGGCCAGTCAAGGTCGGCGCGGCACCTCGCCATCCGGGCATCCCTCTCAATGGCCGCCTTATTACCGTTTGAGATGTCCACGGCGTGGGCGGCGATCTTCGTTGCGATCACCCCTTTTCGGACATCGTCGATGTTGGGAAGGCAAAGATGCTCGGCAGGAGTCACGTAGCAGAGAAAATTCGCTCCGGCCATTCCGGCAAGGGCCCCGCCGATGGCACCGGTGATGTGATCGTAGCCGGCCCCGACATCCGTGACCAGCGGACCTAAAACATAGAAAGGCGCGCCATGGCAAAGCCTCTTTTGAAGAACAACGTTGGCCTGGATCTGATGAAGAGGCACGTGGCCGGGACCTTCCACCATGACCTGAACCCCGGCATCCCATGCCCGCTTGGTCAGTTCGCCCAAGGTGATGAGCTCCTCGATCTGGGCGGGATCCGTGGCATCGTCAAGGCAGCCGGGCCTGAGTCCGTCTCCAAGGCTGATGGTGACATCATGCTTCTTGAGGATGCGGAGAAGCTCGTCGTACCCGGTGTAGAGGGGGTTTTCCTTGTTCTCCCTTTCCATCCAGGCCGCGAGGAGGGACCCGCCCCTGCTGACGATGCGCGTCACCCGTTGGGTGTCGCGTACCTTTTTCACCGCCGACTTCGTCACGCCGCAGTGAAGGGTGACGAAATCGATGCCATCCTCGGCGTGCCTCTGGACAGCCTCGAAAAGTTCGATGGGACTAAAAGCCGAGGGTTCCCCCTTGCGCTCGTAGGCCCTGACGGCCGCATCATAAATGGGGACGGTTCCCACGGGAACGGTGGACTGCCGAACGATCTCCCGCCTGAGTTCGTCCATTTCCCCCCCGGTGGAAAGGTCCATCACCGCGTCCGCTCCCGCCTCGATGGCCACCCGGAGCTTTTCCAGCTCCAGTTCGGGATCGTTGCAGGCCAGGCTGGTGCCGAGGTTGGCATTGACCTTGACGGTGAAGGGTTTTCCTACCCCCTTCGGTTTCAGGGATGTGTGGATTGGGTTTGCGGGGATGGCCCCCTCCCCCGTCACGAGGGCCTCGCGGACCTCTTCGACACTTATACCTTCCTCTGAGGCCACGTGACGCATGGCGTCTGTGATTCGGCCCTCGAGTGCTGCGATTCTCTGGGTACTCATGATCAACTCACTTCCTTTCTGGGGCAAGACCGGATGGAAAGGGGCTTTCAGCAAAGGGAGGGAAATTTTTCACATCTTTTCCTCCATGTCGTTTTTCCCTCTGTTTCGTTTCCCCTGATCTTTTCACCGGACCGCCATCCTTGTTATCCTTTTTCGGGGTGGTAGATGTACCACACCAATTAGGAAAAATAAAGTATAACCTATTCATTTTGCACGCTATTCCCAAAAGTTCCTCCACTCTGGTTCTTCTGGCCGCTGATTTTTTCCACAAGCGACCGGGTGGCTGTTTCCACATCCTCCGCCTCGGTGACCGCTGTCACCACGGCGACTTTCCCGGCACCCCGCTGAAGAACCTGGGAAATATTCCTTTCCTTGATGCCACCCATCACCGTAAAGGGGATGCCCAGCCGGACACCGATTGTGTTCACTGCGTCCGGCCCCAGGGCCTTGACAAGTCCCTCCTTGGTTCCGGTGGGGAAAATGGGCCCGACGTTCACGTAGTCCGCGCCTCCGTCCCTGGCCGCAAAAGCCTCCTCGACGGAATGGGTTGAAACCCCGATCAAAAGATCCGGGGCGATCCTCCTGGCCGCATCCAGGGGAAGGTCGCCCTGTCCCAGGTGAACACCGTCGGCATCCACGGCCAGCGCGATATCCACGCGGTCGTTGATCACAAGGAGGATCCCGTCCCTGGCCGTCCTCTCCCGGAACAAGCCGGCGAGGCGGTACATCTGACTGTCGGCAAGGCCCTTTTCCCTGAGCTGAACGATCCTGGCACCGCCGCGGATCAACCCCTCGAGGACCTCAAGGGACGATCGTCTGCGGCAGAATCTCTCCATGACCACGGGATAAAGATCCACCCCGTCAAAAGCCTCCTTCCGGGCCTTTCTCCGTTCGCTAACCACCATCCACCATCCTTATGATCTCCACCGTGTCCCCTTCTGCCAGAACCCTTTGGGGGTGTTCAGCCCTTTTGAGGATCTCCAGGTTGACCTCCACCACGACGTTCCCGGAATCGATCCCGAGATGGTCGAGGAGCCCGGCCACCGTCTTTTCACCTCCGAATTCCCTCTCCTCGCCGTTGACCGTCAGCCGCATGCTGTTTTCCCTCTTCCTTCCGGCCCCCCCCGCGAAGGGATGAACTCCGCGTCCCAGTCCTTCCACACGGGCTCGTAGCCCTTTTCCCGAAGGACCCTGGCGATTTCGGCCGGGGTCCTGTGATCGGAGACCTCGAACTGACCCTCCGACCCTGTGGAAAGGGTGTAACCTCCCGGATCGGTCTTGGACCCGGCACTCATGGAAGTCACTCCAAGGGAGATCACGTTGTCCCTGAAATCCGGGGATTCCCGGGTGGAAATGATCAACCCGGCATCGGGGAGGAAAAGGCGAAGGGCCATCATCATGTGGACCAGGTCCCGGTCTGAAACGGGTTCGGGAGGAACGTACCCTCCCACCGCGGGCTGGAGCCTCGGGAAGGAGATGGTCAGCTGGGACCGCCAGAACCTCCTCATCAGATAACGCGCATGAAGACCCAGGTAGACCGCCTCCGTTCTCCAGTCGCTCAGTCCCAGAAGAACCCCGATCCCGATTCTTCTCAGCCCGGCCTCCCCTCCCCTGTCGGGGGTCTCGATCCTCCACTTAAAATCGCGCTTGGGACCTCCAGGGTGGACCTCGGCGTAGCGATCCTCGTTGTAGGTCTCCTGGTAGACAGCCAGTCCATCGACACCAAGCCTGGACAGCTCGGCGTAATGGGCTGTTTCCATAGGGTAGATCTCGATGGATATGGAATCAAAAATGGGCCTTAACCTCGACACCACCTCGCCCAGGTAATCCATTCCGACCGAGGACGGGTCCTCCCCCGAAACAAGCAGGATATGCCTGAACCCCTGTTTCCTGAGCCATGTCCCTTCCTTCTCCACTTCCTCGGGAAAAAGGGTCACGCGCCCGATGGGATTGCACGACTGGAAACTGCAGTACAGGCAGGAGTTGCAGCACCGGCTGGAAAGGTAGAGGGGAACGAAAAGGTTGACAACCCGCCCAAAACGCCTCTCCGTCACCATCTGTGCGCGCTGGGCTATTTCCTCAAGGGCCGGATCGGCGGCGGGAGAAAGAAGGGCAGCAAGGGCGGTAAGGTCGAAATCCCCTGCCTGCAGGACCCGGTGAACGTCCTCTTCCCCGCGGGTATGAACCTCTTCCCTGACGGCATCCCAGCTGTATTTTTCGAATTCCTCATAAAAAGACATGACTCACCTCAAAAAACCCGTCAGGGGGCTCGAGGCCTCGGCTTTGACCCGGGACTTGCCGATCCCTGCCAGGAAGGCCTGTCTTCCGGCCTCAACACCCTTTTTGAATGCGGCCGCCATGGCTACCGGATCCCCCGCCACGGCGATGGCCGTGTTGACAAGGACCGCGTCGGCCCCGAGCTCCATCGCCTCGGCTGCGTGGGATGGGGAACCGAGACCCGCGTCTACTACCACCGGAACGTTTGCCATTTCCACGATTATGGCCACCGAGTCCCTGGTTTTCAGCCCCTTGTTGGTTCCTATGGGGGAACCGAGGGGCATGACGGTTGCCGTTCCGACATCCTCGAGACGTTTCGCGAGGACGGGGTCGGCATTGATGTAGGGAAGGACCGTGAACCCGTCCTTGACGAGGATTTCGGCTGCCTTGAGGGTCTCAACCGGGTCCGGGAGGAGATAATTTGGATCGGGGGTCACCTCCAGCTTGATAAAGGACCCCGCCCCGGCGGCTCTGGCAAGGCGGGCCAATCTGACAGCTTCTTCCGCGTTCCGGGCCCCTGACGTGTTGGGGAGCAGGACATAACGATCCCGGTCGATATAGGAAAGAATGCTGTCTTCCGGATTTTCCAGTTCCACGCGCCTCAATGCAACGGTTACGATCTGCGCGCCCGAGGCATCGAGGGCGTCTCTCATCACCTCTGAGGAGGAGAATTTCCCCGTCCCCATCAGAAGCCTCGAGTTGAAGTTCCTTCCACCAATCACAAGGGGTTTATCCATAGACCTTTTAACCTCCTGTTTTCATGCCGCACGGCAGATTTCGCATCGTTTTTCCGGTGGCAGATCCACGCTCCTGAAACGCATGGTCGCGGCGTTGAAGGTCAGGATCCTGCCCGCTAAAAGCCCCTCCATTCCGAGGAGATATTTAACCGCTTCGGCGGCCTGGATCGCCCCGATGACCCCCGCGACGCATCCAAGGACCCCGTTTCCCCCTGCAGCACCTTCCTCTTCCCCCTTCGGGATCTCAGGAAAAACGCACCGGACGCAGGGGCTTTTCCCCGGTAGAACGGTCATGACCTGCCCGTACAGCTCCCGGATCCCCGCATGGGAAAAGGGCCGGCCGGTATCCACGCAGGTGTCATTGACGAGAAGCTTGGACTGGAAGCTGTCGGAGGCATCCACGATAAAATCAAACCTTGAAAAGGCTTTCCGGGCATTGTCGCCGTCCATACGGAACGGAAAGAGCTCGATTTCAAGGTCAGGCCTGATGGCAAGGAGGGTCTCCTGCGCCGATTCCGTTTTCTGCCTGCCAACGTCGCGGGCCCGGTGAAGGATCTGCCGCTGGAGGTTGGAAACCTCCACCTTGTCTCCGTCCGCGATCCCGATCCTCCCGATCCCGGCCGCGGCGAGATAAAGGAGCGCCGGGCTTCCAAGACCCCCCGCCCCGACCACGAGGACGCTGCTTTTAAGGAGCTCCAGCTGGCCTGCCTCACCGATCCCCGGGACCAGGATATTCCTGGCATAAAGATCCTTTTGCTTATCGGTCAGCCTTCCCGGGTTATTCATGGTTATCCATCACCCGCTTCCGACTGGGAAGGAAACGACATGGCAACAGGAGGAAAGTTGAGAGGGACAACCGTCCTTTCAATCTCGTTACTGGTTTCTTTCGACCTGTTTCTATCGATCCCGGCTTCCATTGTCCTTTTCCCCATTCGAAAAAAAAACCGCTCCCAACGCGGGAGCGGTTGCCTGACAAAACCAAAACCTTTTTCGTCCTGCAGCCGTTTCCCTACGCTGGTATTACCCAGGTCAGGTTCTAAGGGTTCGTTCTCAGCCCTTACTGGAGCGCCCCTAACGGTATTTGTTAAAAGTTTAAAACAACATGGTATTCATGTCAAGAAAAAGGGGCAAAGAGGGATTTTAGTGCCCTGATGAGGTGACGCAAAGGAACATGGATTCCCTTTTTCTTCTGTGTTTTAATCATCCACCTGAAAATTTCTTTTGAAAGGATCTCATATGACTGCAAAAACCAGGATCGGGATCATCATCTGCCACCGCTACCGGCGCTGCGCTGGAGGAAAATGCCTCAGGGCCATGAGGAACAGGGAAGGGGCTTTTTCCCTTTACAAAGACAGGGAAGTCGAACTGGTCGGCTACACGACCTGTGACGGCTGTCCCGGCGGCAACGTTGAATACGCGGGGGAAGAGATGGTGAAAAACGGCGCCCAGGTCATCCACCTGGCTACCGGGATGGTGGTCGGTTACCCCCCCTGCCCCAGCATCAACACCTTCAAAACCTTTCTGGAAAACCGCTATAAGGTCCAGGTGGTCATCGGGACGCACCCTGTTCCCGAGAAATACCTTGCCATGCACACGTCACTCGGAACATGGGAGGACCCCAGGTGGGAGGCGGTTATCGCGCCGACCTTAACCGACGAGGCAACGCGCCTGGATTACGATTGATACCGGCAAGACCCGTGCCGGGGAGAAAAACCGTCTCTAAACCGGAGGCTTCGCTTTTTTGTAAGCCCTGGCCGTACTCATGAAAAAGGTTGACAAAAGCGACCCGGGAGCAGGACCGGCCAGGGTATTTTACCGCCCAATGTGAAAGTCTTCAGGACAACCCGGAACGGGAAAGATGGCTTCCACAGAAATTGCGGCCGATTTCGTTGCATTATGCAACTACATGAAATAAAAATAATTGCAATTTAGAATACGATCGACACGCGGACCCCGTCCCCTTTCCCCGCAACTCCCTACTGTTACAGGATTTCTTTAATTTTCACGGGCTTTTTCCCAGGCTGGCCCGCCTTTTGCTTTTAACCGGGTGTGGAAAAAATGGTGGTCCTTTCATGGCCAGTGCATGTTCTACCGCTAAATGAATTCGCCTCTCATGCTCCTGCCGACAAACATCCGGCAAGGTAAAAGCCGGGACGGAAACGTGGCGATTCAGGGGCATCGAAATACAGCCCGGCGCTGCCCAGGGGCAACCACCGAACACCCGGATGAAAAAGGAAAGGAGGTGGCTTATGCCACGTGGTGATGGAACAGGCCCCCCTGGAGGGGGCGGACGTGGAAGCGGCCGTCGCGGACAGGGAGGCGGCAGAATGGGTGGTCCCTATGCCGCCGGTCCGAGCGGCAATTGCGTATGCCCGAAATGTGGGGTTAGCACATCCCACGCCGCAGGGCAGCCGTGTAACCAGATGACCTGTCCGAAATGCGGGGCGCGGATGACGCGTGACGCAGGTTGAGGATAGATTTCACTGAAAGGAGGCATTTTTATGCCAGGTGGAGACAGAACAGGACCCGCGGGAATGGGCCCCATGACCGGCCGCGGCGCGGGCTACTGCGCAGGCTATCCGGTCGCGGGATTCATGAACCCGGTATACGGTGGTGGATTTTGGGGCCGGGGCCGGGGAGGTGGCGGCAGGGGACACCGCCACTGGTTCTACGCAACGGGAATGGCCGGTTGGCAGCGGGCAGGCTACGGTTATCCGGCATTCGGAACCCCTTACGGGTTTGCCCAGGCCGCGCCCTATGCGCCGCGCATGACCAGCGAACAGGAAGTTGACATCCTGAAGGGTCAAGCCGAGTACCTTGAGGACACCCTCGAAGGGATCCGGAAGCGCCTCGATGAACTCGAGGCCAAAGCCGGCGAAAAATAAAGACCCCGCTTCGGGGCCGGGGCCCATCAGCGCCCCGGCCCTGGAGTGTATCGGGAAGGAAGGCAGACTGCCCTTTTTTTAAAAGGGAGAGAGGACCTGATTATGAAAATTGCCATTACATCTGTGGGCCCCACACTTGATGACCCTGTGGAAGCCCGTTTCGGGCGCTGTCCGTACTTCGTGGTCGTTGACACGGACTCCATGCAGTTCGAGGCGATTGAAAACCCCAACGTCGCACTGGGAGGCGGGGCGGGGATCCAGTCGGCCCAGCTCATGGCGGAAAAAGGGGTGGAGGCTGTCCTGACCGGAAATTGCGGACCGAACGCCTTCCAGGTATTTAACGCCGCCGGCATCCAGGTGATCGTGGGGGTTAACGGAAAACTGCGCGATGTGGTTTCCGATTTTAACCAGGGCGCGTTCTCAACCACATCCCAGGCCAATGTCCCAAGCCATTTCGGAATGGGAGCCAGCCCCTTGGTCGCTGACCCTGCAGCGGGAGGCATGGGGATGGGAGGAGGCCGAGGCATGGGCATGGGCCGAGGAATGGGGATGGGCAGAGGAAGGTTTTCCGGGACCGATGCCGGACCTTTCGACCTGCCGGGCGCGGTCCCCGGAGCAGACCGGGAATCCCTCAGGGCTCAGGCCAAAGTCCTGGAGGATCAGCTCAAGTCCATCAATGAAAAAATCGCCGGTCTCAAGAACACGGGTCCGGCCCAGGGCCTCATCGCCGTTGTTGATCTCATGAAATGCAACGGCTGCGGCCTCTGTGTTGACGCGTGCCCGCCGGGAGCCATCGCCATTAACGAGCAGGCCGAGGTGGCCCGGGAAAAATGCACGGGATGCGCCCTCTGCATAACGGCGTGCCCGGAAGACGCCCTGTCCCTCAAAGCAAGGCGTTAGGCGGCGATTCGGTAATCCCCGTTGACTATCTCTCGAAAAACCCGGGAAATCCGGCGTCAGCTCCATGAGCACGCCCCCTTTACCATCCTGGGGGCGCTCTCAGGAGTGCTTATCATGATCGCGGTGAAGGTCGGCCGCATGTCTCCTGAAACCTCGGGCATGCTCTTCTGGACATTCCATCCGATCCATGTCCTTCTCAGCGCCCTGGCGACTTCCGCGATGTACAACCTGGAATCCTCGCGGAGGCTCTGGCCCACCGTCCTCATCGGCTACGCCGGTTCCATCGGGATCGCGACCCTCAGCGACTCCATTATTCCATTTTTCGGGGAATGGCTGCTTCAGCTTCCCAACAGGGAGATCCACATCGGTTTTATCGAGAGATGGTGGCTGGTCAACCCTCTGGCTTTTCTGGGAATCACCATCGCCTGGTTCTGGCCCAGGACGAAATTTCCGCACGCCGGGCATGTGTTCCTGAGCACCTGGGCTTCCATGTTTCACATGACGATGGCCCTTGGAGATAAAATGACGCCAGCTATAGTGATTTCGGCTGGAGTGTTTCTTTTCCTCGCCGTGTGGATCCCATGCTGCACCAGCGATATCGTCTTCCCGCTGCTGTTCGCAAAGCGGTAGATACCCGGCGAGGAGATGCTTTCCCCCGGTATCTAACGGGCGATCCTGGAAACGGGATCGGCCACCTTAACGGGGAGTTGATTTGAAGTTATGATTCGCGAGGCATTTAAAGGACAAAAAACCTATAAAAAAAGGAACCAGAATGAAAATCTCTATATCCAGCGGTAAGGGAGGAACCGGGAAAACCTTCATCTCCACGAACCTTGCGGCCCTTTCCGCCCAAATGGGCGACCGGGTCACTCTTCTTGACTGCGATGTTGAGGAACCGAACAGCCACCTGTTTCTGAAACTCGAAGGTGAAAGGAAAGAACCGGTCACAATAACCTCCCCTGTCGGAATAGATGCCGACAAGTGTACGGCCTGCGGCAAGTGCGTCCCCGCCTGCCGCTATAACGCTCTGGCCCTGATAAAAGGGAAAATGCTTCTTTTTGACGAGCTCTGTCACGCCTGCGGCGTCTGCACCCTGGTGTGTCCTGAAGGGGCCTTTATCGAAGGGGAAAAGGAGATCGGCGAACTGCGCCACGGCAAAAGCGGGAAGATCGATCTTCATTACGGCCTCCTTAAAACAGCCGCCGGGGGGATGTCGCCCCGTTTGATCCGGGAACTGAAACAGCATACCGGCGAGGGATTGACGATCCTTGATTCGCCCCCGGGGACGGCCTGTTCCTCGGTGGAGACAGTCAAGGACGCCGACCTCTGCGTACTGGTGGCGGATCCAACTCCCTTTGCCCTCCACGACCTGAAACTGGCCGTCAACATGTGCCGGGCCATAGGCCAGGAACCGGCCGTCGTCGTCAATAGGGCCGGCCTGGATGACCGGGACCTGAAATCCTACTGCCGCAAAGCCGCTCTGGAAATTCTCGCCGAGATCCCGGACGACCGGCGCATAGCCCAGACGTATTCCGTGGGGGATCTCGTCCTGGAAAAGCTCCCCTCCTACAGGGATCATTTCCAGCGGCTTCTGGAACGGATCAGGGAAACCGCCTCAAAAACCCGCCCTGTCCGGAAAGACCTTATCGAGCCTCTCTTCAGACCAGGGGGAAAGACCGGCCGGGCCGGAACAAAAAACCCCGGCGGGTTCCGTCCTGACGAGTTCGTCATCATCAGCGGGAAGGGAGGTACGGGCAAAACCTCCATCGCGGCGTGCTTCGCACAGATGCAAAGGGGCGGCGTTATCGCCGACTGCGACGTGGACGCGGCGGACCTCCACCTGATCCTGAACCCCCGGACCCGGGAGGAGGGTGATTTTGTCGGCGGCATCGAAGTGGACATCGACAAGGAAAAATGCAACCGCTGCGGCCGGTGCCTGGAGGTCTGCCGGTTCTCGGCGGTAGTCAAAACCGGCGATGGGGATTACCTTATCGATCAAGCGGCCTGCGAGGGCTGCGGTGCCTGCCAGGTCGTCTGCCCCCGGAACGCGGTTTCTTCCAGGGATGCCGTCAACGGCAAGTGGTTTGTCTCCGAGACCCGCTTCGGGGCGATGTCCCATGCCATCCTCGGGTACGCTGAGGAGAACTCGGGCCGACTGGTGACCCTTGTTCGGAACCATGCGACGGATCTCGCGGCGCCATTATCCGCGGACTCAGCCTCCGGGGAAAATCCGCCGCCGCGGATCATCATCGACGGCTCACCCGGAACCGGGTGCCCGGTGATCGCCTCGGTTAGCGGCGCCCGTTTTGCCGTGGTTGTCACCGAACCCACTGTTTCCGGCCTTCATGACCTTGTGAGGGTCTTTGAACTTACCCGGCATTTCGGCGTTGCAACCGGCGTGATCGTCAACAAGGCCGATCTGAACGAAGAGATGACGGAGAGAATTAAGGCGGCGACCAGTGAGGCCGGCGCCCGGTTTCTCGGAACCATCCCCTACGACAACGCCTTTACCCGGGCGCAGATCCAACGCCAGACCCTCCTGGAACACGGGAACACGCCGGCAGCGGAAGCGGTCCGCCGGATCTGGGAAAAGGTATTCCAATCCAGCCAGCCCCAGGGAGCATCGTGAACTGAAAAAAGGGGACGGTTAGACAGCGATCCCAGGGGAATCCGGCATTCACCGATCCGCGTCCCTGGAAACGGTCCTTCGAATGAACTGGTGGCCGCCTTTCCCGGGAAAGGAGAACCTTTAAAATGAATTTGAAACTGCGTCTTTTAGAGCAACATTTCGGCGGCTGGTGGTGCGGGATAAGATTCGGGAAAACCTCCGACAAAAAAGCCCGGCGCCCCGAGGGGCCGTTACGGTTCTGCGAGGCCGTGGCCTCTTCGCGAACGGGTCCCGTCACCCTTGAACCGGAAACCATGGAATGCGCGGGAGGCAGCCGCTGTCTAGGCTGGAACCAGGAAGAAGAGATGATCGGGAAGATGATGGCGGAAAAGGCCGGTCTCGATCCTGAGGTCGCCCGCCAGATCCTTATCAGCACCCCCCACCTGGAAAAGGGCCTTCATGAGGTGACGGTCGGGACCGATGAAGACCCTGACGTCGTGGTCTCATTCAGCCAGCCTGACACGGTAATGAATCTCCTCAGGGAATGGCAGGCCCTGCATGGCGGCCTCCCGGTCCAGGTCGAGATTTCCGGATTCATGTCGGTGTGCGGCGCTGTCGCCGTAAAGACCTACCTCACCGGCAGGATCTGCCTTTCCTTCGGATGCCTGGATGCCCGGGAATACGGGAGCATCGGAAGGGACCGCCTCGTCGTGGGCCTGCCCAAAAAAGAAGCCGATGCTCTCGTCCGGAGCCTTTCGGACAAAGGTATGAAACCCCAAGAAAGGAGGTAGAAGGGGACATTCAGGTGCACAGAAGACAACCGGCAAAACCGGCGCGGTGACTTCGGGTAAACCCATTACACTCCCTGCCCTACTGTACCTTTGCACCCTGATTTTCCCCAACTCCCTTTTCCATCTTCCTTTTTGGTTATTCCCCACCCGTTCGCCCCATTGTGCCGCCAGGCCCCGGCAGGTTAAACTCGCCCCATGCATGTTCCCAAACCGGAAAGGATCCACACCAGGCTCACGGCCGCCCTCCAGGTCATCCTGATCGTCGGACTGATCCTTTCCCTCTATGAAAAGCAGTGGGTCAACGCCCTCATGATCCTGGGCATCCTCTTTCTCTCCTACATCCCTGACATCCTCGGCAAGAGGATGCAGATCTACATCCCCCCACAGTTCCAGATGCTGGCGATCCTATTCGTTTTCGCCTCCGTCTTCCTGGGGGAGATCAGGGGTTTTTATTTCCGCTATTTCTGGTGGGACACCATGCTCCACACATGGTCCGGCCTGCTGCAGGGGATTTTCGGTTTCCTCCTCGTTTACCTGCTCAACGAGAACAAGGATGCCGACCTTTTCATGAAGCCGAGGTTCGTGGCCTTTTTCTCTTTCGTGTTCGCGGTGGCCACGGGTGCTGTATGGGAAATATTCGAATTCTTGATGGACACATTCTTCGGCCTGAACATGCAAAAGCCGATGCTCGGCGACCCTTCAGGGTTGACCGACACCATTTCGGACATGGTCGTGAACACGCTTGGGGCGGCCATCATCTCTGTCCTGGGGTATTTCTACTTGATAAAAACCGAGGACTACTGGCTGGAACGCTGGATCCACAGGTTCATCGAGAGCAACCCACGGCTTTTCGGGAGGGGAAGGGAGGAATGAAGCGGCTGAAGGACTGATCAGCTTTTCATGGGGGAGGACGACCTTTTAAGAAC
>Ga0272441_10006308_pt1 | contig 19961 bp, 17 predicted proteins | sample SSMProp6N_FD_193582 | JGI IMG/M metagenome (GOLD analysis project Ga0272441, IMG submission 193582) | Marine sediment archaeal communities from Little Sippewissett salt marsh, Falmouth, MA, United States - SSM-Prop-6N | ecosystem: Environmental > Aquatic > Marine > Wetlands > Sediment ... | reverse complement strand
TCCCTGGGGGCGTCCGAACGTCCCCGAATCCCTAATTCCGACCACCAGATCACCTTGCCGGCCTTCTTTTTCCTTTCGACCGCCCAGCGATACTCGGAGAAAACCAACCCCCTGCCATACGCTGATTTGCCCAGGACATCCACATAGGCATCGCCCGGATAGTACTTCTCCAGGGCGCCGTGATTGGAGGTGGTATGATAGGCCCAGATAACGTTGTCGAGGCCCTTGTCGTTGGTCAGGTAGTCGTGGACCAGACGGTAGAGCTTGATGATGTTCTTGGGCCCTTCCTTGGCGTGCCACTTGTTCCTGTCGTCGCTTTCCACGAAGGGGGTATAGACGACCGGAATCCGGCGATCCTTCAACCACTGCAGATTCGCGGCCATCCGGTCCATCTGCTGGTAGAAGTTGCGTTTGGTCGCATTGTCACCCGAGGCAAGGATCAGATCGATATCGATCGGATCGTTCCACGACCGGCCCGCCGGGTTGGCGTAAAACGTAAACACGCCCACCATCAGGCCGCGATCCCACATCTCCTTGACGCCGTTGTTCCAGGCCGAATCGGGAAAGGGATCGTCGTGAAAATCATACGTGACGCAGCCGTACCGGGGCATCTTCCCCGTGTGATCGTACACCTTCCGGAGCCAGTTGCTGGGGTGATCCATATCCGGGTTCTCATTATGCACCCACGTGGCCATCTGCCCGAACATGAACGAGCCGTTCCCCAGCCCTTTAAGATACGCCAACACCTTCTCCGCCTCCGGCGTCTTACCTTCACACACCACAGGCATAAGAAAGCATGCCAAAAGCAGCACCAAAGCAATCCCCCTGCCTTTGCTTCGATCATCGTTCACTGGACTCAAACCTGACCTCATAAGCTGCCACTCCAGATCCTTGATACCTCTACGGAAATAAGAACACGTCGGTGAAAACGGGGGGCCGAGCGTCTGTTCCCCGACGTCATATCGCGATCCCGTCCCGGATGATCTCGTCACGCAAGGGCAGGACGGAAAACAGGCCGCTTTCCCAGGACGTGACATCGACGACCAGTGTACTGAAGTTCGTATCGTGCTGAAGGTTCACCTCGAAGACGATATCGGTGATCCCATGGCGCTCGAAGCGGGTCAGGGGGCGTGCCGTCACCACCAGCAAATCGACATCGGATTCCTCGTCCGCCTGGCCGCGAGCGAAGGACCCGTACAACACCAGGGCCCGAATATCGAACTTCGTCGGCAGCCTTCGCTTGATTTCGCTCAGAGCTTCACGCTGCCCTGGGGCCATCGCAATGTCGTCAACCTGCCTCAATGGTTCCCTTTCGATCCACGACCACCATGCAAACCAGCATACCACACTATGCCGCACAAGACAACCAGGCCATCGAGAAGCCCCCCGGCCACGGCCCGTGATTTACCGTTGTCTCCAGCGGGCGCTGACCTGCTGCAGCCAATGGCGCGCGATCAACTCATGGCCCTGGGGTAAAGGATGGACGCCGTCCCAAATCCAGTGCTCGGGGCGTACCGCCTCGGCGGCGGCGTCGAAGACATCCTGCGTCCTGACGTGGACGGCACCGTAGTCCTTCGCCAGCCGCGCGACAACGCGACACATCCGATCCACCTGACCTCGCCAGAGCTCCCAGACGTCCTTGCCCTGCAATCGTCCCGAGCGCAGGACGAACGGGTCAAGCAGCACGAGCCGCAGCCGAGCATTGGCGTTGCGACTGCTCTCGAGAAGGAAGCGGTAATCTGCTTCCCAACGATCCAGAGCCACACTCTCGCCACTGCTCCGGCGGACGTCGTTGACGCCGACGAGGATGCTCAGAAGCTCCGGCCGCATATCGATGGCGTCCTTCTGCCAGCGCGCTCTCAGATCTGCGACCTTGTTGCCGCTGATGCCGCGATTGAAGAATTCCAGATCGGCCTCCGGCATCTCCACGCCCAGACGCGACGCGATCAAGTAGACGTAGCTGTGCCCCAGATAATGGTTTCGGTCACGCTCGTTGCGCCCCCACTTCATGTCGGTAATCGAGTCGCCCAGAAAAACCAGGCGACTGCCCTCCGCCAGCGCCGGCAACCGGTAGTCGTAGCCGCCCACGCCCGAAGGATTGCCGACAGCCCCCTGCCCTACACCGACCCCAACCGCCGAGGCCGCACCGCCGCAGACAATGCTCCGCTTGATGAATGTTCGTCTATCCAGCATGCACGCTCCTTACGCAAGAGATGACCATGATCGGGATACACGAGAATAGCACATCCCAACCCTCGACTCAATCCACGACCGAAGAGGCAAGCTGTCCCCGGAATTCCAGATCGTTCACGATTCAAGATGCGACGCCGCTTCCGCCCGGCGTCACTCTGGACTTGATTTGCCTTCTCGCTCCGCCTCTAACAGTTCTTTATTGAACACATACAACTCGATCTCCCGCTCCGTGACTTTTTCGCCTTGAAATACAACCGTAATCACGTGCATGCCAATATCATCCCACTTCGGTCTCCATTTGATATAGTCCTGGCCCTCCCTCCTTCTTATTTTCATACCTGACGGATAAGGCTTTTTTATGAAAAAGCGGCAGTCCTTTGGAGTGTCGATCTCGATCATGTAGATATCGTCATGTCGCTTTTTATGAGAAGGGTCCTTGATTCGCATTAGAACCTTTCCCTCTTTGTCCACGGCAGTTTGCATGGCAAACAATTCGCACGCACTTTCCTTCGCTCTCATAAGGCAAGGCAGAAGGATCCCCATCAATATGAGGATAATGGACATCACCACCAGGAGTTCAAGAAGAGTAAAACCCCCCGGCCGACCTACCGCTCTTGGTTGTGACGTGTCATTGTGCATCTTCTTGACCGGACAGTCTCCGTTTTCCCTGAACCGTTTCCCAGCCCCAACCAGGCAACCTCCCCTGCTTCCTCCAACCCTCTCGATCTTCGGCCCTCACAAAAACCAGCATACCACACCGCGCCGCACAAAACAACCAGACGATAGCAGGGCTACTCCTATTCCACCTGTTGCACGCATTTTGAGATACTACAGCGCTTCTGCGTGCAACTTCAGACCAAGAGCTGAAACAACCTTCAGAATCGTATCGAATGCCGGAATCCTTTCACCAGAAAGAGCTTTATAGAGGCTCTCGCGTGACAACCCGGCTTCGCGTGCTACCTGCGACATGCCTTTGGCGCGAGCGATATCTCCAAGCGCTTTGGCAATGAAAGCGGCATCGCCGTTCGCTTCCTCCAGGCAAGCTTCAAAGTAAGCAGCCATTTCCTCCGGCGTCCGCAGATGTTCGGCAACGTCGTATCGTGTAGTCTTCGTCTTCGCCATAATTGAACCTCTAAAGATCTTGCGCCAGACGCTGAGCGGTCTTGATATCCTTCGTTTGTGTGCGCTTGTCGCCACCTGCCAGCAAAACAACCACTGTTCGCCCGACTTTCTTGTAATAGACCCTGTAGCCGGAACCGCAGTCGATTCGCAATTCTGACACCCCCTTGCCGACGGGCCTTACATCCCCTGGATTGCCGAGTGATAACCGCTCGATTCGCACGAGAATGCGAGCTCGAGCTTTAATATCACGCAAGCTGTCAATCCATTTTGCGAACGCGTCTGTCTTACGAATTTCGACCATGCGATTATTGTAGCCCGCTGGCTACAGACAGTCAATAGGTTTTTCAAGCGGTCTGGCGGAGGGAAACAGGAGGCGCGTCCTTGGTCTTCCCTGGATTACCTGCAAAACCACAATCATCACAAGGGTTTCACTGGGAACAGTCACGAATGACAGCCCCTCTCGCACCTCATCCTCAGCCCCACCTTCAACTTTCTCACCTCGAAGAAATGGCGACGCCGAACCGGAATAAGTACCTGACACCTTCAATTCTCCGCCACCAGCCAGAAGACAACGGAGACGCAGCGATCGAATACCTTCCATCCCGTTGCCAAAAAGGATATGCCGCACCGCCTGCCTATCATGACAGTTTCTCCCAACACTTCCAATCTTGGAACCGAGGGTCTTTCCCCGTCTCTCAGGGGCCCTTGGTTCCGCGTGCATAGCCTGATTGTAGAGGTGGGGCTATCGCGATGTCAACGAGAACGTTCAGAAAAAGCCGCTGCAAAGCGGTCATTTGCGTGAAGCGTCGTTCGTGAAGCGCGATCAATTGTTGGAGACGCCGCCCGCCGCGTCCTCGGCGTCCTCGGCGGTTTGAAAACCGTGGCTCGTGATCCGTGACCCGTGGCACGAGAGATTGCTTCGCTGCGCCGGCAATGACAGGATCGAATCCGTGTCAATCTCGTTTAAATCCGCGTCTACAAGGGTCTTGTCCCCGGTCAGTCCGCCCGCGTGGGTTGAGAACCTACCCTACATGTTCGACTGCGCGAAGCGCTATGGCTGGGCAGGGTTGAAAAACGGGAGCCGCGAAATACGCGGACTACGCGAAAACTGATTTTGACGAAGACTTCGCGCTTCGCGCAGGTTGTGTACGGCCCCCTCCACCGACCCGGCCGTCTCTTTGTCACCAGCGATTCCTCCGCCGGCCAGGCTTGCCTTCGCGTCTTCCGCGTATTTCGCGGTTCAACACACCTGGATTCCTGCTTTGTACGTGTTTAGCCGGGCTGAGGGGTGAGAGGTAGGAGAGCGGCGAGGTAGGGGACGAAATCGACCGCTTGTTGGCGACAGGTAGCCCCAATGCTTGATAGAATCTGCCAGCAATCCCGTCCACGGATCGTCTTGTTGCCGCAGGATAACTTTCGGGCGATCACCGCCGGTCGCAAGGCGCGCTCGGCGCGGTTGTTCGTCGGCTCGGCCGCGGGTTCATACAGACAGCCCAGCAAGTGGAACCGCTGTTTGAGCAAACGGTTGCGAACCGCCACATCTCCCGGCTGGCCGCAGGGCCGGTCCAAGAGTTCATCGCGCCAGAGTTCCATCGCCTCACGTTTCCGCACGAAATCCTCAAAACGCAACGTCTCACGCAAATGATACAGGGCGATCACTCCATGAAAGAAGCTTCGCCAAGCCTGGAGATACCCTGGGTCCCTGGTGCCGGGCAGTTGCAACGCTTTCGTTATCGCGCGAAGATGGTGGGCGATGCACTTATGTTTGGCACAGGTAGCCGGATCATAACTGCTGAGGCAATCGCTTACCAGCATTCCGCCAAAGTCGGTTCCCAACATGTCCTCCACGACGCGAGAGCTACGAGCCTTATCGACGTGGTAGACCGTGCGGCTGGGCGTGGTGAAGACCCACAGCCACCACTTGGGACCGCCTACCCACCAACTGGTCTCGTCGGCAAAGACAGCCGGAGAAGCCCGAATCTCTTCGATCAGCCTGTCGTAGCCCCCTTGCACCCGACCGGCGACCCTCACGAGGGCGTGCGACAGCCCCCCGGCGGTGATTCGCAGCCCGCACAATTCTTCGAGGACACGACAGGTCGTCCGCATCGTCAGACCATGGACTTTGTTCAAACAAGCTCCCAAGGCCAAGGCGCGAGGACCTAACTGGACCTTGGCGGCCCCTTGCCCGTCGGAGGTTTGCAGCGGGTGCGTTGTGCGGACCCATCCGCACCGCTGACAGTGAGCACGATAGGTAATGACTTTTACGACATGGGGCCGAAGCGGTGGGATCTCTTCAATGATTTGCTCGATCCGTTCGCGGCCGGACACCGCGGCGCCACAGTGAGGGCAGTGCGTCAAGGGCAGTTCGACCGTCTCGTCGATATGCGCTGGCACTTGGCGACAATGGCCGGGATGACCGGGCTTGCGGCCAGGATGCTTCTTCTGGGTCTCGGGAACCTTCTGACGTTCTTCCCGCCGAAACGGAGCACACTGCCGCATCGTAGCGGTTTGGGCTTGCTCCAACTGCTCTCGCAATTGCTGGTTTTCGTTTTCCAGTTGCTTGATTCGCGCTTCGAGCTTCTCTTTCTCGGCTCGAAGTTCGGCAACTTGCCGCCGCAGATCCCCAACGACCTGACTCAGATCCCGTTGCATCAGACGGAGCCCAACTAAAGCTCCCCTCTAAAAGGCTCATCGGACATCCCCGGCCAAAAAGTTGAGGCTAAACACGTACCCTGCTTTCGCAGGAATGACAGAGTCCACATCGGCGTTCACCCGCGGTTGCATCTGCGCCAAGCGCGATGGCTGGTCGGCCTTGAAAGGTGGGAACCGCGAAATACGCGGACTACGCGAAAACTGATTTTGACGAAGACTCCGCGCTTCGCGCAGGCTGTCTACGGCCCCCTCCACCGACCCAGCCCTGTCTTTGTCACCAGCGATTCCTCCGCCGGCCGGGCTTGCCTTCGCGTCTTCCGCGTATTTCGCGGTTCAACCCACCTGGATTCCCGCCTCCGCAGGAATGACAGCGTCCACATCAGCGTTCATCCGCGTTCATCTGCGGTTTGAAATCCGTGATCCGTGGCACGTGAGATTGCTTCGCTGCGCTCGCAATGACAAAATCGAATCCGTGTCAATCTCGCACAAATCCGCGTCTACGCCGGTCTTATGTCCGGTTGGTCCGCCCGCGTGGGTTAAGAACCCTTGGAATTGATTATTGGTGAATTACGATTGACTATTTCTTCGCGTTCTTCGTCGTTGCGGTTTCATTTTCTCGGTGTTCTCTGCGGCAGGCTATTGTCTTTTCGCGGTTTCAAAACCGTCGTCCGTGCCCGGCCGCACCGGCCGGGGACCATCTCTCGCAAACCAACTTTTCCCTTGACGGCCAACGGAGAAGCCTATATAGTACATAGACAACTATAGCGGACGTCATGCTGAGACCGACGATCATGGACGACTCACAGAAACTGCACCGGGATGACACCCGGACATCCGAAGCACAAGGTCCGAAATCCGAAACAAGCTCGAAATGTGCATGACCGGAACAAACCGCAGTAAGCCAAACGAAGCCAATTGGCCCGGCGTCCGGGGGGACCCGGGAAATCCGAAATTCGAAGCTCGAAATCCTAAACAAATGCGAAATGCCAATGACCGAGACAAACCGCAGTGCGCCAAACGAAGCCAATTTCGTCTCACAGGGAATGCACCACGGAGACACCGAGAGCACGGAGACGGATGTAAATGGAAGTCGCAAAAGGAGTTAGACAACATCTCTGTGGCAAAGAGCCGGGCCCGGCGCCATTGGAGATGGCGGATTGGAGATTGGAGATTGCGGATTGGGGATTCGCGGCGGCGGTTGTGCGAAACAAACCCAATTTCCGGCCGCGCCGCTGGCCGGGATTGCGGGGGCGATTGCGCCAAACAAAGCCAATTGGGCCCCACAGGGAATGCACCGCGGAGACACCGAGAGCGTGGAGATGGATATAAATGCTATTTCAACAAGGAGTTACGTTTCATGCCCTGGGTACTTCGTGGCTCAGTGGCGAACCATCGGGCGACCTGCGGTGCGAGGCGGGGCTGTGGAGCCCTGCCGGTCGTCGGTGCGGCCTTGACCGCCTTCGCGCAAGTCCCTATACTGCCTGGTTTGGAGAACACTTTAGCAACGGCACGCAGCCATCCGTCAGAGAAAGGAAAACGACCCATGCGAAGATGTAGAACCACCACCGGTTTTCGCTCCCCCGCTTTTGCACTGACACTGCTGATCGCCTCGACGACCCTGCTGGCCGGCGCGGCCTCAGCGGCGGTCCAGGCGCCCGAGGGCTTCACCGCCCTGTTCAACGGCACGGACTTGGCCGGCTGGAAAGGCTTGCTCAAGGGCCCGTACGACAACCCGGCCAAGCGGGCGAAACTCTCGGCCGACGAACTGGCGAAGCTCCAGAAGCAGGCCGACGAGAACATGCGGGCCCACTGGAAGGTCGTCGACGGCGCCCTGACCTTCGACGGCAAGGGCCACAGCCTCTGCACCGCAAAGGACTACGGCGACTTCGAGATGTTAGTCGACTGGAAGATCCAGGACGGCGGCGACAGCGGCATCTATCTGCGCGGCGCCCCGCAGGTGCAAATCTGGGATACGTCGCGTACCAACGTCGGCGCCCAGGTCGGCTCCGGCGGCCTCTACAACAACAAGAAGAACCCCAGCAAGCCGCTCAAGAAGGTCGACAAGCCGATCGGCCAGTGGAACACCTTCCGCATCATCATGGTTGGGCAGCGCGTGACCGTTTATCTCAACGGCGAGCTCGTCGTCGACAACGTCCTCATGGAAAACTACTGGGAGCGAAACAAGCCGATCTATCCCACGGGCCAGATCGAACTGCAATCGCACGGCAGCGTCCTGCAGTTCCGCAACGTCTTCATCCGCGAGATCCTCACCGCCAAGGAAAAAGAGGCCGGCTTCGTCCCTCTCTTCAACGGCGCGGACTTGGCCGGCTGGAAAGGCCTGCTGAAAGGTCCGTACGACAACCCGGCCAAGCGGGCGACCCTGTCAGCCGATGAGCTGGCGATGCTCCAGAAGCAAGCCGACGAGAACATGCGAGCCCACTGGAAGGTCGTCGACGGCGCCCTGACTTTCGACGGCAAGGGCCACAGCCTCTGCACCGCCAAGGATTACGGCGACTTCGAGATGTTAGTCGACTGGAAGATCCAGGACGGCGGCGACAGCGGCATCTATCTGCGCGGCGCCCCGCAGGTGCAAATCTGGGATACGTCGCGTACCAACGTCGGCGCCCAGGTCGGCTCGGGAGGCCTCTACAACAACAAGAAGAATCCCAGCAAGCCGAAGAAGAAGGCCGACAAGCCGATCGGCCAGTGGAATACGTTCCGCATCACCATGATCGGCGAGAGAGTCACGGTCATTCTCAACGGCGCCCTGATCGTCGACAACGTCATCATGGAAAACTACTGGGAGCGTGACAAGCCGATCTACCCGACCGGCCAGATCGAGCTGCAATCCCACGGCAGCGTCCTGCAGTTCCGCAACGTCTTCATCCGCGAGATCCCGCGCGAGAAGCCGAAGAACGAACTGACCAGGAAAGAGCAGAGAGAAGGGTTCGTGCAACTGTTCAACGGCAAGGACCATACCGGCTGGGTGGGCAATACCCAGGGCTACGCCGTCAGGGACGGGGTGCTGGTTTGTGATCCCGCGGCCGGCGGCGGGGGCAACCTCTACACCGCCGACGAATACGGAGACTTCATTTTCCGGTTCGAGTTCCGTCTCACGCCCGGCGCCAACAACGGCCTGGGGATTCGCACGCCGCTGAACGTCAACGCCGCGTATCAGGGCATGGAGCTTCAGATCCTCGACAACACCTCGCCGCGTTACACGGGCTGGCTCAAGGACTACCAGCACCACGGCTCGATCTACGGCGTCGTCCCCGCCAAGACGGGATACCTCAAGCCCGTGGGCGAATGGAATTACGAGGAAGTCACCGCCAAGGGCAAGCAGATCACCATCAAGCTCAACGGCGCGACGATTGTGGATGCGGACATCGAGAAGGCCAGCACGCCGAAGACCCTCGACGGGCAGAAGCACCCGGGCCTCGAACGCGCCAAGGGACACATCGGCTTCTGCGGCCACGGCGACTACCTCGAGTTCCGCAACATCCGTGTCAAGTCACTGGATTAGACCCGCGACCCGTCACGACCGGCGGCGCGGCGAAATGTCACCGTATCAGGGGACATGCGGCGCAGCGGTCGACGCGAGCTTTTTCTCGACGAGCGATATGACTGGACCCGGGCGGCGACGAACGGCCGTCCGGGTTCGATGTCCCTTCCTCGGGAAGCCTACTTGCGGGGACTGAGGGAATAGGGCCCCAGGAGCAGGTGGCCGCGTTTGCGCGCGTCTTTCTTCGATGTCTTCGGGCGCATCCACAGCCGGTAGCAGCCGAGCTTCTCGGCGCCCGGGTCGATGCTCGTCTTCCGCGATGCGATGGTGTTCGTCTTTGCGGCCATAACTCAATTCTCCTCCGGTCTGTCAGGCTCCGGCAAACAGCGCGGCCCCGGTCAACAGGGCACCAGCGCCGGCGTCGGCGGACATGCGTCATACGAGTGACACGCAGCCTCTTGCTCGGTGCGGCAGTACCTGTCCCAGATGGAGCCGGCGTTGATATGAATGTCGAAATACGGGGCGGCGGTGTTGACGATCGGGGACTGGATCATGGCGTGGATGGCGTCCATGCGTTCTCTCAGTCCGCGCAACAGGTACGTCAGCTCCGCCTCGTCGAGGATGCCCAGGGTGGCTTGCGCCTCTTCGTAGCGCGCGCGGCGGACGCCGAGCCGTGCCTGCCCGGCGATCCACTCGCATAGCCGATATTCTTCCTCGGTAAGATCCAGCTCGAACGTGTCAATCCATTCAATGACCATGCCGTGTGCCTCCTTATCTAAATGTTGCACCACCCTCCTCCGTCTGAGGCCATCGGCACAACGGCAGCCCGTCTTAAGCAATTGCGAAAGAAGGAATGGGCGCGAGCGGCTCGTGCCCGTTTACGATACGGAAAATGATGAGGGGAGAATGAAAAATGTGCGGTCCCGCGTGCATCGGCTGCGCGGCGACGCACGTTATCGGGTTCGCCCGGTGACCGGTGCGATCACCTCTGGTGCAGGGGCAGGAGCTCCCGGCCGGCGCGGACCGGGGAAGCCGGACCGGCGAGGTTCAATTCGCACCGTTCCCGCTGGTGAACCGGGACGGAGGCAGGCCCCGTTACGCCCAGCCGGACCTTGCCGTCGCCGATGTCCACCACGCGCACCTCGACGTCATCACCGATCATGATGCTCTCGCCTCGTTTTCGCGATAGAATAAGCATGACCGTCCTCCAGGGTCCGGCGATCCAGTCATCACCCGATTCTGCCCTGTCGACCCATGAGCCCGGACCCAATCCGATGGAATCCTCTATACCGTCGCCGGCCCGTTTTTTCAATTGGGGGAAATACGTATTTTTGTCTCCGGGCCGCAAACCGCCCCGCGCCCGAGAGCCGCCGCGTGTGTCAGGAGATTCTGGCATGCGCGTGGCAGCGTCAAGCGCCAGCTTGGCGATGGGGGCCTTGCCTGCTGCGTGTGGCGCTACGCGAGCCCCGGGCGTTGAACCATCGCCAAGTCCTTCGGACTTGACGCTGCCACCCGTCGCAAACCGCCCCGGTCCCGACGGCGCCCGCCGGGACCGGGGGACACTTGCGGCGGACCGACGCCTCGGTTATCCTGATAGAGCGAATGCAACACGAAGACGAACGATGTACGCTGTTTGGGTGTTCCGCCTATGATGCAACCGGCTGGTTTGATTATCGGGGTCGTGCTGGGCTCGATGTTTGCGACCGGGTCCGAGCCGTCGGCCTCAGCCTTCCCGTCCCGACGACAGGAGCTGACTCCCCAAGGGCGCGAGTCGCTCCAGCTCGGCGAGATCCCTTTCAAGATCGTCTATGAAACGTACCGCCCGACCGACGGCAAGCAGAACTGGGAGCTCTACACGATCAAGGCGGACGGCTCGGAGATGACCAATCTCACCAACACGCCCGACGTCGATGAGATGTATCCGCACGTTTCGCCCGACGGGACCAAGATCTGCTTCGTGGTCGATGAGGGCCGCGGCCGGCAGCGCGTGCGACACGTCTACTACATGAACGCCGACGGCACCGGACGCGTCCACGTGGCCGCCCACGCCCGCCAGCCCTGCTGGTGTTTCGACAGCAAGAGCATCGCCTACTGCAACGACGAGTACAAGCGCTACAGCACGCGCGAATACGCCACCTCGGGCGTGACATTGTACCACCTGGAAGGCAGTTGGAGCCGGCCCCACCGTAACGCCGAGCTGCACCATCTCTACGCTCTCTGCTGGGGGCCGTACGGAAAATGGTTTTTAGGCGTCGTGCACGGCGGCATGGGCTTCAGTGACACCATCCTGGCCTTCGAAGCCTTCGGCACCGGTGTCTTCGATCTGGAGCGGTACCAGGTGAAGGGGTGCCGGCCCGATCTCAACGCCGACGGCACCCGAATGGTCTGGGGCGAGACGGACTGGAACCTGTGCACCGCCGAGATCGATCTGACGGGCGCCGAGCCGGTGGTGACAAACGTCCGGGAGATCGTCCGCTGCCGGCGCATATCCAAAGTCTACCACGTTGATTTTTCGCCCGACGGCAAGTATATCGTGTTCAGTTACGGCCCCGTCTTCGGCGGGCAGCAGGTGGGAGGGAAAGCAAAAGGCTGGGATCTCTGCATCGGTGATCTCGACGGCCGATGGGTCCAGATCACCACCGACGGCCTGCACAACAAGGAACCCGACTGGATGCCGATTCCAAAAATCAAACCATAACGGCCGGTCCGTACGGATCGGCAAATTGTGGAGGACCGAGTATGGCCAGGCGTTGCAACCAACCGCAATATCCCCCGCGCGGAACCCTGACGCTAATCCTGTTGCTGATTCTCTTCGCTGCCGGCCCCGGCGCCTTCGGACAGGCGTCTCTGCGGCCCGGCACGGAACTGGACCTTCGTGACGTCCCGTTCAAGATCGTCTACGAGAGCTACAAGGAGACCGAGGGCAAGCCAAACTGGGAGCTGGTTCTCATCAACGCCGACGGCGCCGAGCCGGCCAATCTCACGCGGACGAGCGACGTGGACGAACTGTACCCGCACGCGTCCCCGGACGGGAGACGAATCTGTTTCGTGGCCGACGAAGGGACCGGCCGGAACAAGGTGCGCAGCGTCTACTACATGGACATCGACGGCGCCAACCGCGTCAAGGTCGCCCACAACGCCCGCCAGCCCTGTTGGAGTCCGGACGGCAAACGCATCGCGTACCTCAAAGGGGAATTCAGCCGCTACACGACCCGCGACTATGCCACCAAGGGCGTCGTCGTCTACGACCTCGCCAGCGGCGCGCACGCGGAGCACCCCAACGAGAAGCTGCACCATCTGTACAACCTCTGCTGGTCGCCGGACGCGCAATGGTTCTTCGCCACGGTCCACGGCGGGATGGGATTCAAGCATGCCATTCTGGCATTTCCCGCCGATGCAGAGAAAGTCTTCGACCTGACGCCCTTCCGTGTCACGGGGTGCCGGCCCGATCTGAGTCCGGACGGCAAGATGGTCACGTGGGGCCAGACCGACTGGGACCTCTGCGTTGGCAAGGTCGATCTCAGCACGCCGGCGCCGCGCGTCAGCAACGTGCGTCGCATCGTCAAATGCGAGAAGAGCCACGAGGTCTACCACACGGACTTCTCGCCCGACGGCCGGTACGTCGCCTTCAGCTACGGGCCCAAGGCCGAGGAACAGGTCGGCTGCAAGGCGCCGGGCTGGAATATCTGCGTCACCGACCTGACCGGCAAATGGGTGCAGATCACCGCCGACGGAGACCACAACAAGGAACCCGACTGGGTGCCGGTCCAAGCATCCAGGCCCTGAATACGAAAGACGAATGCACATGGAACAACCGAAAGGTATTCGACCGCGGCGACTGCCGGCGGCGACGATTTGCGTTCTCGCGGCCCTGGCAATCCTGGCCGGCTGCGGACAAGGACCTCAAAGCACAGAGACGCCCGAGATTGTCACGACCGACAGCGGCATCGAGATGGTCGTGATTCCGGCCGGATCGTTTGAAATGGGCAGCGGTAAAGGTGAGCCCGATGAAGGGCCGGTACGCACGGTGCAACTCCGCTCCTTCTGGATAGACCGGTATGAGGTCACCCAAGACCAGTTCCGTAAATACGAGCTGCCCGACCCGTCCCATTTCAAGAATCCCAAGCACCCGCTGGACCAGATCAACTGGACGGACGCCGCGTTGTACTGCAACGAGCGATCGCTGGCCGAAGGCCTGGAGCCCTGCTACGACGAGGAGACCTGGGCGTGCAACTTCGAGGCCGACGGCTACCGGCTGCCCACCGAGGCGGAGTGGGAGTACGCCTGCCGGGCCGGCACGACCGGCGCCTACAGCTTCACCGGCGGCGTCGGCAGGCTCAAAGACCACGCCTGGTTCGCCGATAATTCCGCGAAAACGACGCACTTGGTCGGCCAGAAGAAGCCCAATCCCTGGGGCCTGTACGACATGCACGGCAACGTCTCTGAATGGTGCAACGACTGGTACGCCGAAGATACCTATGCGACCGGTCCGGCCCGCGACCCACGCGGACCGGCGACCGGCGCCGAACGCGTGCTCCGGGGCGGCGCCTGGAACTCCACGGCCGAGAGCTGCCGCTCAGCCTACCGCGCCAGCGATCCGTCCGTCAATGATACATGCCTGGCCAGCGATGCCATCGGATTCCGTTGCGTTCGCAGCGTACCGCAAAGCGACTCTGAGAACAGGGAGGCTGCGGCCATGAAACCTGACGTGTCTCAACCGAAAACGGGATGGGTGTATCACGACATCTTCCTCGCGCACAAAACCACCGAGGGACATCCGGAATCGTCACAACGGCTCACGGCCATCGTCGAGAGGCTCAGAGCAAGCGGCTTGCTCGATGAGCTGGTCGCCCTGCCCGTGACGCCGGCCGAAACGAAATGGCTCCATACGATCCACACGCCGGCGTACGTGCAGCGGGTGCAGCGCAGTTGTCAGGAGGACCGGAGATACCTCGATTCGCCGGACGTGCCCATTTCCCCGAAGTCGTACGAGGCGGCGGTAATGGCGGTCGGTGGCGTGCTGGGCGCCGTCGATGCGGTGGCGCGGGGGAACGTGCGCAATGCCTTCTGCGCGGTGCGCCCGCCGGGACATCACGCCCTCGCGGACGAGGCCATGGGGTTCTGCGTCTTCAACAACGTAGCCATCGCCGCCCGCTACGCCCAGCAAAAGCACGACCTGTCGAAGGTCCTGATCGTGGACTGGGACGTGCACCACGGCAACGCGACCCAGGCCGCATTCTACGACGACCCGAACGTCCTGTACTTCAGCGTCCACCAATGGCCCTTCTATCCCGGCACCGGCGCAGCAGGAGAAACCGGCACGGGCAAGGGACGCGGATTGACGATCAACGTGCCGCTGCCGGCCGGCTCGAACGACGGCGATTACCTCGGAGCCTTCGAAGGCAAGCTGCGTCCGGCGGCGCTGGCCTTCGCGCCCGAATTCGTCCTCATCTCCGCAGGCTTCGACGCCCACGAGAACGACACGCTGGGCGGCATGAGAGTCACGACCGAAGGATTCGGACAACTGACGCATATCGTCAAGCAGATCGCAGAGCAATGCTGCGCCGGGCGCATCGTCTCGGTCCTCGAAGGCGGCTACGGGCTCGACGCCCTGGCGGCCTCGGTGGAAACGCACCTTCGCGTCCTGATGGAATCGTAAGGGCACACCATGCTGTTTCAGACCTGGCCCTTCATTCTATTCTTCGCGCTGCTCTACCCGGCGTACCTGCTCGCGCGCGGCGCGAGGCTGCGGCTCGCCCTGCTGCTGATCGGCTCCTACGTCTTCTATGCCTGGCTGGGCCCGCTGTACCTGATTCCGCTGGCCGTGGCGACGGTAGTGGATTACTTCGTGGTCGCCCGCATGGCCCAGAGCCCGCGCAAGAAACTCTGGCTGCCCCTGAGCATCGTCACCGACCTGGGCCTGCTTGTGGCCTGCAAGTACAGCGCGTTCATCACCGAGAACCTCAACGCGGCCCTCTCGTCGGCGCAAGTGACGTGGGAGATTCCACCGCCCGGTTTTTTGCTGCCGGCGGGCCTGTCGTTCTACCTGTTGCAGTCGCTCGGCTACGTCATCGACAACTACCGGGGCCATGCGAAACGCGAAACGAGCCTGCTGCGGTACGCGGTGTTCCTGTCCTTCTTTCCGAAGCTGCTGGCCGGCCCACTCGAACGCGCCGGCAACTTCCTGCCCCAGGTGCGAAAACGCATCAACGTGTCGGCCGGCGATTTCACCGACGGGCTGTCCATGTTCGTCGTGGGCTTCTTCAAGAAAGTGGCTTTAGCCGACTACATGGCCCTGTACGTCAACAAGGTCTACAGCGACCCGGGGCAGTTTCAGACGCCGGCACTGATCCTGGCGACCTTTCTGTTCTCCTGGCAGATATACTTCGACTTCAGTGGCTACACCGACATGGCCCGCGGCATAGCGCAGATGTTGGGCATTCGCCTGACGCTCAATTTCAACAATCCGTACCTGGCCACGAGCCTGGGCGACTTCTGGCGCCGCTGGCACATCAGCCTCTCGTCGTGGTTCAAGGACTACGTCTACATCCCGTTGGGCGGAAACCGCAAGGGCGCCTTCAACACATACCGCAACGTGTTCGTGACAATGGCGATCTCCGGGCTGTGGCACGGTGCGGCCTGGACGTTTTTGCTCTGGGGCGCCGTACACGGCCTGGGACGCTTCGCCACGCGGGAATTGGAGAGGACGTCGTTTTACGCCGAGAGGGTCCCGAAGGTCGTCAAGCAGTTACTCGTCTTCGGCTTCGTGACATTCGCGTGGATCTTCTTCCGCGCTGCGAGCATCGGTGACGCCTGGACGATCGTGGCGCGAATCGCAACGTCGGGCCTGGCCAATCCCATGTGTCCCCTGCTCGCGCTGGCCTTCGCAGGCGCGGTATGGTGCTACCAGTACCTTTTCGAGTCCCCGCTGCGCCGCCTTCTCGAACGGCGGACCGTCCGCGTGGGACTCGCGGTTCTCATGCTCGCCTATCTGGCCGTCTTCGTACGCGCCGAGGGCAGCCCATTCATCTACATGCAGTTCTGAGGCATAGCGTGAATCCTGTACCAAACTTTCTGATGGGCCATAGACGCGTAGGGTGGGTTCTCAACCCACGCGTCAAACCTGCCGGAATCGAAAGAGCGCGTGGGTTAAGAACCCACCCTACCAATCTGCCCTACGCTTTTCATGACAGGCGTTTCGCATGACAAAGATGATCCAGGAGAAACCAACAGCAAAAGAGAAAGCCGCACCATTCGACTGTTCGCATGCGCTGCGTCTCTCGGCTCGCGAGTGGGCGGTCGTGCTGGTGGCTCTCGTGGCGCTGATCTGGCTGGCGCCAGTCGTCTGGGAGCGCGTCGAACGCTTCAACCCGGGCGGTGACTATCGCATGCCCTACAAGCTGAGCAACGACTACTGGCACTACCGCCGGCATTGCCGTCGGGCCTGCGCCCGCGAAAAGACACCGGTGGTCGGCGATTCCGTCGTCTGGGGTCACTACGTCGCGCCGGACCAGACGCTTTCGCACTATCTCAACGAGGTCTCGGGGAACACGCGTTTTGCGAATCTCGGTTTAGACGGAACGCATCCGGCCGCCCTGGCTGGACTGCTGAGGCACTACGCCGGCGGCATCTCCGGCCGGACCGTTTTGCTGCACTTCAATCCGCTGTGGATGACCTCCGAGAAACACGACCTGCAAACGACCAAGGAATTTCGCTTCAACCATCCGAGGCTCGTACCGCAGTTTCGCCCGCCGATTCCGTGCTATCGGGCCTCGTTTTCGACGCGCCTCTGGGCGACGATCGAGCAACGGGCGCCGTTCTTCAGTTGGACGTCACACTTGCGCTGTGCCTACTGGGATGATATGGGCCTGCATGGCTGGACGCTGGAGCACCCCGTTGCGAATCCTCTGACGCCGTTGCGGGCCGGACTGCCGCTGCCGTTGCCTGCCGGCGAGGCGGCGCCGCAACAGCGAGCGGGCCTAACGGCACGCAAGCAAAACCCCGCATGGGTCGAACCCGACGAATCCCTGCAATGGCGATTCTTTCGGAACTCGATCCTGGCGTTGCGAGAGCGCGACTGCAACGTCTTCGTCCTGGTCGGCCCCTTCAACGAGCACACGCTCGGCGAGCCGGGCCGGGCGGGGTACGACCGCATCAAGAATGAAATCGAAGCGTGGCTCCAAGCCCACGAGATCCCCCACATGGCCCCCCCGCCTCTGCCGGCGGCCCTCTACGTCGATACCAGCCACCCCGTCGCCCAAGGCTACGCCCTGCTCGCAGAGCAATTGCTCGACAACGCCGCGTTCAGGTCCTGGCTCGGCGCCGGCCCCGAGACTCCGCGCCCAACGCAGAGACCCGAGCCTGTCGTACCCAACGCCGCCGCCCTGCCCCCAAATCTGTTGCAAAAGTGTTGCAGCAGTCTTGCGAACACTAAGAAGCGTTGACACCTCTCCGGGGAAGTTGTTATACTGCAACCACTTAGCACACGAAGCGCCCGTAGCTCAGTTGGATAGAGCAACGGATTTCCAATCCGTAGACGCCCTTCCTAAGTCTTTGCCACAAGAACACTAATGACTGCTGAGAATGAACTTATGATGCAGACCGAGGGGTAGCCGAGAGCCAACCGAGCGCCAAAGGTGCGCGGTTGGTGCAAGTTTTGGTGCACCTCACTGGCTCATGTAATCCACTTACTGGCAAGCGCAGTACCCTTCCAGCCATACGCACCGCTTCTGAAATGCGCCTTGAATTTTCACTTGTGCGTTGCCATTTGTGTGTCGGGTCTCACCTACACATCGCAGGCCTTCACCGCTTGTACGAGTGACTCCACAGAATCACGTGTCGGTGTGTACTCATGCGCTACATAGCCATCGTATCCCGTCTCCACAATAGCGCGCATAACGGCCGGGTAGTAGATCTCCTGATTCTCGTCCAGTTCGTGACGACCGGGCACACCCGCAGTGTGAAAGTGTCCAATGTACTGGATATTCTTGCGGATCGTAGCGATGAGGTCCCCCTCCATAATCTGCATGTGGTAGATGTCATACAGCATTTTGAAGCGTGGCGAGTTCACGCGACGACACAACTCGAAGCCCCACGCGGATTTGTCACACATGTAGCCCGGGTGGTTGACCCTGCTGTTGAGCAATTCCATGCAGATGGTAACGCCGTGGTCCTCAGCGATCTTGACCGCCTCCTTGAGAATGGCATGGCAATTATCCATCCCTTCCTCGTCACTGATTCCCTTTCGGTCGCCGGCCATGGTGATCACATTGGGCCATTCGTAATCGGCCGCCGCTTTGATGTTCTCCCTAAAATCATCGAGGAACTTGGGATGCATCGACTTGTCGTTGAGACCCTTCCTGATTGATCCCGCGCCAGAGACCATCGTCGCCACTAAGCCGTGTTTCTTAACCACAGCCCAGTCATTCCGACCCACAAGGTCCATCCCCACCAGACCCATTTTGGCCGCCAGAGAGGCTTGCTGCCCCTTGTCCATCCCGCTCTTTCGCAAACAGCCACCGCAGATGGACTGTCTGATGCGTCCTTTTTTCACGACTCGTTCGGTCTGGCCCCACGCAGCCCGGGGCAATCCCGCCAACCCTGCGGAAGCACCGAAGACGGCGGCGGTCAGCACATCACGGCGAGCGAGCGTATATTCACGAACGGCTCGGCGGGCACCTTTAGGCTTGCGGATGCGGTTCATCTCGTATTCCTTTCAGCAATCAAAGCTCGTTGAAACTGAACGATGTTGATACGTCACATGCAGACACCGGCAAGTCGCTCCATCGACAAGCACCAATGATGCCAATCGGAGAAGCCGTTCTCCAGCGCCCGCGAGTGAAATCGGGAAAATCGACAGGACTGCTTCTGCCGGCCACCGATTGCTCACTCAGCGGTGTGATGCAACTCCACGTCGCGGCATCGTAGACGTCGATGTCCGGAGCCGCGCCGGTCTGCAGCGATCGAATCAGGCGATAAATCGTCATCCAATCGGCCCCGCCATGCCCGCCGCGGCCTAAGGCCTTTTCACCCCAGGTTTTCCAGAACGGATGTTCGTACTGTTTGTAGTACTCGTCTATCGGTTCCCATGTGTTGCGCTTCGGGCTGCGGCCCTCAATGTAAATCTGATCGAGCGTAGCGGAATAAATGCCCTTCGTACCCTGCACGCGGTAGATCAGATCGTAAGGCCGGGGCAACCGAGTGTCATAGTACAGCGTGACCGTCTGCCTTCGTGAGCAGGCGGTGTTCTGCAGAGATTATACCCTGCTCCCACACTCCGAACAATAGCCGCCTCGGCCCACCAACACGTGGTCGCAAACAGGACACCTACTGGCGAACCCGATACTCCCGGCTCTTGGACTCACCAGTAGTATCAGAAGAACCGCGATAGACTGCTACTCATACTGCACCTCTTCATTAAGCTGTTGAGTATCCTTGTCAAGAAAGGCCCTCAGCTTGAAGGCTTTCCCTTTTTCGTAGTCTCTATCAGGAG
>Ga0272441_10006307_pt1 | contig 19962 bp, 15 predicted proteins | sample SSMProp6N_FD_193582 | JGI IMG/M metagenome (GOLD analysis project Ga0272441, IMG submission 193582) | Marine sediment archaeal communities from Little Sippewissett salt marsh, Falmouth, MA, United States - SSM-Prop-6N | ecosystem: Environmental > Aquatic > Marine > Wetlands > Sediment ... | reverse complement strand
CCGCCGCCCCCGCCAAGCCCGACATCCCCATGCCCGCCGCCGCGTCGACGGGCCCGCCCGCCGCCGAGAGCCACTGGCTCGAGGCGGAGCTCCCCGTGGTGATAGCGCAGCCCATGGAGATCCAGTCCGACGACGACGCCTCCGGCGGCGGCTTCATCCAGATACCCAAGAACGCCAAGGGCGGCTGCGAGGCGGTCTACGAGGTAGAGGTGGCCGAGGCGGGCGATTACGTCCTATGGGGCAGGCACATATCAGCATACAAGCACACCAACAGCTTCAGGATATCGATCGGCAACGGCCGCACGCAGACCTGGGACATGATGCCACTCTCGCAGACGTGGACCTGGTACAGGGCGACCAACAGGGGAAAGCGGCCGGCGGACAGCACGCCCGCCGTCGACCCGGTGGTCTTCAAGCTCACCGCGGGCAAGCAGAGGATATACGTCAAGCGGCGCGAATGGGGCGTCAAGCTCGACAAGCTGCTGCTGACGAAAGACCTGAAGTACCGGCCCTCGGGAACGGGCCCCGCCGCCGGCAACGTGCCCGCCGCCAGGTCGGGCACGGTCGAGGGGGCCGTCGCCGAAGCGCCCGCCGCGACGGACATCTCGGCTGAGGGCACGCTCGACTGGGTCCACTGGGGGTTGACCGACGCGGAGAGCGTCAACAGGAAGACGGGCGTCCGGCGCCTCATCGGGGACATGGAGGCGCTCGGCCGGCCGGCCAAGCGGCACGAGGGCGGTGCCGTTAAGATCTCGTGGACCGGAGGCGAGCCCACGGCATCCGCCGCCGACGCTGCGACGGGCATCCTCTGGCAGAGGAGCGGCTCCGGCCTGCGCCTCAGCGTGCCTGCCGACACCTCGCCCAGGACGCTGCGCCTCCACTTCGGCGTCTGGAAGGCCGTCGTGCGCTTGGAGGCCGCACTCACGGACAACAGTGCGCCGGGGTATCTGCTGCTGCTCAACAACTACAAGGGCGAAGGCGCGGTGGACCGCGTGGCCACCATCACCTACAGGGCGGCTTCGGCCGGACAGAAGCTCGTCGTCACCTACACCGACGCCCTCGCAGACAGGCGCGGCGGCGGCAGGGCGGCGCTTTCGGCCGCAACGCTCTCGGGAACGGCTGTGCCCGTCGCCGGCGCCGAGTAGACCCCGCCCCCCGCCTCCCTCCCGTCCGACCGCAGATATCATCCACGCTTGACGAGCCCGCCGGCCGGGCTTATCATCGCCCCCGGCGCGACGTGCAGCAACTTATCGGGGCGGGACGTTGGACAGGGACCTGGCACTCTTCAACGGCTCCATCTGGTCCGACGGGCGCATCCTCGGGCCGAGGTGGGGCGTCATCTGCCGTGGCGGCCAGATCTGGCAGGTCGGCACCGACGTCCGCCTGAAGCAGCTCCTCACCCGCGACTTCGACGCCTACGACCTCGAGGGCCGGCTCGTCCTGCCGGGGTTCATAGACTCGCACCTTCACCTGGCCTCGCTGGGCTTCGCCCTCGGGGAGGTGAACCTGGACGAGGCGGCCTCGGAGGAGGAGGCGGTCGCCCTGGTGGAGCCGCGCGCCCGGAAGGCGGCGGAGGGCGAGTGGGTCCGCGGGCGCGGATGGCATTCGAACGAGTGGCCGGGGGGCGGCTACCCGACGAAGGCGTCGCTTGACGCGGTCTCGCCCCTCGGCGTGCCCGTGTGGCTCCGCAGCCGCTGCGGCCACGCCGCGTGGGCGAACTCGGCCGCGATGGAGGCCGCCGGCGTCACGAAGGAGACCGAGTCTCCGCCGGGCGGCGAGATCGTGCGCGACCCCGGCGGCGAGCCGACCGGCGTCTTCCTCGAGAAAGCGATGTTCCTCGTGACCGGGAAGCTCCCCGCGCGCAGCCTCGGCGAGAGAGTCGCCGCCGCCCAGCGGGCCATAGGCCACCTGCACGCCCTGGGCGTGACGGGCGCGGTCATATGCGGAGAGGCCGACGGCCTCGCCGCGCTCCAGGCCCTCGACTCGGGCGGGGCGCTGCCGCTGCGGCTGCTCACGATGCCCACCGCCGACCAGATCGACAGCGTACTGGGGATGGGGGTAAGTCCGGGCTTCGGGAGCGAGTCGCTCTCGCTCGGGCCGGTGAAGATATTCGCCGACGGATCGCTCGGATCCCGGACCGCAGTCATGTTCGGCCAGTACCCGGGCGGCGGCAGGGGGATATTCACGACCGAGCCCGAGGAGTTGGAGGAGCTCGTCGGCAAGGCGAACGGCGCCGGGTGGCCGGTCGCCATCCACGCGATAGGCGACCGGGCCGTGGCGGCGTCGCTCGACGCGATCGAGTCGGTCGGCGACCCGTCGCTCCGCAACCGCATCGAGCACGCGCAGTCCGTCCGGGCCGACGACATCGTCCGCTTCCGCGAGCTTGGCGCGGTGGCGTCGGTGCAGCCGGTGCATCTGCTCTGCGACCGGGGCGCGGCGACGGAGCTCTGGGGCGAGGCGGCGGAGACTGCGTTCCCGCTGATGACCATGAGCACGCGGGGCGTGAAGCTCGCCTTCGGCTCCGACGCCCCCGTGGCGAGCGCGGACCCGTTCCTCGGGCTGCACGCGGCGGTGAACCGCGCGGCGCCGGGCTCGGACGAGGGGCCGTGGGTCCCGGGCGAGCGAATGCCGCTCTCGGAGGCGCTATTCGCCTACGCCGAGGGCGGGGCCTACGCCGCGGGCTGGGAGCACCGCCGCGGGCGCGTGGTGCCGGGCTACGACGCCGACTTCGCGGTCGTCTCGGCGAACCCGTTCGAGATGCCGGCGGAGGAGCTCGCCGGCCTGCACGTCGTCGCGACGGTCGTCGCGGGCCGCGTGGTCCACATGACCGACCAGTAGGCACCCGGGGACCTTCCGAGATGCTCAGGATATACGACACGCTCACGCGCCGCGAGCAGGAGTTCGAGCCCCTCGCGGAAGGTAAGGTCAGCATGTACGTCTGCGGGCCGACGGTCTACTCGCACGCCCACCTGGGCCACGCGAGGCCGGCGGTCGTCTTCGACGTGATCCGCCGCTACCTCGAGTACTCGGGCTACGACGTCACCTTCGTTTCGAACATCACCGACATCGACGACAAGATCATCGCGAAGGCGAACGAGGCCGGAGTCGAGATCGGCGAGGTCACCCGCGAGTACACCGACGACTACATCGATGTGACGCGCAGGCTCGGCGTCAAGGAGCCCGACGTCCGCCCCTTCTGCACCGAGCACGTGCCGCAGATGATTGATCTCGTCGAGAAGATAATCGCAAACGGCCACGGCTACGCGGTCGACGCCCCCGACGCGGCCGAGGCCGGGGCGAAGGACGTCTACTTCGACGTCGAGAGCCACCGCCGCTACGGCAGGCTCTCGGGGCGCCGGCCTGGCGAGGACGACTCGGCCTTCGCCGAGCACCGCGTCGAGGTCGACGGCCGCAAGCGCCACCCCGCCGACTTCGCGCTCTGGAAGGCGTCGAAGCCCGGCGAGCCTGTCTGGGACTCGCCCTGGGGCAGGGGGCGCCCGGGGTGGCACATCGAGTGCTCGGCCATGAGCCACACGCACCTCGGCGTGCCCTTCGACATCCACGGCGGCGGCGAGGACCTCGTCTTCCCGCACCACGAGAACGAGATCGCCCAGGCGGAGGCCGGCTACGGCACGGGCTTCGCCCGCTACTGGATCCACAACGCCTTCGTCACCATCGACTCCGAGAAGATGTCGAAGTCCATCGGCAACGTGACGAACCTGCGCGACCTGCTGGAGCACTACGACGGCTCGGAGATACGCTTCTTCCTGCTGGGCACCCACTACCGCAGCCCAATCGACTTCACTCCGGAGAGGCTGGACGAGGCGCGCGCGGGGATGGAGCGGATATACAACGCGCTGAAGTTGGCCCGGCGCGTGATCCGCAAGGCTGGCGGCGCGCAGCCATCGGCGTGCAAGGCCGCGGACGCGGCCACCGAGAAGTTCACTGGCGCGATGGACGCCGACTTCAACACCGCGGGGGCACGTGCGGCGATCTTCGAGCTGGTTACCGAGATGAACCGGATGAGCGACGAGATCGAGCATGGCTCCGGGGGCGCCAGTGTCGGTGAGGTGGCCGCGGCCGCGGCCAAGATCCCTGAGCTGATGGAAGTGCTGGGCTTGCCCAGAGAGCGTCCGGCAGCGACAGTCAAGCGTGAGGACATGACGCGTCTCGCGGACCTTGTTGCGCAACGGGAGGAGGCCCGCAGGAACAAGGACTTCACCGAGGCCGACCGCATCCGCGAGGAAATCGCGGACAAAGGCTATGATCTGGAAGACCTCTCCGACGGGAGCACGGTGCTCAAGGCAAGGCGATGAGCGAGAAACCCAAGAGCCTCGCCGACTTCCTCAAGCGCATCCGCGCCGAAAAGCTCGCGGTCCTGGAGCGCAAGCGCTCCTCCGCGCCGCTCGAGGCCGTCAGGATGCTCGCCGAGGAGAAGGGCCCCACCGACCCGCCCCGCGGCTTCCGGGAGGCCCTCGCCTCGGGGGGCGTCTCGCTCATCGCAGAGGTGAAGCTGAAGAGCCCCTCGGCCGGGTGGATCCGCCGGGGCGCCGACCCCGCCGAGATCGCCCGCGGCTACGAGGCGGCGGGAGCGGCGGCGATCAGCGTCCTGACGGACGGGCCCCACTTCGGCGGGAGCCTGGAGAGCATCGAGGTCGCGCGCACTGTGACGGACCTCCCGGTGCTCCGCAAGGACTTCATCGTCGACGAGTACCACGTCTACGAGGCCCGCTCGGCCGGCGCCGACGCCGTGCTGCTCATAGTCGCGATGCTCACCGACGACGAGCTCCGCTCGCTCAAAGGCTGCGCCGATTCGCTCGGCATGGACTCGCTCGTCGAGGTGCACTCCCGTGGGGAGCTCGACCGCGCGCTCGCCGTCTCGCCGCGGATAGTCGGCGTCAACAACCGCAACCTGCGCGACATGACGGTGGACCTGGCCAACTTCGAGTCGATGGCGCCCGTCATCCCCGAGGGCGTCGTCAAGGTCTGCGAGTCGGGAGTGAGGACGCGGGCCGACGTCGAGCGCGTCGCGGCCGCCGGGGCGGATGCGATCCTCGTCGGCGAGATCCTCGTGCGCGCTGACGACCCCGGCGCGAAGGCCCGGGAGCTCCTCGGGCTCTGAGGTGACGACATGGCCGAGTCCCGCCCCCCCAGGACGACCGATCCCGAGAGCCTGAGGTCGCTCCTCAGCGAGGCGACGCTACGCTGCGACCACATCGACCGCCGCATCATGGGCCCGCCCTGGGTGCCCGAGCCCTTTCGGACCCTCTTCGACAAGCTCTACGTCATGTTCGGCGGAACGGGCTGGGTGAGGCTCGACGATGCGCGATGGCACATACGGCCCGAGCGCGTCTGGCTCTTCCCCGCAGGCACCGTTCAGCAGGGACACGTCGAGCCCGACGACCCCATGGACCACCTCTGGGTTCACTTCAGCGCCCACACCGTCAAGAGCCTGGACCTGCTGCGCCTCGCGCCCCCGCCGAGGTGCGTGGGCGGCGCGACGGCCCGGCAGATAACCCGGCTCGCGGTCGAGATCGTCGAAGAGTGGCGCTCCGATAAGCCCACGGCGCCGCTGGCAGTGACGGGCCTGCTGACGCAGTGCCTCGTGGCCGCCTACCGCGCGCCCGAGGACGACGTCGTCGCCCCCGACGAGCGCGTGGCCGCGGACGAGGCCGGCGCATCCGACGTGCCCCCGCACCAGGCCGAGGTGCTCTCGGACGTCATCGCGTGGATGAGCCGCAGCTACGCCGACGAGCTGACGCTGCCGGGGCTGGCCGAGCGCGCCCGCATGGCCCCCAACTACTTCAGCCGCCTCTTCAAGACGTACGTCGGCATGCCGCCGATGAAGTTCCTCGAGTCGCGCCGCCTGCGGCGTGCACAGGAGGCCCTCGCCGGCACCGATCTGCCCGTGGGCGAGATCGCCGCCGCGGTCGGCTACTCCGACCCCTACTACTTCAGCCGCGCCTTCCGCCGCTTCGCCGGCGCCTCCCCCACAGCCTTCCGCCGCGAAGCGCTTCAGGCGAGTGGCGAAAAGTCCATCTAGAAAGTGTGCATAGTCCATGGACGCACCCCGCCCCGCCGGGGTAACCTGACACGCGGAGCTAGGGGGGCGGGGGGCGCGGTGAGCTACCGAATAGGCATCGAGACGGTGAATCTCAGGGGTGCCGAGCGCCTCGCCCACACCGAGTACTGCTCGAACGACGCGCTCAAGGAGCACGTCCGGGCCGAGACGGGCCTCGGCTTCGACGACGCGTGGGAGATCGACCTGGTCTGGTCGACGAACGACGGGCCGGTGCCGTGGTCCGAGCGCGGCCGCGTCACCGACATGGGCCACGCCGAGTTCCTGGAAGGCGGCACCGACCGCCGCGAGGCCAAGCCCAGTCCCTTCGCCAGCCCCGAGCAAGTGCTCGAGTTCGACGCCGTCGCCGAGTACGGCCTTCCGGAGGCGGGCGGCCTAACCGACTATTACGAGGAACTCTACACCCGCCGCCAGGCCGAGCGGCCCGGGCAGGTCTACCCCGGCGGCTACTACAAGACGCTCGTCTCCGGGGCCATCGAGTCCTTCGGCTGGGAGAACCTTCTCGCCGCGGCGGCCGACCGCGACGGCTTCGCCCGCGTGCTCGACTCGTTCTTCCGCCTCAGCCTCCACCACTACGAGGCGTGGGCGAGGACCTCCATCGAGGTCTTCATCTGTCACGACGACATGGTCTGGAGCGAGGGGCCCTTCATGAGCCCGGAGCTCTACAGGCGCGCCATCTTCCCGCGCTACGCCGAGCTCTGGCGGCCGCTGAAGGCGGCGGGCAAGAAGGTCCTCTACTGCTCCGACGGCGACTACACCATGTTCCTGGAGGACGTGGCGGCGGCGGGCGCCGACGGCTTCATCTTCGAGCCGCTGACGTCTCTCGAGAAGGTCGCCCGGCTCTTCGGCCAGACCCACGTCATCGTGGGCTCGGAAGTGGACTGCCGCACGCTGACCTTCGGCACGCGCGACGCTATCGCCGCGGAGGTCGACGCGACGATGGAGCTCGCCCGCAGCTGCCCCGGCTTCGTCTTCGCCGTCGGCAACCACATACCGTCGAACGTGCCCGTCGAGAACGCCGTCTTCTACTTCGACTGTCTCAGGGAGCACTGGAAGCGCTGATATATGAGGTTATGATCTCGCACGTCCATGTGAGGAGTCAGTGATGGCCAAGAAGAAGAAAGCGACCGCCGCCGGGGGCGACACTTCCTGGTTCACCCACGACCGTTTTGGTCTCTTTATCCACTGGGGCATCTACGCCTCCCCCGCGCGGCACGAGTGGGTGAAGAACCGCGAGCAGATCCCCGACGGGGAGTACCAGAAGTACTTCGAGCACTTCGACCCCGACCTCTACGACCCTAAGGTCTGGGCGGCGGAAGCGAAGAACGCCGGCATGAAGTACTTCGTCGTCACCTCCAAGCACCACGACGGCTTCTGCCTGTGGGACTCGAAGCTCACCGATTACAAAGCCCCCAACACCCCCGCCGGGCGGGACCTGCTGACGCCGATGGTCGAGGCGTTTCGCAACGAGGATCTGAAGGTCGGCTTCTACCACTCGCTGATCGACTGGCACCACCCCGAGTTCCCCGTCGACGGCCTCCATCCGCAGCGCGGCGACGAGGAGTTCCGCGAGCGCGAGAAGGGCCGCGACATCGCGAAGTACCGCGAGTACCTGCACGGCCAGACGCGCGAGCTCCTCACGCAGATGGGCAAGGTCCACATCATGTGGTACGACTTCTCCTACTCGCACAGCGACTGGGGATGGTCGAAGGGCAAGGGCGCCGCCGACTGGGGCTCGGAGGAGCTCATGAAGACCGTCCGCGAGCTCCAGCCCGGCATCATCGTCAACAACCGGCTCGAGATTCCCGGCGACATCGTCACCCCCGAGCAGTACCAGCCGCGCGGCTGGGTCGAGGTGGACGGCAAGCGCGTCACCTGGGAGGCGTGCCAGACCTTCTCGGGCTCGTGGGGTTACCACCGCGACGAGGAGTCGTGGAAGTCGCCCGAGGTGCTCGTGCGCATGCTCGTCGACACCGTCTCGAAGGGCGGCAACCTGCTGCTGAACGTGGGCCCCAACGCGCGCGGCGAGTTCGACCACAGGGCGCTCGACCGCCTCCGCGCGATGGGCTCGTGGATGCGGCTCCACTCGCGGTCGATCTACGGCTGCACGGCGTCGGAGTTCACGCCGCCCACGGACTGCCGCTTCACGCAGAACGGCAAGCGCCTCTACCTGCACCTCTTCGCGTGGCCGTTCAAGCACGTGCACCTCGACGGCATGGCCGGCAAGGTCGAGTACGCTCAGCTGCTGAACGACGCCTCCGAGATCAAGATGACGGAGATTGACCCCAAGCAGCAGGCCGACAACACGAGGATGCCCGGCTCGGCCGGGGTGCTTACGCTCAACCTCCCCGCCAGGAAGCCCGACGCACTGGTGCCGGTGGTGGAGCTCTTCCTGAAGTAGGGCCTCGAAAAGGCGGAGCCTTTCGCTTACACTCTCCCATCGAGTGCGCTTCCGGCCGGCTGAGGCAACGCATCGAGTGTGCTTCCGGTCGGCAGAGGCTTGGCAGGCGGCAGAAGTCGGCAGCGGCTTCGCCGCTTTCGACTTGCGCCGCGCGTTGGCCTGGCCGGAAGCGCCGAAAGGCGGCGGTCACGACCGTCGCGGGAGGTCCTTTCATGGGGTCGGCCGGCTGGGGGATGCTGCTGCAGCTCGTCGGGGCCCTCGCGTTCTGGCCCGTCATGCTGGCCGGCTGGAGGACGGGCCGCTCGCTCGGAGCTCGCCTGGGGATAGCCACGGCGCTCGTGCTGGCCTTCTGGTCCCTCTCCACCGGGAGCTACAGGATGGTGACGGCCGCCCCGGCGCGGCCCGAGGTGATCCTCGTCGGCGCGCCGGACGGCGACGGCCTGGCGAAGGCCACCTGGACGGCGGGCGCGGGCGGCGCGCCCGGTCGGATCGAGCTGGCCGTCTGGCGGCGCAGCGACCCGCGGGCGCGCGGCTCGGCGGCCGTCTTCACCGACGACGGGCTGTCGGAGCTGCGGCTCCGGTGGGACGGGGACCTCGCCGCGGCCCTCTACGTGCGCGCTCACGTGATGCGCCTGACCGAGGACGGGCTCGTGCCCTCGAAGGGGGCCGAGGCGGTCTTCCTGGAGGCGCGCTTGCCCGAATGACCACCAGGCTCCCCAGCCCCCTCGGCCCCCTGGCCCCCATCGGGCCGCGCCTGCCGGCACCCGACGCCGACATGCCCGGCGGCCCCGGCACCATGGTGCCGCGGTGGATGGCGTGGACCTTCCTCTCCGTGGCCATGCTCTTCTGGGTAATGCTCTGCATGTACCGGCACTTCAGGGCGTACGAGGCGAAGCTCGACGGCCTGCGCCACGGCGAGAACGTCACGGCGGCCGAGCTCTTCGAGCACATCCCCGAGGCGCGGCGCCGCGTCCCGGCATCGGCGACCGGCGTCCGCTACCGCAGCCAGTGGCGCCTGACGCCGACGGGCAGGAAAGGCCGGACCTTCATCCGCTACGATCTGGCGCGCGACGAGTTCGACCGCGAGGTCGCCTCCACGCGTTCGCTCACGCCCATCGAGAAGCCGACCGACTTCGAGCACGTGGGCGCGACGGTCTCGCGCGGCTGGTGCTTCCTCAAGGACTACCCCGGCCACGTGGACCTCGAGCTCTTCGACGCGGACGAGCTGCGGGTGTGGAAGTACTCGCTCAGGAAGTGAGGTACGCGCCGCGTCCGCTCAGTCCTTCCTGTAGACCTTGATCGAGTCATAGTCGCCAAGCGCCCTTCCCTGGCCGCGGTTGCGCCCGTGCTGCGAGACGTTCAGGCGCAGCACGCTCCCGAGCCTGCCGCCCCAGCGCGCCCCCGTGTTGCTCCCGATCAGCTTGCCGTCGACGTAGACGGCGCGGCGGTCGCCGGCGCGGTCCCACTCGATACGGAAGCGCATCCACTTGTCGGCGGGGGGCCTCTTCCAGGAATTATGGCGCCAGCCGAGGACCATGAAGCTGTAGCCCCGAGCGCCGCCGACGATCTCCATGGACCCGGGATCTCCCGAGGTGATGAGCGACGCCCCCTCCTGCAGCTCGCCCAGCGGCCGGAAGGCGAACTCGATGACGCCGCCGGCGGCCGAGGTCAGCCTGGCCAGCGGGATCTCGATGTGCTTCGCGGAGGTGTCCAGCCGGATGGCGCGGCCATCGAGGCCGTCGGTCACCGACGCGGCGGCGGTCTTGTGCGGGCCGGCTTGGCCGAGGAATATCCTCCCGGGGGTGCCGGGGTCGAGGGAGTTGGCCAGGACGTGGTCCTCCGAGTTCTCCTCGAGGCGGTAGAAGCCGGTGAGCCGGCCGGCGCGCACGCGGCCCTTCGCGGCGGCGTCGAGCTCTGCGGCGGCGGCGAGGGCGGCGGCCAGCTTCCTGAGGGGCTTCGAGGCCCCCAGGCGGCGGTCGCCGTGGACGTGGCCCTTGCAGAACTCGCCGAAGAGCCTGCCCGCCTCGCCGAGCTTGAGGCCCCGGGTCGCGGCCAGTATCGCAGGGAGAAGATCCGCCGCCTTGCGGGGGCGGCCCCCGCCCCCCCCGCCCCCCAGCACCTCGCGCCTGCGGATGCGCGCCAGCAGCGTCCGGACGTCGTCGGACATGGGGGCCCTCTCCGCCGAGTCGCGCGCCGCCGCCGCGTCGCCCATCGCCAGCTGCATCGAGGCGGCCGCCACAGCCGCGTCGCCGAGCGCCGGGTCGGGGTCGATCTCGTAGAGGCGGCCGAGGGCAGCGGGACCGAGCTCGGCCAGCTTGAAGCGGTGGAGCGTGCCGCCGTGGCTGATGCGGAAGCCGTCGCGGTCTATGATCAGCACCTTGCCCGAGACGTCGCCGACCGTGAACTCCCTGCCCTTGAGCTTGGCCGTGTTCCTGCGCACGCGCTCGGCGGCGGCGCGGGCGAGTTCCACGAAGGCCCTGTCGCGCTCGAAACGCTCGGAGAGATCCGGCGCCTCCTTGGCGGCTGTCTCCAGCAGCGCCAGTGCGCCGTCGTAGTCGCCCCCCGCGAGGGGCGCTGCGAGCGAGTCCTCCGCCTTCCAATAGGTGATCTCGGCCTTCACGATGGGGGGCATGCCATCGAGGCGGCGGATCTGCTCGCGGCGGGTGGCGACCAGCGCGTCCACCTCCTCAAGGCCGAACTCGCGCAGCGGCCCGAAGGCGGCCGAGGCGTCCTCGAGATTGTCCTCGGCGAGGGCCGCGAGGGCGGCGCGCTCCGCGGCCGCCACCGCGTTGTCGGTCAGCTCCTTGATGCGCTCGCGCTCCCTCCGGATCTTGGAGCTGCCCTGCATGTAGAAGTAGTTGGTGCTGCCGTAGTCCTTCTCGAAGGCCGCGAAGACCTCGAGCGCCGCGGCGTACTTCCTGGCCTCGACGGAGGCGGCCACCTGCTTCGCCACGTTCTGGTAGACCGCGGCGACGACCTCGTCGTGGCGCTTCTCTATCTCGAACACCTCGTTGGACGCGATGCGGGCGAGCTCCGGGGTCGTCGCCTGCGTCTCGAGCAGCCTCAGGTTCTCGACGACCCGCTTGACGTTCGAGAAGTCCTCCGCGAGCTCGGCCGCCGCTGCTTTGACGGTCTCGGAGAACTGCCGCCGCGCCGCCGCCGCCGGGGTCTCCCTGGGCGGCGCCGGGCGCCCCCCGTTAGGGGGCGCGGGGGGGACGGGGGGGGCGGGCCCCGAGTTCTCGGGCGGCCCGGGCCTCGGTCGGGGGGCGGGGGGCTCGTCGGCGGGCTCGGGGAAGAAAATCATCAGCGTGCTGAACGTGACCGCCGCCGCCACCGAGCCCACGACGCCCGCCACCAGCAGCGTGCGCCAGCCGATGCCGGCCTCCGCCTCGGCCTCCGTCGCCTCTTCGGCGGAGGTCTCGACGTCGATGGGGCCGCCCCACTCCTCGAGCGAGACGCCGCTGGCCTCGATGCTCTCGCCGAAGCGTATCTTGGGGCGCCCGCCGACCTCGGTGGAGCACGCGGGGCAGAGCGTCTGACCGTCGGGGCCCTCGTGGGCCTCCTCTTCGGCGATCTTGACCCCGCAACGCTGGCAGTTCATCGGCAGTTCATCCCGCTCTCCGCCCCGGCGTGATCGCACGGGATTCTATGCCCCGAAGGGCTCGAAAGTCAAGCGCCGGCGGTGATGTTCTCTTGACACCGGACCGGCGCCGGGCAGTATAGGGCCTTGGGAGGGGAACAACATGAAGAAGCCGAGCGTCTACGAGATCGCCGGGGCCGACGTCCCCGGCGCCCAGCAGGCCCACGTGACGGGGGCCCTCGCCCACATAAGGGCCGCGTGGGCGACCCGGATGAAGACCGTTCCCTCGGGCGCGGCCGACCCGGCCTGGAAGAAGCTCCCGTCGTGGGGCGATTTCTTCTTCGCCGATTCCACGAGGCCGGACCCCCTCGGCACGAGCTTCAGGGCGGCCTGCGACTCCGAGGCCGTCTGTTTCCTCGTCGAGTGCCCAGAGCCCCGGATGGATGAACTCCGCGAGCGCTCCTCGGAGCACGATCCCCGCGAGCCCGGCTCCGCCCAGCCGGGCCGGCCGGGCGCCGGAGGTGGACCCGCCGTCTGGACCGACGACTCGGTCGAGGTATACCTCTCGCCCGCCAACGACCACTACGGCTACTGGCGCTTCGTCCTCTCGAGCGGCAACACGCGCGAGGCGACTTACTCGAAGGTCAACGTCTACGGGTGGAAGTTCGACATCCGCTCGCAGCACGAGAAGGTGGAACTCCCCTGGACGCACGAGGTGAGGAAGCTGAAGAGGCGCTGGGTCGCCTACATGAGGATACCGTTCGAGTCTATGAGACTGGGCGAGGATGATCTCGCGTCGCCGTGGGGCCTGAACGTCACGCGGCTGCGCACGCCCCGCCCGCTGGTCGAGGCCCGCTGGAACCAGACCTTCTCGGGGCCGCACTTCCCGCTGAACTCCGGCGCGCTGTACCTCACGGACGGCCGGGCGCCGAAGCTCCACGTGAAGCGCGTCACCTTCGGGCGGCCGGGCGAGTGGCAGGTGAAGCTCTCCGAGAACCAGGTCACGCTCGCGGCCGAGAACATGACGAGGCGGCCGCTGAAAGCGAAGGCCACCGTCGAGGCCGTCGCCGGCAAAGGCGCCGACGCCCGGTCGCTCGGCTCGAGCCGGAAGTCCTTCACGCTGGGGCCCGGCGGCGAAAGCGAGATCACGCTGCCCTTCGAGCTCCACTACTCCCAGCGCCGCGACAACCGCGTCCGGCTGCGAATCGACGCCATCGAGTGCGCTTCCGGCCGGCAAAGGCTTGGCGGGCCGCAGAAGTCGGCAGCGGCTTCGCCGCTTTCGACTTGCGGCGCGCCAATGCCTGGCCGGAAGCGCCGAAAAGCGGGCGGGGGGGCGCTCTATCGGGGCTCGTACGGCCTCGGGGCCGAGGGGCTCCGCACGTACATGGACTATCCCCGCGGCAAGGTCGCCCCGAATCCCAAGCCCGGCGCCAGGGACTTCTACGCGAAGAAGGTCCGGCACGTCATCACGCGGCTGCCGAAGTTCGTCCGCCGGACGACCGCCGACGGCGCGCCGAGCGACTTCTACCTCGAGGCCGGCGACGCTTCGGTGGCCTTCAACCTGATGGAAGCGGGCTGCCTGCAGCGGATCGCCGACTACATCCACGACCTCTTCGAGACCGACAACGACCGCCTCGCGGGCGTCGTCCACTTCGTCAACCAGCCGGCCGTGGTCAACTACTCCTTCGCTAACACTCGCCTCGCGACGTGGCTCTCGCCGCTGTCGCTCATGCGCCTGGGCGGCGGCCAGTGCTGCTGCTTCTCGAACACGGTCCTGGGCGTCTGCGAGAAGATGAGATGCGACGCCACGGGCAAGCCGTACAGAGGCTGGCGGATAGCCGTCCCGGGCCACGTGATGACCGAGGTGATGCTCGGCGAGAAGGTGGTGCTGCTCGACGGCTCGGCGGGGAAGTTCTACTACCTGCGCGACAACAAGCGCCTCGGCTCGCACGCCGAGCTCTGCGCCGACCTCGACATGGTAAATCGCGCGGGGAACGGCCTCGTCACCTTCTTCAAAGGACCGGAAACCTCGCGCGGCTACCTCACCAGCCGCACGGCGTGGCCGAACGGCGCGCCGATCGAGTGAGCCAGGGAGGGCGTTGCCGGCATGTCCACCCTCAGCGGCTTCGGCACGATGTACTTCGGCTGGAGGCACGACGAGGAGTCGGGGCTCGGCGAGGCCACGCAGTGGGTGGTGGCGCTCTTCATGCCGGTCTGGCCGCTCGCGCGCCACGAGCTCAGGCTCCTGGCCGACCCGGACGACGAGCCCGCCGTCTCGTGGGCAGGCCTCCTGTCGATCGGGGGCGCGGCCGCGCTCGGCGATCAGGTGGAGGTCGTCCGCGAGCTGCCCGTCGATTCGCGCTCGGTAGTCCGCACGCTGCTGCGGGCGTACGTCGGCCTTCCGCTGCTGCTGGGCGTGCCGCTGGTTGCGGCGCTGGGGCTGGTGATGCTGCTCGACGGATGGCTCGGCGACTCGGCCGGGGCTTTCGAGATGACTCTCATCGCCCTGCCGATGCTGATCTACGCGGGCTACTTCTTCGCCGTCATCGCCACGCTCTTTCACCGCTCGCGCGGGGGGAGGAAGTAGCGCATGTCCATCGAGATCGGCGCGGCCTGGAACGAGTCGGAGGCGCACTCGGACCCCCTCACCGGCAGGACCGTGAGGCGCCTGACCACGCGCGGCCGCATCAACCAGACGCCCACCTACCACACGGGCTCGGGCTTCACGGCCGACGGCCGGCATCTCGCCTTCGCGTCGGTGCGCGAGGGGGCCACGTGGGTCATCCGCGCCGAGGCCGGGACGGGCGAGCTCACCGCCCTCTGGCGCGCTCCCGGCGTGGGCGACCGCAACTACATCCACCGCGGCATGGGGCTGGAGTTCGACGACGTCGACGGCCGCGGCATCTGCGGCAACCGCGTCTGCGTCGCGCCGCGCTCGCGCACGGCCGTCTTCACCTGCGAGCGCCGTCTCGTCGCGGTCGACATGGAGACGCTCGACGAGCGCGTGCTCATCGGTGACTGCGGCGAGGAGTGGATATTCGGCGCGCCATGCGTCAGCCCAGACGAGGAGTGGGCGGCCGTCGCCCTCAGCTCCGCGCACCCGCAGATTCTCGCCGGCAAGCCCGTCACGCGCGGCTACCGGGAGTTCCCCGACCACAGGCTGAGGGTAGTGAGAGTCCCGCTCGCGGGAGGCGCCCCGCCGGATACTCTCTTCGAGCACAGGCCGGCCCAGTCGGCCCACTGCGCGTGGTGCCCGACCGATGCCTCGCTGCTCTACTTCGACCTCGATCTGCCGCCGCATTACTGGGGCGGCGGCGACGGCGAGACCCCGCGCGTCTGGCTGCTCGACGTCGCCGCCGGCGAGGCCCGTCCGCTCGCGGCCGCCGGCGAGTTCCCCGCGCCCTTCCAGACCCACACCGCGTGGCTCTGGGACGGCTCGGCCCTCGCCTACCACGGCGCTTTGCCCGGGGGCGGCGTCTACATCGGAGTCAGGCGCCCCGACGGCCGGACCGTCTGGCAGCGCTCCTTCCCCGAGGCCGCTCACTACGGGCATCTCACGCCGGACGCCGGCCGCCGCGCGCTTGTCCTCGACGGCGACTTCTCGGCCGACCGCCTCCAGTGGCTCCACTGGGAGGGGTCCTCGGAGTTCCGCCTCGAGCCCATCTGCCTCCATTCGACCGAGTGGGGCGGACTTCCCGGGCAGTACTCCCACCCGCACCCGATCACCGACCCCACGGGCAGGTGGATATCCTTCACCCGCGCGGAGGGCGGACGCTCCGACGTGAGCGTCGTCGACATCGGCTAGCCCCTCCCGTCGGACCACCACGTCCTGAACTCCTCGAATGCCGAGGCCAGCGCGTCGACGTTCCTCGGCGGCGTCGGCGGGTAGATGCCCGCCAGCAGCATCAGCCCGCCCTCAGCGCCCCCGAGCTTGCGGACCTCCTCCTCGACGAGCTCGCGCACGCCCGATGGCTCGCCGAAAGGCATGACGCTCTGCCGGTCGATGTCCAGCCGGATGCAGGCGCGCCCCTTCACCTCGCGCTCGAGCGCGTCGATGCCGTTGACGAGGTCCTGCGGGTTGATGATGTCGACGCCCGCGCCCAGCAGCTCGTCCATGATGTTCATGACGTAGCCGTCCGTGTGCATGTGGACGAGGATGCCCGCGTCGCGGCAGGGCTTCATCAGGCGCGAGTAGCTCGGCGTCACCCACTTCGCGAACATCGCCGGGCTGATAATGGACGAAGTCTGCGTGCCCAGGTCCTCCGGGAAGCCCATGACGTCGACCCCCGCCTCGACGTAGCGCCTGACAAACTCCGCGCTGAAGCCCTCGACCATGGCGACCAGCTCGTGCAGCCGCGGCTCGTCCGTCGCGATGTCCATCATCAGGTTCTCGAAGCCGCGGAGGTAGTAGAGCCTCATCAGGAAGTGCCCGTGCTCGAGGCCGCCCGTCGCGAGCCGCCCCTCGGCCTTCGCCCTGGCGATGCCGCCCAGCGCCGCCTCCCAGTCGTGCGGATGGCGCGCGCCGTGCGTCGCCGGGTCGGGCGGAGTGAAGCCGTCCATCGCCGACCAGTCGGCCAGCGGCGGGTCCTTCACGATCCCCTCGAGCCCGTCGAGCGCCTGCTCCCAGGTGCAGCCCCACGAGTCGGTGAAGTGCTCGTGCTCATCGGTGCGGGACTTCTCCGCGGTGCGCGGCCCGTCGCCCTTCGTGTAGCCGGGCCAGGTCCCGGGGTGGCGAAGCACCACCTCCTCCATCTCCTCGCCGTACTCGTACCACGAGCCGGCGGAGATGTGGATGGCGCTCGGGATCCACTCGGGCCCCTCGAACCTGGCGCACCTGAGGTAGTTCTCGCGGTCGGTGAGTGCCATTTCGGCCGACTCCTTTCTCGTCCGGGACGGGACGAGTCTACCGGCTGCCCCGGCGCCTCTCAAGCCACTTCGCTCGCTCGGCCCCGGCCGTGTCAAGGTCCCATGCCGCTCCCTCCTTCCGTTCCAGGCCCCACGCTCCTGCCCATGCTACCACGAATCTGTACCGGGTTCTTTTTGCGCTGCCTGCCAGCAACCGGTACCGGGTACTGACGGGGGCGAGCTCAGGCCGTCGCCGTCGCGACTTCTGCAAGCTCGGGCCTTCGCTCCCGCGTTCCCCTTCACGGGGCCCCGGACTCCGCCAAGGCACGGCGCCTGGCTCGGCCGGTGAGCCCCGGGTGTGTCACGACGTCACTTCATAGCCCTCCTTCCGCATCATCCCTCCTCCCCCCAACGCGGGGGAGGATTGAGGTGGGGGGGTGCCGTCACCCCCGCACCCCCCATCCCGACCTTCCCCCTCGAGGGAGGAAGGGGTGTTCCTCCTCCCCCGGCTACGGGGGAGGATCGAGGTGGGGGACATTGCCGCGAGCATCCCGCCAGCAATCGCCCCCCTCCTGACCTCCCCCCGTAACCGGGGGAAGGGATAGTTGGCAGGTGTGGCATTTGGGTAACGCTTCTGCGGTCGCATCCTCCCTTCGAGGGCCCCGAAAAATCTTCCCCTCTCACCCTATGCCGTTTTTATTCCCCGGAGCCAAATAGACCGCGAATTTGCAGGCGGAGGGCCTGTTTACTCGAAGATGGGTTTCATAGATCGCCGCGCTCGGCCGATTGGAGGGCATCTGTGCACCCCACACTGGACGTGCAACCAAGAAAGACATTTGCGCGCAAGGGATACTAGGGCCGCTAAGTCCTTATTTCATGGGGGTTTACGCCTGCCGAAACTTCTTTTTCGCCGGAGCGATTATACCACTGCGGCGCCCACCAGCTCGCGTGTCGGGGCGGTTGCACTTGGTGCAGAAATCAGCCGCCGAGGCCCCCGACCCACCCCCCACCCCCGCGCCCCGGCTCACCACTCACCCCAACCGGCCACCCACCATCCCCGCAGCATCCGATAATGTCTGAGAGTAAGGGGGGTGGGCGGTTTGGCAAGGGGGCGCGTGGGTGCGAGGGGGGCGGGGCTCGCCGGGACTGCATGCGTCACTGCAGATTGTGCGGCAGTCCCTCGAGCGGGCGCAGTCGCTCCGCCGCCTTGCCGTTCCAGGAATGCAGCTTGGCCCTCTCACCGCCCGCCAGTACGCCATAGGCCTCTTCCCACCACGGCAGGCCGGCCCGCCAGAACTGCACCTCGTAATATGACTTGGTCTTATCCATGCGCTCTATTGTCGCCATCTGGCGCGCCAGGCAGATGCGGATCCTGCTGTCCTTGAGGCGCGTCATCTTCTGGGCCACTGTCCAGCCCGGCGCGCGTACGCATCCCTTCGCCTTGAAGTCTTCCAGGGGGTCGCAGATTCTGCGCTCCAGTGCAGGCCACATCACCGGAGGCCGGCAGTCGGAAGAGCGATTGGACAGGATCACGGACTTGACGGGGGCGCTCACTGCGAACTCCTCGGATTCCAGCACGCGTTCGCCCTCTGTCGCCACCCGATCCACTTTCGCTAACGACCTGTCCCGAACTCTGAAGCAGAGCGTGAAGAAGTGCTCCGGCTTCTTCTTCAGTTGCTCGGGGATGTCTTTGTCGTCAGGGCCGAGCCACCCTACGCGCTCCATCTTGACCACAAAGCAGAGGTCTTGGCCGACATTCTCCTTCCTGAGAACGCTGTACTTCCAGTGAGCCCACAAGGCCTTTCCCTCAACTGTTCGCCACCCCTCCTTTCTTCTCATCCAGGGCTGGTACGGGCTGTCACTTTCTCTAGGCCCACCAGGACCGTTCGAGGGCCGGCGCCAACGCAAGTATTCCTCGAAGGGGACGCCTGCAGGTTCGCCCTCCTCTCTCCATTCGTGGCGCAGTGTGTCTGTCTTGGCCATCTGGTCATGTTGGTCTTCGAGCTTCTCGCGCGGGCCCGCCGCGCGCTGTTGTGGCTGGACGGTGCCGATCACGAGGACGGTCCACGTGTCGCCAACGTTCCAGGTGAGCTCCAGGCCCACTGGGCGCGTCGGTCGCACTGCCGGCTTGTCAGCGGGAGGAGCTTTGACGCTCGGATCGTTAGCAGGGGCAAAGCAGCCTGGGAGACTCGGAAGCAACGCCACACAGTAGGCTATGGTCGTGGTGCGCACCTTGCCGCCAAACGCAATTGGTGAGTGTGCTGCCTATTACGCCCTTGAACAGCATACCCTTTGCGCATGGGCAGGTCAAGGGCGGGCCGGGACGTCGTGATGATAACGGCGGGCGAGGCGGGTCGGTGCCGGCGCGCGGCCTACCCCGACTGCTCGAGCCCCCCCAGCTCGCCAAGCCCCCGGCGCTTGACCTTGTAGCCGAGGCGCTCGATCGTCTCGTAGTCCTCCGTGGCGACGAGCTGGAGCAGCATGGCGGTGTCGCTGAGCTGGTCGTCGTCGGAGACGACGGGCATGAACTCGCCCCCCGGCTCGCGCTTGAACGAGCGCTTCTCGCCCGCCGCCGAGACGACCGTCTTGGCGGTGGTGCCGTCGAAGGCCTTCATGAAGGTGTGCGTGTCGCTCAGGCGCTTCGGCGCCGCGCGCGGCGCCTCGAAGCGCTTGCGGCGCGACGCCCGTGCGCGCAGGTCACCGAACTGCATCCTCAGCCTGGGGCGCCAGTCGTCGGGGAAGGAGGTGATCGTCGTGAGCGCCTCGCGGTAGAGGCCGCGGAGCTCCAGCACGTGCTGCAGGTTCTCTATCGTGTCGGCCTGGGTGGAGTCGTTGACCTCGATGAGCCTGTGGATGAGCGCCTCGGCCTGCCCGGCATCCTCTTTGTTCCTGAGAAGCGCGAAGAGGACCTCTTCGGCCTCTCTCCTGCCGGGGGCGCGCGGAGAGTCGGAGGCGTCGCTCATGGTTGACCCCAGCATCCGATCCGGGCCGCGTCGGCGAAGGCGCCCCCCCCCTCGCCCCCCGCCCCCCCCCTCTCGCGCGCACGGGCCGACCGTA
>Ga0272441_10006306_pt1 | contig 19967 bp, 14 predicted proteins | sample SSMProp6N_FD_193582 | JGI IMG/M metagenome (GOLD analysis project Ga0272441, IMG submission 193582) | Marine sediment archaeal communities from Little Sippewissett salt marsh, Falmouth, MA, United States - SSM-Prop-6N | ecosystem: Environmental > Aquatic > Marine > Wetlands > Sediment ... | reverse complement strand
TTCCGGCTGAAATGGATGCAACAGACACAATACGGGTTGTAAATACAAGTGTCAGCCAGACAATACCGGATGCCAGAAACGCGACGGGCGCAATCCCCAGAAGCACACCAAAAGCGGTTCCCACACCCTTGCCGCCTTTAAAGCCGGCAAACAGGGTCCATACATGTCCAAAAATTGCCGCAATTCCTGTCATAATCTGTACCCAGACCGGATCAAGTGAAACAGACCGCATACCCAGCTTGGAAATAAGCAGCGCTGCCACAACGCCCTTGCCCATATCCACAAGAACAACAAACAGGGCAGGTTTCCAACCCATCACACGAAACACATTTGTCGCACCGGCATTCCCGCTGCCATGGTTCCGTATATCATCTCTGAGCACAATACGGCTTGTCCAGACTGCCGTAGGTATGGAACCGGCTAAATAGGACAATATGATTGCGAATATCAGATACAGCATAAATAGTCCTTTTCTTCAGGATTCAAATCAGGAACTGATCCGGATAAAACCATATCAGCCTGATACAACCTCACCTACCACAACGGGTGCTTCACCACTTTTTTCAAGAGCCTGTATGATGCGATCCGCTTCTTTTTTATCAGCAACGAGAACAAAACCAATACCCAGATTAAATGTGCGGCGCATTTCCTGATCCTCTATGTTCCCCAGCTTCTGTATCAGCCGGAAGATTGATGGAATTTTCCAGGCGTTCCATTCTATATTCAACCTGAATCCGTCGGGAAGAATGCGGTTTGTATTACCCACCAGTCCGCCGCCGGTGACATGCGACATGCCGTGTACATCGAATTGATCCAGAAGCGGATGAACCGATTTGAGATAACAAATATGGACCTGAAGCAGGGCCTCACCCAGAGACATATTTAATTCCTCCGGCATGGCATCCACTGTTAATGAAGCTGATTCAAACAGAATTTTTCTTGCCAGTGAGTATCCGTTGGTATGCAGTCCGCTGGATGGAAGACCAATGAGTATGTCTCCCTGCGTGATCCGGCTGCCGTCCACAATGCGTTCTTTTTCAACAATACCTGTTATGCATCCGGCCACATCATATTCGCCGCTTTGATAAATTCCCGGCATTTCAGCCATTTCGCCGCCAATCAGGGCGCAGCCTGTTTGACGACAGGCCCGGGCCATACCTGAAACAATTGCTTCCATAATCCCGGGATCCAGCTTCCCCACACCGATATAATCCAGAAAGAACAAAGGCTTTGCCCCTCCGACGAGTATATCGTTGACACAATGATTAACCAGATCCTCACCTATTGTGTCATGTTTCTTCATAAGGAAGGCCACTTTGAGTTTCGTGCCCACACCATCGATTGAACTGACAAGCACCGGTTGTTTATAGTTCAGTCTGTCCAGGGCGAAAAAACCGCCGAATTTGCCCAGTTCAGTCAGTACCCGGGGTGTAAATGTGCTTCTGGCATCATCCTTGATTCGTTCAACCGCTTTTTCTCCTGCCGCGATATCAACACCCGCCGCTTTATAGCTCGTCTTCTTTTCCATGCAAATCCTTCTGTGCTAAATACGACTGCCGAACCTCTGTAAAAAAACGCAATGCCACGGGGATCTTGTAATCCGGATATGTCCAGGGATTCTCAACAAAAGCCCCGTGTACAAAACGCAGGTGATTATCACCGTAAATGCCGTCTCCGATATAGACGCGATGCGCGAAATCCTTGGTGGAGGCAAGCACCAGTTTGGCCCCGGTAATATATCCCGGATCCAGGTTCACCTGCCTGTGCCCCTGCATCATCCAATCGGATTCAATATCGTTGGTACGATGTTTCAGAAAAGGCAGTGCATCGGGATCAATCAGCTCGTTGAAACTGACAAACATTTTCTTCAGATCCGGACCCATTTCTTCACAGTAATATTCGGTAAATGAAAAGTCAAATACATCTGATTTCGCCTCAACAGCACCGATACAACGTTTCAGTGAAGCCAGAACCGTATCCAGCTGAACGGATTGGACCATGGTTATCCCGCAAACCGGTTTAACCTTGAGTGCCTTCTCAATACAACCCAATGATTACCCTCTGGGAAAAACAGAGTACGGGAGTCCGATATGACCCCTTTTTATAGGAATATGAAGTGTGTACTCCATACTGTAAGCGCAAAACGAACTCGCGTTTAATATCGATATTTCAAGCAAGAATGTCAAGCCAAATCCCATACATTTCTTTTTGACAATTACTGAAAATTCTTTATATTATGTACCATGTCAAACAAAAAAAATAAAATATGCGTCATTGGTCTCGATTGTGCGGATCCAAAGCTGGTTTTTGAGGACTGGAAAGATGATTTGCCCAATTTGAAGAACCTGATGGAAAAAGGCCTTTATGGCAAACTGGAAAGCAGCATACCGGCCATTACAGTTCCCGCCTGGATGTCTATGGTAACCAGCAAAGATCCCGGACAGCTGGGATTTTACGGTTTCCGTAACAGGAAAAATTATTCCTATGATGAAATGTCCTTTGCCAACTCATTAATGGTCAAAGAACCGACAGTATGGGATATTGTATCAAAAAACGGAGGCCGGTCGATTATCGTGGGCGTTCCGCCCTCCTATCCCATCAAACCGCTGAACGGTCATATGATCAGCTGTTTCTTAACACCCAGCACAGACAGGGCGTTCACTTATCCGGCTTCTCTCAAGGAAGAAATCCAAAAAAAGGTCGGGCCCTATCTGTTGGATGTGCTCAATTTCAGAACAGACGACAAGGATCATTTACTTGAACAGATTTACAAGCTGATGGAAAACCGTTTTCAGACCGTCTCCTATTTAATGGAAAACAAACCCTGGGATCTGTTTATGTTTGTTGAAATGGGTGTTGATCGCATCCATCACGGATTCTGGGAATTTATGGATCCGAAAAATCCAAAATATACAGCCGGCAATCCCTATGAAAACGCGATCAAAGATTATTATATTGCACTTGATCAAAAAATTGGCGCCTTGCTTGAAAAACTGGATAAAGACACGGTTATCATGGTGGTTTCCGATCATGGCGCCAAAAATATGCTTGGCGGTATATGCATTAATGACTGGCTGATTCAAAACGGCTACCTTACATTAAAAACCGAACCTGCAGAACCGGTTAGACTGGAAAACGATCAGATAGATTGGTCCAAAACCATGGCATGGGGTAGCGGAGGATACTACGGCCGTTTGTTTTTAAACGTGGAAGGCAGGGAGCCGCATGGTATCATTAAAAAGAAAGATTATGAAAAAGTCAGGAACGAACTGATTGAAAAGCTGGAAGCGATTACAGATGAAAATGGAACCAATATCGGCACTAAAGTGTTCAAGCCTGATGAGATTTACAGGTCGGTAAATAATATTGCCCCTGATCTCATTATATATTTCGGGGATTTGAACTGGCGCTCTGTTGGGATTGTGGGTAATCCCAAAATCTGGGTTTATGAAAACGACACGGGTCCGGACGGTGCGAACCATGCACAGCATGGCCTGTTCATTCGCTATCATCCGGATGAATCCGCCGAAGGCAAAGAGGTGGAAGGTATGCAGCTGATGGATGTGGCGCCGACCATACTCAACGACATGCATATCAAGGTGCCGAAAAACATGCGGGGCAAAAAAATAACCGACAAACACCGGAAATAAGCCCATACGGCCGGTAAAATGAAAAAAATCAACCTTGAACAAAATGGATAGTGCCTTTTGAATACATTAAACAAATCACGTTTGCGGACCATCGGTTTGCTTGTCACCCTTATTTTCTTCCTGTTTGAAGGTCAGGCATCTGCCTATGTGGGACCCGGTGCCGGTTTTGCCCTGCTTACTTCATTTTTTGCCATTTTTGTCGCGTTCCTGCTTGCCTTTCTGAGCATCATCAGCTGGCCGATACGGATTCTGTACAGACTGATTACCGGTAAAAATGCCTACAAAAACAGCCGGGTAAAAAGAGTGGTCATTGTGGGACTGGACGGACTCGATCCGGAAATTGCCGAAAATTATATGAAAGCAAATAAACTGCCCAACTTGAGCAAATTGAAAGCTCAGGGCGGATTTTACAGGCTGAAAACCACCACGCCTTCCATATCGCCTGTCGCCTGGTCATCATTCGCAACCGGCGTGAATCCCGGCCGGCATAATATTTTTGACTTCCTGGCCCGGAACAAACGGTCCTACCTGCCTGAACTGTCCTCCGTCCATATCGGTCAGGTAAAGCACTCTCTTTCTATTGGTAAATTTGTTTTGCCGATTGGAAAACCCAACATTCAGCTCTTGAGAAAAAGCAAGACATTCTGGAAAATTCTGGGCGATCACGGTATCTTTTCCAATATCCTGCGTGTACCGCTAACGTTTCCTCCGGAAAAGTTCAATGGATTGCTGCTGTCCGGCATGTGTGTACCCGACATCAAGGGAACGCAGGGATCCTTTACATATTATACCAGTAAAGCCCCGTCCGACACCGATCATACCGGTGGAATGCGTATACCTGTTGAGATGAAAAATAACCGTTTTGAAAGCTATATACCCGGCCCGCCGAATCCGATTTCAAAAGAACATGAAGAACTCCGTATTCCCATTCAGGTTGATATTGACACAGATGAAATAACAATCAGTGTACAGAAAGACAAATACACCCTGAAAAAGGGACAGTACTCGGACTGGATTTCTCTTTCATTCAAAGCGGGACCGCTGGTTACCATCAGGGGGATTGGCCGGTTTTTCTGTAAAACCATCACACCTGAAATCCACATTTATTTAACCCCTGTTAATCTGGATCCTGACAAACCTGCCCTCCCCATATCGCACCCGAAGAGTTATGCGTCCTACCTGTCCAAACTGCAGGGCAGTTTCGCCACCCTGGGACTGGCTGAGGACACATGGGCCCTGAATGAACAGGTTATCGATGAGGATGCCTTTATCCGTCAGACTTACGATATTCATGACGAACGGGAGCAGATGTTTTTTAACGCCCTGGACCGGACGGACCGCGGCCTCCTCGCCTGCGTCTTTGATACCACGGATCGCATTCAGCATGAGTTCCTTCGTTTTCTGGAACCCGGTCACCCGGCCACCCGGGGATTCGGTGACACATATAACAATGTAATTGAAGAACTTTATGTGAACATGGACAAGATGGTCGGCCGTGTCATCGATCGTCTGGATGACCAGACTGTTTTAATGGTTATGTCGGATCACGGATTTAAGCAGTTTACGCGCGAAATCAATCTCAATACATGGCTTCATCAAAACGGTTACTTAAAACTCAAGGAAGGTGCTGACGGCAGTAAAGAATGGCTCGGTGATGTGGACTGGTCCGGGACCAGAGCCTATGCCATGGGTCTGGCCGGTATTTATATGAACATCAAGGGCCGTGAGTCACAGGGGATTGTGAATCCGGGTGAAGAGGCAGAAGCACTGAAAAAAGAGCTGATCCGGTCATTTACCGGTCTTCCGGATCCAAAGAAAAAACAACCCGCCATCAACAGAATATACAGCACAACCGAGGTTTTAAACGGACCCTATCTGGATAATGCGCCGGATCTGATTGTTGGATACAACCCCGGCTACAGGGCCGCATGGGATTCTGTAACCGGTAAAATCGGCAAACATGTATTATCGGATAATGAAAAAGCGTGGGGCGCCGATCACTGTATCGATCCGGAATTTGTACCGGGTGTTCTGTTCACCAGCATAAAGATTAACAACGAAAAGCCGGCAATTATTGATATCGCACCGACTGTCCTGGAATTATTTGGCATACCGGTTCCGAAATATATGGAAGGCAAATCCCTCATTAAATAACATGTACTGACAACATATGACAACCACCAATCACAGGAACACATTATACCCGTTACCGGGCATCTTGCTGAACGGTCTGATTTCCGGCATTCTGCTGGGCGCCATTGATTTTTATATGGGACAATCTTTCGCCATAATCAGTCCTCGAACCTATGTATATTTTACACTCACCTATCTGCTTGTCTGTTTACTGACTGCACTGGCAACCTGTACCATTCATATTCTGATTCTCAGGATTTTTAAAAAACCATTGTTTACAGACGGAATTTACTTTCTCGTTCTGATAGCCCTGTATCAATTCTTTATGCTGAATTTAAAACTAACCGGATGGATACAAATCAACAACCTGCGGTCCCTCGTCGTCAACGGGGCCTGGCTTTTAAACTGGATTCTACTGTTTTTGTTTTACATGCGAAACAGCCGGATTCGAAATTGGAGGGGCCGGTGGTTCTGGTTTGCAGGATTTACTTTGACTATCGGATTGACCGCCTATTTTCAATTTTATTTTATGAACTGGCTCTCTCCACCCGAAAACAAAGCCACAACCCTGCTTTTACTCATATTACTGCTTTCCCTTCCCTGGGCCGTTATCGGTCTGTTTACTTTAATGGAAGCGGTTTTCAGTCTGTTCTCCCTCCATAAACGGAAATGGATTCAGCCTGTATTTACTGGAATTATTTTAATCAGCATTCCGGCCATATGGCGTTATCCGGATCTGTCAAGATACAAAAATCCCGACTGTACAATCTCCGACCTGCAGGCTAAAAATGTCAGACCGAATGTAATATGGATCGTTATGGATACAATGCGAAGGGACCGGATGTCCTGTTACGGTCACGACCGCACCACAACAACCCATATAGATTCACTGGCAAAAACCGACGGAATTCTGTTTACGAAATATATATCCACTGCGCCCTGGACACTGCCCTCCCATGCCTCAATGTTCACCGGATTGTACTCATCATCACACGGCGCTGTACAGTCCGATACCAGCCACTATTCGTCCATTCCTCTGGATCTTGGCCATCAGACGCTCGCCGAAATACTGCTGGAAAACGGATATGAGACCCGGGCCTATGTGGCCAATCATGTGGTACTCGGCCGGCACAATCAGCTGAATCAGGGTTTTCAGTTTTATCTGGATCAACCCAACTATTTTGACATGACATTCTGGGGCATTATTCTGGATTATTTGAATTTCCGCAATAAGTCCTTTTTTATCGCCAACTTAAGAATGAACCTGTGTAAATTATCTTCTGAAATCAATCACAATGTTTTCCATTGGCTCGGCAAGAAACATGATCAGCCATTTTTTCTGTTTATTAATTACATGGAAGCGCATAGCGGATTCAATTACCTGCCGGGGCATTATGATGAACTGTACGGTTTTACATGGACCAATTACGTTCGCTATCGACCGCGAAGAAATGCCATCCAGGAAATCGTGACATTTGAGCGGAAAATTACATCTATAGAGCAGCAAATGCTGTACGACCTGGTGGACTGTAAAGTCACGTATCTGGACGAACAGATTGGTCATCTGGTCAAACGGCTGAAGAATCTGGATTTATACGACAACAGTCTGATTATCTTCGTTTCGGATCATGGGACCATGCTTGGTGAACATTACACCTTTGGCCATAATAATGACTTGTATGAAGAAAACATACATGTCCCTCTTATTATCAAATACCCCGACAGCCGGCGAAAGTCCGCATTCTGCAACCGGACGATTCAGACAGTTGATCTGATGCCGGAAGTGCTGTCCGTACTGGACCTGCCGATTCCCCGGCACATTCAGGGACAGCCTGTATTCGACTCCAATCATACCATTGTTTCAGAATTGTATTCATGCAGCAGGGCGCCTTTGACCATACTCAATCCTGAAAGATTTAAAAGGGATCTGAAAGCGCTTTACAATCAAAAACAGTATAAATTCATACAGTCATCAAACAACCAGTCCGAACTGTATCATCTTTCCGCCGATCCCGAAGAAAACCGGAATCTGTTTCATTCAGAATCTCATATCGCAAATAAAATGAACCGGCAGATTGATGCGTGGTATCAGGGTATATCCCATTCTCAACTGCAGATAAAAACCAAAACAATAGACCCGAAACTGAAAAAAAAGCTGAAGGCGCTGGGTTATATCCAATGAAATTATCCGGCGGCATATTGAAACAGCCTGTATCAGAACTTGCTCCCTATCTAATTTTAATATGTATCGGTGTAATACTATTCAGCGTTTCCGGAAGGGATGATGCCTACATCACCTACTGGCCCGCCCATACCCTCTCGCAATCCGGTCACATACTCAATTACAACGGCGATTTTGTCGAACAGAGTTCGAGCCTGCTTCAGGTCCTTATTCTTGCATTTTGGGAAAAGAATACGGGACTGAGCCAGATACTGCTGGGCCGCATCTTTTCATTGCTGTTCGGATTGCTGACCCTGACAGCCCTGTCTGCGTTTTCAAAAAAAATCATCCCGGCAGTTAAAACCGGACCGGTTCTTCTCACAGCCACATCCGTATTTTTCATCTACTGGTCCTTCAGCGGCATGGAAACCACACTGGCAGCCTGCTGCACACTGCTTGTTATTATGAGCATGGGTGACTACATACATGCTTCAAAAATACGGCCGTCCAGTTTATTGCTGCCGTCCGTTTTTATGTTGTTCTATGTTCTTACCAGGCCTGAAAATATGTTTATTGCCTTAGCCGGACTCACTGCAATGACCGGTCTGCTCATTATGCTTTATTGGATCCGAAAAGAACGGCCTGTCAGGCAAATCATCAACCGGATCCTCCAAATGGCCGGGATAACAGTCCTAATAAGCCTCGCTGTCATTATTTTCAGAAAAGTCTATTTCTCCAGTTATTTTCCGCAGCCTGTAACAGCCAAGCTCAATCCTGGCCGACAGCTGCTGTCGGGCCGGGATCTCGAATCCTGTGTTCACTATTTCCAGAAAACCATTTCACTGGACTGGTCGATTGTACTGTTGAGCGGAATATCGACCATTTGTGTTTGTTATATGATTTGGAGACAAATCGGGAAGAACCGATCCAATGCCCATACAGGTTTACTGCTTTCCTTTCTCCTTGCCGGCCTCGGTTTTATCTTTTTCAGCACAGGTGACTGGATGGAAGGCGGTCGCTTCTTCGTCCATGTTCTGCCCCTGGCCGTCTTCAGTGTACCATTTTCCCTCTTCTATCTTAAAATCAATAAAAAATGGTTCACCGTTATATTCTCTCTGCTGATTATTGTCCAGGGCCGCTCTGTTTATACATTTGCCAAAAATAAATCCCTGTCTGTGCCGGTCTGGGAAAAATTATCCGTGCCGGGAAAATACCATACGTCATCCCGTTTTTGGTTTGAAACAAGGAATTTGGTTCATGCAAGGGATATCCCGCTGTCCTTTCACCTTGAAAAAACAATCAGCCGCTGTTTGGCCGTTAAACAGGACACACTCATCATATTGACAGGACAGATGGGTATGACGGCTTTTCATATAACACAGCAATTCCCGCATCAGATCCGTTTTATGGATCATTTTGCCCTGACAGAAAGCGGTTTTACCGATTGTTCAAAAACAAACGGTCTGTATAGAAACAGAACCGGCCTCAGGTTGACTTATGATCAAATTTTCAATATAATTCGGCATCCATGTAAAACCTGCGAATTTAAAAAGCCGGACATTATCTATGATCTGGAAAAGCCCGGCCGGATCAGCAGTATTCAACATAATGGTTTTACTGTTGTGTTCCATCAAAAAGGAAACATTTCATTTCATCCCTCCTGGCACAGTGAGCCGGCCAATGCCTTTATTGCTGTGAACAACGATTTATTGGCTGCTTTTCCGGATCAAAAATCAGAGATGCTGGATTTTAGCCGCTTCCCCCGGACCTCGGACTGATATCTTAAATATCAATTTGACTATTGACAGTGTTCACAATAATTTGCATATTAAATGTTCGAACCAAATGGACGTTACAGCGTTTAATAGACATTGAAATGGCAAGAAGGATAAATCAATATGACGCATCATGAAAACCAAAAAAATCCGGATAATTCTTTTATCTTCTTCATTCTGTCGGCTGTAAAAATCAGCCTTATTTCTGCCCTGATTCTGGCGCTGTCGGACTGGCGTCTGGGATCACTGAATTCTGATATGACAGCACGCATATATATTACTTTTCTGGCCGCCTATCTGGGACTCAGTCTGATTCTGGGAATTATCAGTGCCGTAATTGTAAAATGGATCAAAAAAACAGATAAAAATCTCGTGACTTTTCACCGTCTCTTCTTTGTCCTTCTTTTTTATGTATCCGCATTCGTCTATGCCAATTTAAAACTCACCGGATGGCTCAATCTTGGCAATTTGCGTTCAATCGCAATAAATGCGGGGCTCATTGCTGCTTCCATAGTGCTTTATATCCTTTGTAAACGAATCAAAGGAACAGGCGTACTGTTCAAGGATACGGTACAGACAGCCCTTACAATGCTCTTTGTATTTCCTGCACTCGCTCTGTACAATCACTTTTTTCTCCATTATCAGTCACCACCCGAAAGCAAAATGACTGTGGTACTGTCGCTTTTCTGGATCGTATTTCTTCCCTGTTTGCTCATCGGATTGAGGCTGACGCTTCATTCTCTTCTGTCAAAAACATTTTCGTCATTAAAAATACAATCTGCGGCTGTCTTGACAATAGCGTTTGCTCTGTTTCTTTTGATGCCTTTCGCTTTACGTTTTCCGGATACGTCTTCAGCAAAAATGATGGAATATCAATCCTCAGACAATTCCGTTAAAAAGACCAATGTCATCCTGATTGTACTGGATACCGCGCGTCGTGACAACTTTTCCTGTTACGGATATCATCGTGAGACCACGCCGAATATCGATGCATTTGCTGAAGATGGTATTTTGTTTACCAATTTTATCGCCACAGGCCCCTGGACGCTGCCGACCCATGCTTCGCTGTTTACCGGCATGTATTCATCCAAACACGGCGCCCATCACTCTGACCAGCATGAAGAAGGCATTCCACTCTCGGATGAGAACACAACTCTGGCGGAAATGCTGGCAGACAACGGATATTACAACGGCGCCATTGTATCCAATTATGCGATTCTGGGAACACAGAGTAATATCCATCAGGGTTTTCATTATTATTTGATCCAGGCATCCCAGTTTCAAAATTTCTTCTGGGGACTAATCTGCAAGGAAGCCGGTCTGCTGCACAAAATATTGCAGAACCGGTTTTTCCAGCTGAATTTCTATAAGCTGTCCTCAGAAATCAATACATACACCCTGAACTGGCTCAACCGTTACAATAACGATCCATTCTTTCTTTTTATTAACTATATGGAGCCCCATAAGGGTGCAAACTATCTGCCGGACGGGTATGATAAATTATACGGATTCAGCTGGGAACGGTGGGACCGTGAAACCGTCTCACAGAAGGAAATGGAAAAAATCATCCGCTTTGAACGGGATGTATCACCGGAACATCTTCAGGCAGAATACGACTGGATGGACTGCAAGGTACATTACCTGGACCATTATGTGGGTGAATTGATGTCCAGCCTGAAAAATTTAAATTTATACGATGAAAGCATGATCATCATCATGTCGGATCATGGAGAACTATTCGGCGAGCACAATTCATTCAGCCATACCGAGGACCTGTATAACGAATTGATCCGCGTCCCCCTGATCATCAAATATCCAAAATCAGTAAACCGGAAGGGTAAAATACATAAATACATTCAAACAGTGGACCTGATGCCTGAAATCCTGAGTGTGCTGGATCTGCCGGTTCCGGAGGGCATACAGGGACAGCCGATTGGTGTGGCTGACCATAAAATTATATCAGAGCTCTTTCGCAGCAATCTGCATCCCATTACCAAACTGTACCCGGAGCGGTATTACAGGGATCTGAAGTCGATTATTTCCACTGAACATTTTAAATATATCCAGTCCACGAATGACCGGTCCGAACTGTTTGATTTAAATACGGATTCGCTTGAATTTTTCAACATCATTTCAAAAATGCCATCCAAAGCGGCATTCATGGATAAACAGATTCAGAAATGGCTGAATAGTTTTGAACCGGTAAAACGGGGAGATTCAAAACAGCAGAAAATGGATAAAAACCTGAAACGCAAATTGAAGGCCCTCGGGTATATCCAGTAATCTGCAGCAGGGACAGGTATTATGAAGAGACGTGAATTTATCAATACAATCGCCGCCGGCACGGCCGGATTAACCCTCAGTGGCCCCTTATCGTTGTTCGGCAAGGCACCGTACATCCGGAAGTCGGACGCCATCGATAAAGTCATTGTTTTGGGAATTGACGGGATGGATCCCAATCTCCTTTCCCGTTTTGTGCGCGAGGGCATTCTGCCCAATTTTAAAAAATTTATTGAACGCAATGCCTTTACATCGCTTGCGACCAGCTATCCGCCTCAGAGTCCTGTGGCCTGGTCCAATTTTATCACAGGGACCAATGCAGGCAGCCACGGTATCTTTGACTTTCTTCACAGGGATCCGTCTACTTTTACACCCTATTTCTCCACCAGTCATATCGATGAACCGTCCAAAACAATTAAACTCGGAAATTTGAATGTTCCATTAAAAGCCGGGAAAATTGAACTGCTGAGAAAAGGACAGGCATTCTGGACCCTTCTTGAAGAAAATCATGTTCCTGTAGACATGTTTAAAATGCCGGCGAACTTTCCCCCTGTTGACTGCCAGTCAAATACCATTTCAGGAATGGGAACACCGGACCTTCTTGGAACATACGGAACCTTTTCATATTTTACCGATTCCCCGCCCGATAATGCCGATACCTTCACCGGAGGTATTGTGTATCCGGTTGAATTGTCGGATCATCAGGTTAAAACAGCCTTACAGGGTCCTGCCAACCCGTTTCTGAATAATGTGGAAAATACCTCGGCTGATTTTCACGTTTATCGGGATCCTGTGCATTCCGTGATTAAAATTGTGATCCAGGGAAAAGAAATTATTTTGAACCAGGGTGAATGGAGCGACTGGATTCATGTCCGGTTTGAAATGCTGCCCAATATTAAATCTGTATCCGGTATCTGCCGGTTTTATGCGCAGCAGGTACATCCACAGTTCAGGCTTTACGCCACACCGATTAATATCGATCCTTCGGATCCAGCCATGCCGATCAGTACACCGCCTGACTATGCAAAACAACTGCATGAAGCCGTTGGTCCGTTTTATACGCAGGGATTCCCGGAAGACACAAAAACCCTGTCAAACCGGATATTCACGGATGAAGAATACCTGCAGCAGGCAAAATTGGTTTTGGAAGAAAGAAAGAATATATTTGACTATAAAATCAACAGTTTTAAAGAGGGATTCTTCTTCTATTATATTTCCAGCATTGATCAAAATTCACACATGATGCTGAGAACCATGGATAAAAGACACCCGCTTTATGAACCCAAAGCCAGTCCGGAAGTGAAAAATGCCATGCGGTATTTATACAGGGAAATGGATACCCTTCTTGCCAAAACGCTTTCGAAAGTGGATTCCAGAACCTTGTTTATGATTGTTTCGGACCACGGATTTGCTCCGTTTTATAAGGAAATTCATTTAAGCTCATGGCTGCTTGAAAAAGGATACACGGGTCTGTATGATCCCTCAGTAAGGGGACAAACAGAATTTTATGAAAATATGGACTGGAATCAGACTGCGGCTTATGCATTGGGATTGAATGGTCTTTATTTAAATCTCAGGGGCAGGGAAATCAATGGAATAGTGGAACCTTCCAGGTATGAACAGATCAGAAATAAATTGAAAGCAGAGCTCGAAGCGGCCAGGGATCCGGAAACCGGACAGCGAATCATCAGCGGAGCGTATAAACCGGAAGAAATTTATTCCGGTCCCTATATAAAAAATGCACCCGATCTGATTATAGGATATCGACCAGGTTACCGTATTTCTGATAAGGCGGCTATCGGGACATTTCCACAAAAGACCATTGAAATCCGGTCTGATAAATGGAGTGCGGACCATTGTATGGATCCCCTTTCCGTCCCAGGCGTTCTGCTCACGAACCGGGAAATTGTAAAAGACAGACCCGCGCTGGATGACATGGCCTCCGTTATCCTCGATGCGTTTAAAATATCAGCCGGATCCAGGGCCAAAAAACCGGTTCTGAATATTTAAAATCAAACAGTACAGGGGTTACATATGGCAAAGATAAAAGTTGAGAACCATTTATATGATAAATTGAAATCCGTAGCGGAAACTGCCGGATACGCGTCCGTGGATGAATTTATTGTTCACACGCTGGAAAAAGAAATTGAAAAATTCGCGGATACGGAAGATGAAGAGGCAATCAAGAACCGTCTAAAGGGTCTTGGTTACATTGAATAGGTTGAAAGGAATGCCTGCATGATCCCAATCCTGAACGCGATCAACCGGATTTTTTCCTTGATTTTCTTTCCCCTGCAGCGTCTGGCTCCTGTCTGGGGATTGCTGCTTATTTCTGTTCTCACAGGGATGGTTATTCTTTTGATTTTTCGCTATACATCCAATCAGAAAGCCATTAAAAAATCCAGAGACCGGATCAAGGCCCATATTCTCGAGCTGTTATACTACAAAGACAGCATTCGGGTCATGTTACGGGCCCTGCTGAAAATACTGGGGCACAACACCATTTACCTTCGATACGCCATGGTGCCTCTTCTCATTGTCATGATTCCTATGATCATTTTATTTATTCAGCTGAATTTCAGGTATCAGTACCGTCCATTGAAAACCAATGAAACCTGCATTGTTAAAATGCGGCTTTCAGAACAGGCTGCCGATTCCTCCGCAATAAACATTCTGTCCTCCGACGCGGTTCAGGTTGAAACCCCTGCCCTGCGTATGAATAAACGTCATGATTATAACTGGCGAATCAGAGCCAAAAAAACGGGTTTACATCAGATTATTTTTTCTGTGCCCGGCGGTCAGATTGAAAAAACAATTGTTGTGGATGATCAAGATACAGCGCTTCAGACGCTTTCACCCAAAAAGGTGAAAAATCGCTTTTGGGATATTCTGTTTAATCCGGTTGAAAAACCGCTGCCGGCCGATATGAATATTGAATCAATCGAATTGATGTATCCTGATCGAGAAAACCGGATATTGGGTATACGGCTTCACTGGCTGCTGATATTTTTCCTTGTAACCATGATCGTCTCGTTTTCCTTGAAAAATCTTTTCGGAGTGACGTTTTAATATTTGAATAACCCTCATATGTTGACAGGACTTTTTTCTTGACATTTCTTTGAATTCTATTATATTGGAGACGTCTTGCCGGGGTGGTGAAATTGGTAGACGCAGGGGACTCAAAATCCCCCGGGCTTCGGTCCATGAGAGTTCGAGTCTCTCCCCCGGCACAAATCTTTTTCTGCCACAGATCATGATGACTGTGGCTTTTCCATACCAACCCTACCCGACATTCTTTTGGTCATGATAATCACAACAGGGAGCATACCATGAGCTTTCCAGCAGGTTTTGATAATAACAGGTATCTGGAAGAACAAACAAAATCCATTTTGAAACGTGTGAAACGGTTTGACAATAAACTCTATCTGGAGTTCGGCGGAAAACTGCTGTATGACTTCCATGCATCACGGGTTCTTCCCGGATTTGATCCCAATGTGAAAATGCGTCTGCTCAGGAATCTGAAAAAGGAGGCAGATATACTGCTTTGCATCTATGCAGGTGATATTGAACGCAAAAAAGTTCGGGCAGATTTCGGAATCACATATGATTCTGATGCATTAAAACTGATCGATGATGTTCGTGAATGGGGTATTGATATAACCGCAGTGGTTATTACACGATATGAAAATCAGCCATCAGCCCGGCAATTCAAGAACCGTCTTGAAAGGCAAAATATCCCCGTTTATACGCATTACTTTACTAAAGGGTATCCAACCGATGTTGAAATGATCGTCAGTGATGAGGGATATGGCGCCAATCCGTATATAAAAACCCGTCATCCGCTGGTAGTCGTAACGGGCCCGGGGCCGGGGAGCGGAAAACTGGCCACCTGTCTGTCTCAGCTGTATCATGAATTTAAAAAAGGCACAACTGCCGGATATGCAAAATTTGAAACCTTTCCCATCTGGAATATTCCTCTAAAGCATCCGGTCAATATGGCTTATGAGTCCGCAACAGCAGATCTGCGTGACTACAATCAAATTGATCCGTTTCATCTCGAAGCCTATAAAAAAACAGCGGTGAATTACAACCGTGATGTTGAAGTATTTCCGGTGTTGAAACGGATCCTTGAAAAAATAACCGGTGAAAAATCACTCTATCAATCCCCCACGGATATGGGGGTAAACTGCGCTGCATCCGGGATTGTAAATGACGATATTGTCCGTGAAGCAGCCAAACAGGAAATTATTCGAAGGTATTTAAGATACCGCTGTGAATACGCAGTTGGACTGGCTGATAAAGAAACTGTTGAAAAGGCTGAACTGGTTATGAAAGAACTGGAAACATCACCCGAAGACAGACCCGTGGTTGCACATGCCCGCCAGGCAGCTGAAGACGCGAAAAAAAAGGGAAAGGGGCACAAGGGTTCATTCTGCGGCGGCGCCGTACAATTGCAGGATGGAACGATTATTACCGGAAAAAATTCCCCGGTACTGCACGCCGCATCAAGCATGATTTTAAACAGTATAAAATTCCTTGCCGACATCCCCGATGAAATTCACCTGCTGTCACCGGCGATCACCCAATCCATCAGCACATTAAAAAAAGATATATTGTTGGATAAAAATATCAGTTTGAATCTCGGGGACACCCTCATTGCCCTGGGTATGAGCGCAGCCACCAATCCATCTGCTGCTGCGGCCATGCAGCACCTGAAACACTTGAAATCATGTGAAGTTCATATAACCCATATTCCAACACCGGGGGATGAAGCCGGCTTGCGGAAGCTGGGCGTCAATTTAACCAGCGACCCGAACTTTGCGACCAAATCACTTTATATCTGTTAATTCATTGTCATTATAATACAACTATATAATAGCCGCCTTCTTTCGTAATACGCTTTTCTTGCAAACCCTTATCAAGCACCTCTTTATACAATTTCTGATAGTATCCGATTGCTTTATCACCAACTTTCCATTGATCAAGAATTCCATTGGCTTCAAGATCAATCAGTACGGCACGTTTACGTACTGAGAACCGGTCAACAACCGTAAACTGATTGTAAACATCCCCTACAGCCAGTATATAGGTAACCAGAACAAAATCATAACTTCTGTCACTGGTCCGGTATTCCCGGGCCACAATTTTGGTCTTGATATATCCCTTCTCTCTGCCCGCCTGTATACCTGCCTGGTAGATGATATCGGCCTGCTCACGGGACAGTGATCCGGTTATCACCTCATCAATTTGACCGTTCTGCTCCCTGTCCATTGCTTTCAGCACGGGAGCACCGTCTTTCTCCAGGATCAGAAGATTGTATCCGACCAGAAAATTGGGTGTCATGCTTTCAATACGGTATATCTCTCCATCGTATTCAAAATCAAACCCGCCCAGCTGTATAACGGGTTTTCTGGAGGCACAATAAACACCCAGAAAAGCCAGGGCCATGATCCAGTACCAGCGTCTCATTATCGATTCTCCCTTCCTCTGTTTGAGTATAAGGCAGAATAAATGGTTTATTGGATTGGTTTAAAGTTTTATTCAATTAACAGCGCATCAACAAAATATGGCACTATTCGATTAGATAAATAGAGAGCCTCAGGATTCTCCTTTGCCCTTTTTGAACAGGTCCAGAAATCGGTCCAGATAATCCTCAAAAAGATCCCACTTGTCCAGCTCCTCTTTCAATTTCATTTTACTTTTATAGCTGCCGTCAAACTCAGCCTGCCGGAAAAGTTTCTCAATTCGTACACGGGCCGAACGGGGCACATCATGCTCGGCATGTCCGACATGCCTTTCCTCGACCTCCTCCTTCTCTTCTTCATCTTCTTTCTGATTTTCCTTCATCAGCAACCTGGCCAGTGGCTCTATTTCCTTCTCCTTTTCCCCGGCATACAATTCCAGATCGACCAGATCAATTTCCAGGTCCAGAATTTGTGTCAATATCTGCAATATTTGAACCGATGCCTGAGGAAATTCAACCTGAGCGGTAAAAAAAGGAATTTCTCCGAGCAAACAAATTCCCTTCAGTCCCATTTCACGTGCAACGGCTATGAGCAGACCATTCAGACCGGCTATATTGCCGTTCCCCATAAAATGGACCTTGTATTCCATCAATGTCTTGATCAGATTACCGTCATTCGGCGCGGCAAATACCCTTGGCGTATCTTTAAAATACATATCGGTCGGAGCTGCTGCGGTCGTAAAAACCATCTGTACATCAAAAGATTGGGCAATCTGTAAAATTTTCTCAGAAAATTCATGCTCTTTGTGCGGGATGGGCTGAACACTGCCCATAAAAAAGAGAATATCATGCTTGTTTGAGCCGGACTGATAATAATAAAATTTATTGGTTGGCAATTCAGGCGCCTGTATAATCTGTTTGGAAACAGATGCACCCGTAGGCGTAAAAAAGTCTTCTGGGGGTAATTCCCCCAGCAGCTTCGCACCCAGCTGATCCCTGAGATATTCAACTGCTGTCATTGCAACACTTCCCATTCCGGGCCAGGCCGCGACAAAATATGGACGTTTCAGTTTGGGTTTTTCAAGCAGCTGTATTTGAGAAGACATCGAAAACCTCTGTATGCAATATGATTTTATTCTGATCGCCATTGAGCCAATGACTCAAAGGAACATCACCAATCTTTACCTTTCAGAAGAAATAATCCCTGAACATAGCGCTGATAGGCTTTGCGTGCGACTTCCTCCTTAACCAATGAACCGGGCTCAATTAAAGCTATGGTGGTTGTATCCTTATCCACGGTAAACCAGGAATAATGATGAAACAATCCCATTTGGGTGTTGCGCGGAAAACGCATCCTGCCCCCTGTCGGACCCGAAATGAAAAATCGTTTTCCCTTTATCAAGCTCGCAGCAGAGAGATGAATATGACCAGCAACCACCGTATAATTCAATCCTTCAATATTTTTCTCTATCTGGTTCCACTGTGTTTTCAGTTTCCCGGGATAAAGCCATATCGGTTTATGAAGAAATATATACAAATGGCTTGTTTGCCGGTTCCGCGATATATCCCTGAGAATAAATTCCATCTGCTCATTGCCCAATCCGGATGGCTCTGCTGCAGCCATGTCTTCAGTATTGACAATCAGAAAATGGCATCCTTTATGGTTAAAAGAAAAATAGGGATGGCCGACGCGCTTTTCCCAAATTTTGCAACTTTGCCTGTCCCAGATATCATGGTTGCCGGGGACCATAAAGAGAGGCGCTCTAACTCTCGAAAAATGGGTGTCCGCCTCATTCCATTGTTCAATAATCGCCTGATAAGACTGTGTCTGTCCCTCAATAATATCACCGATAAAAACAATAAAATCGGGTCGAAGTTCATTCAACTCATCAATGGCCCTATCCATGATGGTCCAGCTGTCAGGTCCGCTGCCGGTCCGGTCACCCAGTACGGCAAAGCAAAAACGCTGTGATGAAATCGGTAAAACCGGATTGTATTGAACCCGACCATTCTGTCCTGATATCACAATATTGGGAAAGAACAGCAGATAAAGAAAAGTGGTTTTACATATTTGCAGATTCAATTTCAGCAATCTGTTTTTACATTTGTCGGTATGCAGCATGTTCATATATAATAATTACATCAGACGCGCTAAAAGAACGCCCAGTCCAAGCCAGACGGGAATCAGGGCAAACAGGACAATATTGAGAATTCTGAGGAAATCCGATGTTTTCTGTATTCTCCATTTCTCAAATGCTTTATTGATTTTGGCCTGTAAATCATCCAGATTGATGGGTTTGACAAGATAATTGTCAGCGCCCTCCACAAGGCATTCCACAGCTGAATCGACCGACGGATAGCCTGTAATAACCACAACAGGCATTCTTAAGCCTTTCTTTTTGATTTCTTTTAGCATTGTCAGACCATCCATCACCGGCATCCTGATATCGGTGATGACCATGGAAAATTTGTCATTTTCAAGTTTTTCAAGGGCGACTTTGCCA
>Ga0272441_10006305_pt1 | contig 19968 bp, 16 predicted proteins | sample SSMProp6N_FD_193582 | JGI IMG/M metagenome (GOLD analysis project Ga0272441, IMG submission 193582) | Marine sediment archaeal communities from Little Sippewissett salt marsh, Falmouth, MA, United States - SSM-Prop-6N | ecosystem: Environmental > Aquatic > Marine > Wetlands > Sediment ... | reverse complement strand
GAAGAACTGGCCGGTTCCTTCAATACTATGGCCTCAGAACTCAACCGGCATTTTAAAGCCCTCAAAACCATGTCGAGTATCGACAGGGCAATTCTCTCGGTTCTGAATACAGACAAGGTTGTGGATACCTTTCTGATGCGCATCGGAGAAATATTCACCTGTGACGCAGCTGGCGTATGTCTGATGGATACCTATACCGAAAACTTGTGGCACAGCTTTACCCGGATGAGCACTCTGATCGCAGGGAAACAGGCAGAAGACGTTGTAATGGGAGATCAATTGCTAAAAATTTACTATGATAACCCTGACCATCTTCTGATTTCATCAAAGGAAAACCTGCCGCTGTTTCTTAAAAGCCTGGCCAAACAGGAGATGAGGTCATTTCTGTTAATGCCGGTTTTTGTGAAAAACAAACTAACCGCAATAACTACCCTGGCTCACAAGTTCCCGCCGAAATTTTCTCAGGAAGATCTGGCCCAGACGAGACAATTAGCCAACCGTTTGGCTTTAGCACTGTCGAACGCCAATCTCATAAACGAATTGAATCAACTGAACTGGGGAACATTGACCGCATTAGCCAGGACAGTTGATGCAAAGTCACACTGGACTTCCGGTCACTCTGAGCGGGTTTCAAAAATGGCCATAAACATAGGCAATATACTGGGGCTCTCGCGTGAAGAACTGGATGATTTGCGCAAGGCGGCTCTTCTGCATGATATCGGCAAGATCTCAACACCTAAAGTTATTCTCGACAAGCCGGGCAAACTCACTCAACAGGAGTATGACCAGATCAAGAAACATCCTTGGCAGGGTGCTCGCATTCTGGAACCGATAACCCAGTATTCTCAGATGATCCCGATTGTTCTGCAGCATCATGAGCGTTTTGACGGCAATGGATATCCCAACGGAGCGTTTGGTAATGAGATTGTTTTCGGTGCCCGTGTGCTTTCTCTTGCCGATACCTTTGATGCAATGACCTCTGACAGGCCGTATCGCAAGGGGATGGACGTGAACAGAGTGGTAAGAGAGATCAAGGAACAGTCTGATCGTCAGTTCGATCCCGATATTGTCAAGGCATTTCTTGAGGCAATATCAAAAAAATGGAAGCATGCAAGTAATGAGTAGTTTGTTGTCGAGAATTACTTGCCATCTATGATGCGTAGCAGATAGCAGATTCTGTGTATGTACTTTTCGCCTTTTAACGTGGAAACCATATCAGGCAATTGAGGACATCATCTCTGATTCATCGAATACTACCGGGGACACAAACTCAAACCTTTTAGTGTGAGTATATTTTGATAGAACCAACCAGGATGTCCGAGAATTATCGTTTTTTTAATTATTAATAAATCAAGGCTTTTGCTTGACACAAAATCAAAGCTTAACTATAGTTCTGGCGAAACGTTTTAGTGTGCAAGTGTTTGTTGGAACTAGCTTGTACAGTAGTTTGAGAGGCAGGCAACCGAAATATTTATGATAACCTTCAAGAACGTACACAAATGGTTTGGAGATCTTCATGTTCTCAACAATATTGACTTTCATGTAGACCCGGGTGAGGTTGTCGTCATCTGCGGTCCCAGCGGTTCCGGCAAGAGTACCCTTATTCGCTGTATCAACAAGCTGGAGCCTATTCAGGAAGGTGAGATCATTGTAGACAATATGCCTATTCATGATCCAAAAATTAACCTGCGTAGACTACGTGAGGAAATTGGGTTTGTCTTCCAGCAGTTCAATCTTTACCCCCACATGAGCGTTTTGGATAATATCACTCTTGCACCGATCAATGTGCGCAAACAAAAGAAAGATGAAGCCGATGCCATTGCTCTCGAGCTGTTAGAAAAAGTAGGTATTAGTGAAAAAGCCCATTCCTATCCGGACCAGCTTTCCGGCGGTCAGCAGCAACGAGTTGCGATTGCCAGGGGTCTGGCAATGCGTCCGAAAATTATGCTCTTTGATGAGCCTACATCAGCCCTTGATCCGGAGATGATCAACGAGGTTTTAGATGTTATGCGCAACTTGGCGCATGAGGGTATGACCATGCTGGTTGTCTCGCATGAAATGGGGTTCGCCCGTGAAGTGGCCCACCGTGTGGTATTTATGGATGAAGGCCAGCTGATTGAAAGTGCACCGCCCGATGAATTTTTCTTAAGAGCCAAGCACGAACGTACAAAACTATTCCTGAGCAAGATTCTTACACATTAGCGGAGCACGTAACTATGGCGAGCAGCAAACGGTGTTTGCAAAAAATATCAAAACTTAGAGGGGGAGGTTATGAAGAACCTGGTAAAATGGTTTGTGTTAGGATTTCTCTTTGTTTTATTGGTGGGCACATCCGTCTGTTATGCCGGCACTACGTATGACAGGGTCAATGAAGCCGGAGTGGTTCAAGTCGGCCTGATGTACAACAGTATCCCAGCGGCTTATTTCAATGACAAAAATGAATGGGTCGGGTTCGATGTAGATATTGCCGAAGAAGTTGTGCGTAGAATCGGGCAGTCTATGGGCAAAGAGCTGAAGGCCGAGCGGGTCAAATTGAACAATAAGACCCGGATATCGTTCCTTACCTCCGGCCGGATCGATATGTCGACCGCCAATATGACCCATAAACGCGAACGCGACAAGACCATCGATTTTTCTATCACATACTTTTTCGACGGACAGAAAATTCTGGCCAAGAAGGGGCGTTATTCCAAACATGAAGATTTTGTAGGCAAAAAAATTGCCTCAATGCAGGGTACAACCAGCGAAAAAAACGCGATTAACCTTTTGAAGAAACTCGGCGATACGAATGCTGAAAAAAACGTGATCAGCTTTCAGGATGAGCCCTCATGTTTCCTGGCGTTGCAGCAGGACAAGGTGGCGGGGTGGTCGACTGACAGTACCATTCTGCTTGGATATGCTGCAAAACAGCCGGGGAAGTATGAACTGGTCGGAGATTTCTTCAGCGACGAGCCCTATGGCATAGGTATTCCTGAAAATGACAGCGACTGGAGGGATGCGGTAAACTTTGCATTGCAGGATATGTGGAATGACGGGACCTACAAAAAGATATACGACAAATGGTATGGCCCTGATACACTATACTATTTCCCATTGACCGAAAAGATCGAGATGTGGCCGTAATGTAGCAATATCGTGCACGCAAAACTGCGGCTCCTTTCTCCGGGCCGCAGTTTTTTTACTTCATTCTTTATTGAAGATGGAACAGAAATCAGATCAATCAGAGGGTGATCAGTGAAAGCATCGAAGAACGGGATTCTGCAGTTTGGTGTATTTGCAGCAATTGCACTGATTTTTTACGTTATTTTTTCCCATGCGGATTTCGGTTATGATTTTTACTGGGCGGTTCTGTATGAAGAGAACCCCACCTACCACGAGATTTTCGGGATGTGGCTGCTTCGTGGGCTCGTCCTTACCCTTGAAATTTCTTTGATCAGTACCGCAATAGCCTTGGTATTGGGTACCATTTTCGGCATAGCGCGACTCTCGCAATTCAAGCCTGTCTATTACCTGGCTACAGGATATGTTGAATTCTTTCGCAATACACCGCTTCTGGTACAACTCTTTTTCTGGTATTTCGCTTTACCCATGGGTCTACCCGAGCCTGTCCGAATGTTTCTGAATGAACACAACCTTGAGTTCTGGGCGGCATCCGGAGGGCTGGGGGTTTATACAGGGGCATTCGTGGCCGAGATCGTACGGGCTGGGATTCAGGCAATTCCCCATGGCCATCTCGAAGCTTCGTTTTCGTCCGGATTGTCGAATTTGCAGACCCTGCGCTATGTAATATTGCCCCAGGCATTCAGGGTGATCATTCCGCCCTTGGGTAGTGAATTTCTGAACAATATGAAAAATTCTTCATTGGCAATGACTATAGGGGTTGCGGAGTTGTGCTGGCAGTCGCAGCAGATCGAGTCATTCACGTTCAGAGGGTTTGAGGCAACCTCTGCAGCTTCTTTGATTTATCTTGGTTTGTCTCTGGGAATCTCTTTAATAATGAATACTGTCAATCATCACCTCAAGATCGGGCAGGAAAAAAGTCTTACCATGCTAGATCGGGTGTTCGAATTTGCTTTTTACCCGGTTTTGCTCATTGTCAAAGTTCTAAGCTTTTGTGTCAATTGGGGTATTAGCAAAATAAGAGGCAAACAGCCGTATGTTTTACAGGATGAGGCAGTCTATGTATCTATCTGGATACGATTATTCCAGAGAGTCGGCAAGCTGTTTATCTTCTTGGGAAAATCTCTTTTCGTTGCGATGTTCTTTGGAGTGGTTATTCTGATTGGATATGCTCTGTGGTCTTTTAACTGGGATGTAATCTGGGGTAATTTACGCTCGCTTTTGATATGGACATTTCCCAAGGGAGGACAGGGAGAGATCTTTTTCGGCATGGGCGGACTTAGCCTGAGTATTGCTATTGCCGCGATTGCGCTTTTTGTGAGCTTTTTCATCGGTCTGGCCTTTGGGTTGGGAAGATTGGGCAAAAACCCGATCATAAGCACTGTCAGCGTTCTCTATATTGAGATTATCCGCGGAAACCCGTTGATTATGGTAATCTTTTGGGTGTACTTTTTTTCACCGATTATCACCGGGATGCAGATCAATGTATTCTGGAGTGCCACCATTGCCTTTACGGTTTTTTCCGGAGCATACCTGGCTGAGATTGTCCGGGCCGGGGTTAGTGCTATCCCTTACGGACAATTTGAAGCCGCCACTGCTTCGGGCTTAAGCTATTACCAGACAATGCGTAAGGTGGTCCTTCCACAAGCTCTTAAAATTATGATCCCCGCCATTGTCGGGCAGTTTATATCTTTGTTTAAAGATACTTCGCTGGCCTATATTATCGGAGTATTCGAACTGACCACAGTGGCGCAAACCCTCAATAATCGCCTGATGATCTATCCATTCGAGATTTATACAACCATAGCGGTGCTCTATTTTATATGTTGTTACTCTATGAGTATCGTGGCCCGCCGTTTGGAAATGAAATACACACAGGGCTGACAGGCGAAATAGGGATAATGTCCCAGAGCATAATCGGCTGGATCTATTGCCCTCGATCACTTAAAAAGGAAAGCAGATGAGTGGGTTTTATCAGAACTGAAATCCGGTTTCTACAAAAGGTCCGCTAAGGCAGACATCCACCTCGACATCTTCCTCGTCGATTTCGATTTTATCATACCGGTAACCTCCGGCAATGAACAGTGGACCGAAGAGTTTCAGCTTCAACCTGCCTATAAGGCTGTAGATGTGATTGCTGCTATAGGTAAGTCCTCTGGCCTCAGCCTCAAGGGCGATACGTTCGAACGGTATGATCTGGGCGGCAAGATATGCCATAGGAATCGGGACGGTGTATTCCTCCGATTCCTCTAAGCCTGTTTCGGGCTGTTCGATTTCGACTTTGAAGTCGATGATTCTGGTATTGAGGCCGATCTCAATGTTGAGAACCTTATTCGTGGCCGTAGGGATGAACGGCAGGGCATAAAACAGTGCAACATCAATGTGATTTAAGATCAGCTTTGATTCGAAATCAATGTCCGCCTGGAACGACTGATCGCCGAAGGTGAAGTCCACGGATTTTATCCCGGCTTCATCGAATTCCATCGGGGTTGCCATGAGGTAAATGTTCGGGATGACCGGTAAACAGAGCTTAAGTCTGCCCGAAATTCTATTTTCTTTCTCATAGTCGAGGTCTTGCTCGAGATCAATCGTATTATCGATGTCTATTGAATCGTAGGAGAGGTCTCCCTTTGGATTTTGCTGCCATCCTCCGACTGCCAGCTCCAGACCGAGGCCATATACGCACAGGGGCAGGCTGAATACGAAGATTAACCATAGAATCAGAAAGTTCTTTTTCATCGGTTCCTCCTTGAATAAAGGCCAGCTTTCGTGGTTGAAAAACTTAACGGCAGTTCTGCCGAAGAGCTTTAACATTAAATATTCTTCAGCAGAACTGATGAAATGGTTCAATAAAATTATATTTACGTTTTTCCGGCTTCCATATCCTTGATCTGAGAAAGAATCTCGTTGTAACGTTTTTCAGTAATCGGGTAGAAGTACAACATAACTACAGCCAGTAAGAAGATAACAGCACCAATCGGACCCAACAACAAACGGATGCCAAGCTCTGACAGCGCAGTTTGGGGCACATCCGGAATATAGCCGGTTAGTGAAAGTACCCCTCCAGAAATGGCCAGGGCTACGGCCTGTCCGATTTTAATGCCAAAGGTCCAGATTCCGTAGAAGGCTCCTTCCTTACGCTCTCCGGTCATCAGATAGTCGTACTCAACCGCATCGGGAACCATTGCCCAAGGCATTACATAAGTGAAGCCCATGCCGATTCCCATGATAAACATTATGAAAAATGAGAAGTTGATGGGCCGGGTATGACCGAAAAAGAACAGGATCATGAGCGAGAAAACAATGATCAGCATGCCAACGCCATAGACTGTCTTTTTGCCGGTTTTTTTGGATATAACAACACTTAAGGGGATAAAAACCATGGCGGTCCCCAGCAGCACGAGCATGGCAATAGTGGTTTGTGCTTCGGCATTATGGATATACTTAAAGTAGTAAATGGCGATCCCGCTGATGACCGTCAGCGCGGTGATGTGCAGTGTATAGGTTAAAAGGACCAGCACATAGGGTTTGTTCTTGAAGACCTTTAGGTAGGTGCTGAAAAATCCTTCCTTGAGTTTCTCGCGTTTTACATCGGGTTCGCGTATACTCACAACCGTGATCAAGGCTGTAATCATCATAACCGCCCCGAAGATTGCTCCCATCACGGTAAAACCCGTGTTTTTCGAGGCAAAGGCGTTTACGATCGGCAGAGCTGACCCAGCGCCGAGCAGAGTGCCGAATACGGCAAAGCCGAAGCGGTAACCGTTGAGAGATGTTCGTTCATGATAGTCCTGGGTTAACTCGGGGGTCAGAGAGTTGTAAGGGATGTTAACCAAGGTATAGGCGGTACAGAGCAGACAATAGACAACAAGAGCCCAGATGAAAAGCATACCCTGGCTGGACAGCCGTGGGTTGGTGAACATGATTACCATGGTTATAAACAGGGGAAACGATCCATAGAGTATATACGGTCTTCGCCTTCCCATTTTACTCCCGGTTCTATCGGACAGATAACCCACCAACGGATCGGTGATTGCGTCCCAGATTTTACCGACGGCAACGACAATGCCCGCCAGCCCTGCCGCCAGACCGACCGTGTCGGTCAAGTAGTTCAGCAGTAGAAAAGCAATAACCGTGAAAAATAAGTTGCCGCCGAGATCACAGACACCGTAGCCGGCCTTGGTTTTTTTTGAAAGCTTTTGCTCTTGCATAAGATTTCCCCCTAATCATCATGGCATGTGAGATCCGGCCGGAAATTATTTAAGTGTGAATCACCTTAAATTCGGGCGCGCCTATGGTCTCACAGGCTGACATCACAATAGGTTAATTCTATACCATTGGAATGAGGAAAGAAAAAGCAAAATGAATCAGTACTCGCACGGGCGTATGTTTTCATTTGATATTCCTTTTGGGAGTTTTAAAAAGTACAGTTTTTTAGACCAGTAATTTCAGGATGATGCGGTAAGGGCGTTTTTTACAGAGGCAATCCGATACGATGGATGACGCCGGTTGATTTTTGAAATACTGTATTTATGCTGTTTTCATTGATGTCCGCTAATTATTAGAGCTAACGTATTTCATCATCCGTATCATATACAAATGGCTGTGTTGATAGTTTGTTTGTTGGATGATCATTGGAATTATGCAAGCCTTAACATTGTTAATTGATAAGGATGGGAAGAGGACTCTTAGTGGATTTCTGGTTCGAATTGTCATTCTGGTAAGCGTTGACGAACATACCTGTCGGCGCATATGCTGTTTTGATTAAAAACAAAGCCTGCATCAAAAGGCCCGCACAGGGAAAGTTCAGGAATTGCGCTGAAGCTCTTCATCTCTAAGTACACGCCTCAGAATTTTTCCTACTGCGCTTTTCGGCAGGCTGTCTCGAAACTCGACCTTGCGTGGTACCTTGAATGTGGCCAGCTTTTCCTTGCAGAAATCGATGATTTCCTGTTCGCTTATTTTAGCGGAATATTCATGGTTGAGGACGACTACGGCTTTGACGGTCTCGCCGCGATACTCGTGCGGTATACCGATGACTGCTACCTCGGCTACAGCCGGATGCTGGTAGATCACATTTTCCACTTCGACCGGTGCCAGGTTGTAGCCCGAGGCTATGATCAGGTCCTTGACCCTGTCGACGAAATGAATAAAATCTTCTTCGTCGATAAACCCCCGGTCTCCGGTTTTGAACCACCCGTCGCTTAAGAAGGCCTCACTGGTTTCCATAGGTTTATTCCAGTAACCTTTACCAAGTTGCAATCCGCGGTATAGGATTTCCCCTTCGGTGTTCCTGGGTACAATCCGACCTTCGTCATCGACAATTTTCATTTCTGAATAGACCGGGATTCCGATTGAGTTCAGGCTTTCCTTGATGCCGGGTATCGAGATGCAGCCCCCGCTGTTGGTTTCAGTCATGCCCCAGCCACTGGTAAGCGTCAGGCCGGTAAGTTGATGCCACTGGTCCTGAACGGCCGGGGGCACCGGGGCACCGCAGCCAATCGTGAGCATCAGGCTGCTGATATCGTATTTTTTGAGCAATTCTTGATTCGACATAATGGCGATAAACAGGGTGGGAGGCGCAAAGATCACGTTGATTTTATACTGCTGGATAACCCTGAAGGCGTCTTCGATATCGAACATGGGAATCGGAATAAGGATCCCGCCCTGGTAGAGAACCGGCAGTCCATGCAGGAAATAGCCGGCGGTATGAAACATGGGCATGATGGCAAAATTGATCTCCTTGTCACCCCACAGCCGGGCGGCATGGGTATGGGTCAGCGAGTTGTAGACCATATTGAAGTGAGTCTCAATCACACCCTTGGATCTGCCGGTTGTGCCGGCTGTGTACAGAAGAAGAGCAGTATCTTCTTTAGGGTTACAGGTGGCGTTTTCCTTAAGAGGTTCGTAGTCTTGCAGGGTCTGAAACAGGTCCAGACTGCCTTCGATTTCCTGCTTGGGAATATCCCACAGAAATTTTATAGCCTGGGATATGACGGCATCCTCGGCGGCAAAATCATGAATACTGGTTGTAATAACATGATCGAGTTTTCCATCATCATTGAGGTCTTTGATGCGGCTGTACAAAAGATCCAGTGTCAAAATTACCCGCGCACCGGAATCATCGATCTGATAGGCGATTTCATCGCTCTGGTACATCACGTTGATCGGGGTATGGATGGCACCTATTTTCGTGGCCCCATAGAATGCTATCACATGCTGTATTGAGTTGGGTAGCATGGCTGCAACCACATCGCGTTTTTTTACCCCAAGATCAGTAAGCAGAGCCGCATACCTAGAGATGAGCTCATCCAGGTCGCGGTAGCTGATAGATTTGTCCAGAAAGATGACAGCTGTCTCATCTGGATTTCCAAGCGCGGTTTTGTGAAAGAGTTCGTAGATCGAAATGTCGGGGATATCAGGCATCTCTTCCACGTACCAGCTTGGGTGACTGATCACATAGGAATCTGCCGGGGCATATCGCCGGCCCTCATCGATCCACTGTTTAGGATATCCGAGTTTTTTATAACATTTCATAAAATCTTCATCATAAAAGTCGCTGCCTGCCGTGAACCGCGATTCCTTGATTTGTGACATTGTAAACCTCCTTTTGCAGATAAATAAAAAAAAGAAAAAATCATCCAGATTCAAATAACAAGCCGCAGGGAAAACTGTCTGTAATAATATCTGTAATGATAATGGAAACAGAATGGTTTGGCAAGGGTATGTCTGTTTTTATGATAGCGTGAGATTATAGCCGTTTGATCGAAAAAAATGAGCGATGTCAACGGAATAAAAAGTGAATGCGATGTGACGTATGTATATTACTTCATGGACTAATCAGGTAGATATTGAGAGTACGCCCGCACCGGGAAAAACAGGTGCGGGCTATTCAGATAAGTTAATTGTGTTACATCATCTCGATCACGGTTGCCATGGATACCCCGCCACCGCCGCATAAAGTGGCAAGTCCCAGGTTTTTGCCTCGTTTTTTCATGGCATACATCAGCGAAACCATGATCCGGGCACCTGTACAGCCTACCGGGTGGCCGATCCCTATACCGGAGCCATTGACATTCGTGATTTCACGGTTGAGACCGAGCTCCTTTTCGCAACCCAGATATTGAGCTGCAAAGGCCTCGTTGAGTTCGATCAGCTCAAAGGAATCCAGGGTATATTCGGGATGTTTTTTCAACAGATCCTTGACTGCCGGGACGGGACTCAGTCCCATGACGGATGGATGGCAGGCACCGTAGCCGACAGCCCTGATCTTTGCGATTGGAGTAAGCCCGAGTTCCTTGGCCTTTTCAGCCGACATGATGACCATCGCTGCTGAGCCATCATTGAGACCCGATGAATTTCCGGCCGTGACCTTGCCGATTTTCGGCAAAAAAGCCGGAGGTAATTTCTGCAAATCTTCCAAGGTCAGCCCAGGCCTGAAGTGCTCGTCCTTGTCGAAAATAACTGGCGGTTTGCCCCTTTTTTGTGGAATTTCTATCGGTACGATCTCATCCTTGAAGTCGCCTTCATTGTTAGCTCTTTCCACCCCGTTATGGCTCCTGAGAGCAACCTCATCCATCTCTTCACGGCTGATATTGTGGAGTGCTGCAATGAACTCTGCTGTATGTCCCATGATATAGGGTTTGCCCTGAAACATGGAAAACAGCTCACCCTCTTTAAGGGGACCGTCATCAGAAAAAGGAATGACATGAGAGCCACAGTGCAGCCCGCGAATCATGGAATCCACAAATACCTTGTCCTGGAGCCGGCAACCCCATCTGGCGTCCAGTGATACGTAGGGCGCGCCCGACATGTGTTCAACACCGCCGGCCAGGATTATATCTGCCAGGCCGGACTGAATCATGGCCATGCCGCTGATAGCCGCTTCCATGGCTGATATGCATACTCTGTTAATAGTGACTGCCGGAACAGAGGCCGGAATACCTGCCAGCAGTGCACCAACCCGGGTTACGTTCAAGGTGTCGACGGGCTCCAGGCAACAGCCGTAACGCACATCATCAATCATGTCCACGGAGATACCGGCGCGTTTGACAGCCTCTTTCATGGTAACACTTGCAATATAAGCGCCAGTCATGTTTTTCAGGCTTCCACCAAATGTTCCAATTGCTGTTCTACATGCTGAAACAATTACTACGTCTTTCATTTAAAGCTCCTTTATCTTCATAGTTTTCACCTTCCCAGAGGGGCGGTTCGAATCGGTTTAAAAATGAACACTCATTCATCTCATAGCCGAATATGGCCGTTGCGTAAAGTGAGAAGATAAAGATTTTTTACGTTACAGATGAATTCGATAGAAAGGAGTTGCGAATTAAAGATGAATAAGCATGAATTAATCAGACAAAATGACAAAGTTGAATGCAGGCGTCGAAAAACGATGCTCTACTTGTGTGGAAAGACGATGAAGGGTGAAGGAATTATTTATACGGTTTCCATTCAAGTCCTGCCCAGGCCACTTCTCCATGTGTCAGACTAGCTACCCAGGGCCAGCCACAGGTGGTAATATACCATGTGTTTTTATGCAGTATATATTCGGGGGCGTGGGCCCGTAAGACTGTAATCAGCGATGGAGATTGCCGGCGTCCACGGTATTTACCTAAATCATATGGTGTTTCACTTTGAAATACCAGGGTGTCATTGTAGCTTTCCCTGTCCGGCCATATCTTCAGGGCAAGCAGGATCGAATGCAGGCTGAATGACTCATTATTATAGGTAACAGATAGATAATAACGACCATTATACTGCATAACAAAAGGAGATTCGGTAGATGCCTGAGGGCCGGAGCGTTCAGCCCCGAATCCCATGGAAAGGGCACAACGGATATACTGCCAGTGCAACAGGTCAAAAGATTGATAAATATCAACACAAGAATAATAGCTAGCCCTTGCCGTAACATACATGAGCCACTGGTTATCAGCAATTTGTAAAATCATGGGATCGGAAGATTGTGTGGTCATTCATATAGTTGCCCGACTGTTCAGGACGGAATAAAGGGCTCCACACGGAGACAATTGCCGGGACATATATTGATGAGTTTAGAGCCGTTGTGGTTTGTGCCGCAGAGGTATAATCAAAACCACCGGTGTTGGAAACCACCCGGAATGAATAATGGGTATCTGGCTTAAGATCGCGGACCAGGAAACTGCCGAATTTCAACTTGCCCAACTCTTTCCAGGTCTTATCTTCTCGGGTAAGGATGATTGTTTTAGAGTTGCTGAATTTCTTTGACCGCTGAAGATACGACAAATATTCTGGAATTGTTGCTCTGCGGATCTACAGGAGTAAGAAATAATCCGGGACGGTTCAGATCGATTCCCATTGAAGTGCCGACCAGGGCTTCCCCGTCAGAAAAGACAATCTTCACCTTTTTGCCATAGAGCTTATCTTCCGACAAGAAGTCTTTGCGTTCATTATAAGCGGAATCGCCACCAAAATCCTTTACAAAGAATATAGCTTTCAAATCGGATACATTGATTTCCGTTTGCTCTTTCGAAGGTTCTTCTGAGTCCATGAAAAGATGGAAAGAAGGTTTGTTCGGTGCAAAATCATGCGTTACACCTTTGAGTACTCTGCCGTCTGAAAAGCGTGCAACAATTTTATTATTCGTCATGAAATCTCTCTCCAATCGGTTTTTCTGTTTTTCATCGTATCGGCCCAACACACAATAAACTAAACACTTCCTGCCTTAAAACGCTGTTTTTTCGGATCATATCGTTATTTGTTTAGAATATATTCTTCAGAGAATGTTTGCAGATATGGGCCATAATGCTCTTTGAGTAAAGTATAACGATGATCGTTTCAGGAGGCTTTGACAACCGGAATATCATTCCAGCAGGTAGTGAACCTGGCGGAGAGTTTTGCACGACGCATGCCCCATGGCCGCTCGATTCCGCAGCCTGCGTACGTGATAGTATCTCTGCCCCAGCGGGTATTGATGGTGTCTATGGTCTTCATGAGAGACAGTTCTCGCGGGCCCTCGCGACCGGAATGAAACAGGTTCATCTGCACCTGTCCCCGGGGCACGAGCCCGGCCAGCATGACGCCCGCCTTGCGAATGCTGGGTCCGGGCTTGAAAATACGATCCAGAATAGCCAGCGCGTAGCCGGTGAGTTCCGGGGTGTGCGCGCTCGGCACGGGGAGCTGCACGCAAGCGGCGTGTGATGTGAAATGAGAGTGGGTGAATGGATTTTCGATCAGAAATACGTGGATGCAGGATGCGGCTGTTTTCTGCTGGCGTGCCTTTTCAGCCGCCCGCACGGTGTAGGCGGTTACGGCCTGTCTGAGTTCATCAAAACTGTTTACCTCTCTACCAAATGAGCGCGAACACATGATAGATTTCTTCGGCGCTGAGGCTTCTTCCAGTGGGATGCAGGCTATGCCTCTGAGTTCCCATGCGGTGCGCAGCCCGGTGATGGTCAGATGTTTTTTGATCCACGAATCGTCGGCCTCTTTGAGATCGAGCCCGGTGCATATCCCGTTACGTTTCAAAAAATGCGCGTGCCGGTAACCTATGCCCCAGATTTCAGACACATCGAGCCCTGCCAGAATATCTTCCGGATGGTGACTGATATCGAAAACGCCGGCACAGGCGCTATCTTTTTTGGCCACACGGGCAGCCGTTTTGGCCAGCGTCTTGGTTGGCCCGATTCCGATACTGACCGGAATGCCGGTCCACTTCTTTACCGTATGCCTTATCCGTCGTCCATATTCACGCCAATCTTCGCTGAGTCCGGAGAGGGGAAGGAATGCCTCATCGATTGAGTAGATCTCGATATCCGGGGCGAAGGAGGCCAGGGTTTCCATCACCCGCCGGGACATATCGGCATACAGCGTGTAGTTGGAAGAGTAGATGTGACCGCCGCATTTTTTTATGGTTGCCTTCCATCGAAACAGAGGGTCACCGATCTTGATGCCGAGCTGTTTTATTTCGTTCGATCTGGCAATGATACACCCGTCGTTATTCGAAAGCACCACCACGGGTTTTCCCTCGAGCCCGGGGGTGAATACCCGCTCGCACGAGACATAGAAGTTGTTGCAGTCTATCAGGGCAAAGCGTTTTTCCATGGGTTATACCTTATGAATTACATGAGTAACCACGCCCCAGACCTCGAGCTGCATGTCGCCCGAAATCTCAATGGGCTTAAACTCAGGGTTCTCGGCCAGGAGGTAGCACGTATCTCCTCTTCGGCGGAACCGTTTTACGGTAAATTCACTGTTGAGGACTGCGATAACGATGCTGTTGTCATGGGGTTCCAGTGCCCTGTCCACGATCAGGATATCGCCGGGGTGGATGCCGGCCTCGATCATGGAAGTCCCCTCTACTCGCACGAAGAATGTGGCGGCGGGGTGTTTGACCAGAAATTCATTGAGATCCAGGGTCTTTTCAACAAAATCGTCTGCCGGAGATGGAAAACCGGCCGAGATACCCGCTGTAAACAGCGGTATTCTCAGCTTGGTTTTGCCGTTAAAGCCCCAGATTCCGGTGACTCGAACCTTTCCACGGCGTTTCATTCCTATGGGTTCTACCACCTTCATCCCGGCATGTAAAGACTGCCGGGAGGGTGTTTTTATCCTTTGAAATCAGCGGCCGGCTGTCGGAAGACAGGTTCTTAAGCAGGTTCGTTGCAACAAAATCAGAAAATGTGCCATGTTCTGAAAATAACTTATGAAAAAGCCCGAAATACCCTTTGAGAAGACTTGACTTGGAGGACGGTGATCCTATAAAGATACTATTGGATAAAATAACAGACAAGGGAAGACATATGTTCAATATGCGATTTCAGGAAGTCTTGGGGTTTCTGGTAGGGCCTGAAGGTAGTGAAGAGAGGATTGGTGTTTGCTATCCGGCCCTCGATGTATTTGAGAATTCCAAGGAACTTTGCATCGAGGTTGAGATCCCGGGAATACATCCTGAAGAAGTGAATGTTGAAATTATCGGCAGGTTGCTTAGGATAAGCGGAATGAAGCAAGATCCGCTCGAAAACAAAGGCATTCGCTACGTCAGGATGGAGAGGAGTTTCGGCCGATTCAGCCGGGAGCTGGAAATACCGGAACGGTTTGATTTGGATAAAGTTGATGCAAAATTTGCAGATGGTGTTTTAATTGTAAAGATTGCGCGGGCTACCGACAACGTTGAGGTAGTAAAACGAATAACTGTTGAATAGGAGCGATTGCATGGAAAAAGAAACACAACCGATAGATATTCCGGAAAATATTCCTCTGCTACCTATCAGAGATGTAGTGATATATCCGTATATGATACTGCCGCTGTTTGTCGGCAGAGGCTTGTCGATAAAGGCCGTCGATGAAGCCTTGAATAAGGATCGCTATATCTTTCTGGCTGCCCAGAAGGATTCAACCGTTGAAGAGCCTGATGAAGATCAGATTTTTACAACCGGTACGGTAGCAATGGTCATCCGGATGCTGAAGCTGCCTGATGGCAGAGTCAAGATACTGGTTCAGGGAGTTGCCAAGGCTCGAATCAAAGAATTCCATAAAGATGAACAGGGATTTTTTACAGTTGATATCGAAAAAATCGAAGAAACGGAACTCTCGGAGATTTCAGTGGAAGTCGAGGCTTTGATGCGTACCGTCAAAGAGCAGACAGAAAGGATTCTGCAGCTGCGAGGAATTGTGTCACCCGACGCACTGTCTATTCTGGAAGCCATTGATGATCCGGGTCGGCTGGCGGATCTTGTAGCCTCCAATCTGAGATTGAAGGTGGATGAATCGCAGAAGGTGCTCGAAATTATCGATCCGATTGAACGGCTCAATCATATCAACGGTCTTCTGGCCAAGGAGATGGAACTTTCCGAGGTGCAGGCCAAGATTCAGACCCAGGCCAAAGAGGAGATGAGTAAGACCCAGAGGGAATACTTCCTGAGGGAACAGATGCGCGCCATTCAGCAGGAACTGGGAGAGGTCGATGAGAAAAGCAAAGAAATGGATGAGTATCTGCAGAAGATTGAAAAATTAGGGATGAACGAGGAGGTCAAAAAAGAGGCATTAAAACAGCTCGATCGTCTGAAAATGATGCATCAGGATTCTGCCGAAGCCAATATCATACGTACCTATCTCGACTGGATGGTTGAACTCCCCTGGGGTCATTCCACGCAGGACAGTCTTGATATCAAAGCGGCATCCAATGTGCTGGAGGAAGATCATTACGGCCTCGAAAAAGTAAAACAGCGGATTCTGGAATATCTGGCAGTGCGCAAGCTCAATCCGGATAAAAAGGGCGCTATTTTGTGCTTTGTGGGTCCTCCGGGTGTCGGCAAGACATCCCTCGGTCGTTCCATTGCCAGGGCGCTGGGCAGGAACTTTCATCGGCTCTCTATCGGCGGGGTACGCGACGAGGCCGAGATACGCGGGCACAGACGCACCTACATTGGAGCGCTACCCGGCAGGATTATCCAGGGCATCAAGAATGCCGGTTCGAATAATCCGGTCTTCATGATTGATGAAGTGGATAAAATCGGTCAGGATTTTCGAGGAGATCCATCTTCGGCACTTCTGGAGGTGCTTGACCCGGAGCAGAATTTCTCGTTCCAGGATCATTATCTCAACGTGCCGTTTGATCTTTCCAAAGTAATGTTCATTACCACGGCCAACCTTATCGATCCCATTCCATCTCCTCTGCGCGACAGGATGGAGGTCATTGAACTGCCGGGATATACGGATCATGAGAAACTTCAGATCTCCAAACGCTACCTTGTTCCGAGGCAGGTTAAAGAAAACGGCATAGATCCCGATTTTATAAAATTTTCAGATGAGGCTGTACTCGATGTAATTAACCATTACACCAAGGAGGCCGGTGTCAGAAACGCAGAGCGTGAGATTGGCTCCATCTGCCGTAAGGTGGCGCGTGATATAGCAGAGAGGAATTCCAAGCGCAAGAAATCCTACCGCATAACAGCCAAAAGCGTATCGAAATATCTGGGGGTACCCAAGTTCCTGCCGGAGCAGGAACGCAAGGAACATGAAGTCGGTGTGTCAACCGGTCTTGCATGGACTCAATATGGTGGTGAAGTACTCTATGTTGAAGCTTCGGTGCTCACCAGTAGCGAAGGCAAGGGCGGCGGCCTCGTGCTTACCGGGCAGCTTGGCGATGTGATGAAGGAATCCGCTCAAGCCGGTCTGACCTATATCCGTTCCCGGGCAGAGCAGTTAGGTATTTCTCCAAGTTTCAACAGAGAAAAAGATGTTCATGTACATGTGCCTGCCGGAGCTATACCCAAAGACGGGCCATCAGCGGGAATCACCATGGCTGTTGCCGTGATCTCGGCGCTGACCAACAAGAAACTCAGAAAAGATATTGCCATGACGGGTGAGATCACCTTGCGGGGCAAGGTGCTTCCAATCGGAGGGCTCAAGGAGAAGACTTTAGCCGCTCATCGTAACAAGGTGTTTGATATCATTATTCCCAAAGACAACATGAAGGACATGGAGGATGTTCCTCCCCTGGTAAGGAAAAAGGTGACGTTTCATCCGGTGAGTTCGATGGACGAGGTGCTCGAACTGGTATTTGTCAAGAATTGAGTACGCTGCTGAAAATCCCGGCAATGGCAGGTCCGGCAATTTTGGCCATTGAAATGACCTCTTCGATGGGTGCCGGACGGTAATCATCAGGATCATTATTGTTGGTGATGGCGGATATGGCCATTACCTCCATGCCGCAGTGGACAGCCTGATTTACTTCCATCACGGTTGACATGCCTACCGCGTCCGCGCCCATAATCTTAAGCATGCGTGTCTCTGCGGCCGTCTCCATGGATGGCCCCAGCACTTGTACATATACGCCTTCTTTCAGTTCCAGATCACTGCGTTTGGCATAATCCCTGGCTTTGTGCAACAGAAGCGGAGAATAGGGCCGGGTCATATCCGGAAAGCGGGGCCCCATCTCTTCATTGTTTTTACCCACGAGCGGGTTTCTTCCCGTAAAATTGATATGATCGGTAATGAGCATGGTGCTGCCGGGAACCAAATCTTTTCTGAGACCTCCGGCGGCATTGGAGATCAAGATTCGTTTGACCCCCATGAGTTTGAATACCCTGACAGGAAAGGTTACTTCTTGGGGGCTGTAGCCCTCATACAGGTGAAATCGTCCGCTCATTACCACAACCGGGCACTGCCCGAGTCTGCCGAATATCATTTTGCCGGCATGGCTGGCGACGGATGATACGGCAAATCCCGGGATATCGGTATATTCAACCGAATGTTCGATTGTGAGGGCCTCTTCCATTATATCCAGCCCGGTGCCCAGAATAACGGCTGTCTGTGGTTTTGCAATCGAACACAGTAACTGAGCGGCTCGTTTTTCAGTGCCGATATTCATGTTTCCAGTTTTATTGCTTCATCTATAAGCATGATCGGAATATCGTCCTCAATAGGGTATTTAAGCTTGCAGTTGTTACAGATCAGGCCGTTTTGCTCTTCTTCAAGTATCAGCTTTCCCTTGCATTTAGGACAGGCCAATACGTCCAGCAATTCTTTATCAATAGGCATACCATCCTCCTGTTTTCACTATGCAATGCGTTACAGGGGCTTGTCAAGATAGTGTGTCATGACGGTGACAGCGCTATCAGACATTCCCTCACCACCTTGGCGGCTACAACCGAAGAAACCCCGCTCGGATCGAGCTGAGGAGCAAGCTCGACAACATCCATGCCCACGACCCGGAGATTTCTGAGTATTTCAAGGAGCATATCTATGAGTTGCTGAAAAGAAATTCCTCCCGGTTCGGGTGTGCCGGTCCCGGGAAAGATTGATGGATCAAGGATGTCCAGATCACAGCTTATATAGCAGGGTGAGCTTGATGCCCAGTCGATGATTTGTTCCGGTTCGGCCAGGATTTCCTGTGAAAGGGCGCGCTCCTCCCGCGCAAAGGAACGAATACCGATCTGTCTGACCGATTCCAAACCAATAATTTCACTGATCCGCCTGATAACCGTGGCATGTGAAAATTTTTGCCCCAGGTACATGTCGCGCAGATCCGCATGGGCATCCAGATGGATGATTTTCAGCCCTGGATATTTTTTTGTGATCGCACGCAGACAGCCGAGTGAAATGAGGTGCTCACCGCCGAGCAGAAATGGTAATTTGTCCTGGGATATGATTTTGGAAACCGAATTCTCTATAATGGCCAGTGCCGGTTCCGGGTTGCCGAACGGCAGCTCGAGGTCCCCCATATCCATGAAAGATATGTCTTCGAGATCAGCCTCTTGGAGGGGCGAGAATGTTTCCAGGCTGTGCGATGCTTCCCGGATAGCCATCGGTCCGAAACGTGCCCCGGGCCGGTAGCTGGCCGTCGAATCAAACGGTGTACCGAGAATGCAGGTAGTTCCTGTATGTTTTGATGCAAGGTAGTGCATTACAGTTTTTTTTGTATGTAGTTCGGCAATGCAAATGCTGACCTGTGTATATCAGGGTTGTAGTATTTGCAGAGTTTGGCAATTTGGCTGGCCCGTTGCCGATCAAAATCTTCCGCCGGATTCTTGTCGGAGTTAAGCCCGATGCTGTACGACCAGAAGCCGGACGGATAACAGGGGGAAGGTGCCGTGAAGATGTGGGCATTTTTAAATGCTTTGCAAACATTGCCGTAGATACGAACAACATCCTCCAGGCTCCAGGCGGGCGATTCTGTCTGGGCGCACATGACGCCTCCGGGCGTGAGACATTCGTTTACACCAGTATAGAATTCAGGGGTAAACAGACCTACGGCCGGGCCAACAGGGTCGGTAGAGTCAATGCAGATACAATCGAATTCCTGCTTGTGTGTCTTTACGTATTCGATGCCGTCTCCGATGAAGAGCTCAACGAGTTCATCATCGA
>Ga0272441_10006304_pt1 | contig 19969 bp, 22 predicted proteins | sample SSMProp6N_FD_193582 | JGI IMG/M metagenome (GOLD analysis project Ga0272441, IMG submission 193582) | Marine sediment archaeal communities from Little Sippewissett salt marsh, Falmouth, MA, United States - SSM-Prop-6N | ecosystem: Environmental > Aquatic > Marine > Wetlands > Sediment ... | reverse complement strand
GTCAAGGATTTCGGCAAGCTGGCCCGGGATGCCGACGCCCGGGTGGCGGCGCTGGGGACCGGTTTGGATAAAACCCTGTCGGCGGTCAGGGGGGTTATGTCCCCAGACGCCCCGCTGATCGTCGAGTTGGAGAGCACCCTTAAGGAGATTTCCGCTACGGCCCGCTCGTTTCGGCAACTGGCCGATTACCTGGAACGGCATCCCGAGGCCCTGATCCAGGGCAAGGGAGAATCCGGAGGAAAATAACATGAGAGGGACACTATTTTTTCGCTGCCTGCCGCTCATCGCGGCCGTTGCGTTCGTCTTTTTGGGCGGTTGCCTGGGCAAGAGTCAATCGTCGCGTTTTTACACCCTCACTCCGATGCCGGAAGACCAGGCAATGTCAAAGAGTGAGAACCCGGCTCAAAATGCGGCCGTCGGCATCGGCCCGATCAAGCTGGCCGATTACCTCGACCAGTCCAAGCTCGTCACCCGCACGAGCGACAACCGGATGATCGTCGCCGAGTACGACCAATGGGCCGGTTCCTTGCAGAGCAACCTCACCAATGTTTTGGCCGAGAACATCGGTTTTCTGCTGCCGACCGACCACATCTATTTTTACCCCTGGCGCACCTCGGTGCCGATTGACTACCAGGTTATGCTGGATGTGATTCGCTGCGACGGGCGGCTGGGAGAGGACGCCCGGCTGGTGGCCCGCTGGAGCATCTACGGTGGACCGGAGAAAACGCCGCTCGCAGTCAATCGCTCCAGCATCCGCGAGCCGGTGAGCGGCTCGGATTATGCCGCCCTGGTTGCGGCCCAAAGCCGCGCGCTGGCCAAGCTCAGCCAAGAAATTACCGCTGCGATTCATGCGGCGAGCCGCGGGCAGTAAACCGGGAGATCCTTTTGTCTGAAAAGGGCCTTGCATGGACGCAAAACAGTTCGAATTCACCTAGGCGCATGGCTTAAAGGTTGAATCAAACCTTGGGTGCCGGTAGCCAGACCATCCTTGTCCTTGCCGGTTATTTCAAACCGCATTCCCGTTTAATCTCTGCAATCTTGTTATCCAGCATCTTGTTGTAGGAACCGGCTGCCACCTTTACATTGGTGCCTTCTTGACCCGTGACAGTACCGACGACCAAGCCGACCGGTACGATTGAACTGACGCCGGCTGCCATCTGCTGACTGGTATGGGTTTTTTCGCTTTGCAAGACCCTGATATCAGCCTCGGCAGTAGCGCAGTTCACCGGTTTTTTTGCGTCTGCTTGCCCTTTTTTAATGGTATCTTGGGATGCGCAGGCAATTAAAAGTGTGCTTAAAAAAATTGCCAAGACTGGAGGAAGAACTGGATGCCTTTGCATCAGATATTGCAGAGATCTCTAAAGATCTCTAATAATCAACCGCTTATACCAACGGGGGCTTCATGGGAGTAATATTCGACACAAGCTTTCTGATTCAACCAGAGAGACGGGAATCCGAGATCAGCCAATAAGCTGGGGGTCGGGTAGAAATGCGGCGCGCTCAGCTTTAGGCGGAGAGTTTCCATCATGCACCCTTTCGGTTTGTGCCGTGGGTTCCTAATTCCACCATGGATAACGTTTCCGCAAGCCCCCCTCTCATCCCGGACGGTCGGCTTTTCCGCATCTTATGTGGTCGACCACATAAGATGCGTTATGTTACGAATCCGGTTATGTGGTGAAGTATTCAGGATTGCCCATTTTTATTGAAGGCAACGCTAAGTTTTCACAACATAATTCGATGTCACCGCCGTTTTACAAAGACCCGAGGAAAGACATCAGATCGCTATCTACGTGCCATTTTGGTAAACACTCGGTCAATGGATCCTGCGCGTTGACCGCACACGTCTCCAGCGCCTTGGCCTTCATCTCCAAATCGACCTCGTCATAGCGATTAGTGGTCTCAAGGGAGACGTGTCCCAGCCAGGCACGAATCGTGTTGATGTCCACGCCGGCACGAAGCAAGTGTACTGCCGTGGTGTGACGGATTGTGTGCGGACTTACCCGCTTGTCCAGAAGCGACGGTACACTCCTCGCGGCCTTTACAGCGGTCCGGGCGACAAGTGCGTGGATGCCAAAGCGTGTGATTGGCCGGCCACGAACATTGAGGAAGGCGGGGGACTCGCCATGTCCTTCAATACGCGGGCCGAGCAGACTCCGCAGGATCTTGGTGGTATGCTTCCAGAGAGGGCACATGCGGATTTTACGCCCTTTTCCATAGAAGCGAACGGATGGCGATAATCCAAGGTTGAGGTCTGCAACCGTGAGTTGGGCAACTTCGGTGGCCCGTGCACCGGTATTGTAGAGAAATAATAGTAGTGCGTAATCACGGCAGCCCTGTGGGCGGTGGCGGTCGGGAACACCAAGCAGGGCATCGATCTCGTATTTGTCGAGGTAGGCCATGGTAGGCACAATCGTACGGCGCAGTGGGATCGCTTGGATTTGCGCCGCGTGTTCTATCAAATCTGGAACGAGGCGCCCAATGAACCGGAATAGCGAGTGGAGGGCCGCAAGACGCTGATTTCGGGTGGCGATAGAGTTCCCTCGATCGTTTTCGAGATGGGCGAGGAATGCACGTATCAACGCAGCATCAACCTGCTCAACGGTGGCGCGTGTAGGGTCAGTCGAGTAGCGCTCCGCAACGAAGTTGAAGAGTAGACGGATCGTGTCGCGGTAACTCTTTTGCGTGTTGGGGCTGAGATTGCGATCTGCAACCAGTTCCTCGATCAGGAACCGACGGACGAAAGGCCCCATCAAATGGTGATCAGACATTGCGTTGCTCCTTGACGCCGATGGCGGTGTAGCGCTCGAAGCGCTTCGATGCCTCGGCGAGCAGTTCATGGGTCATGGTCAAATATGTCTGCGTGCCGGAGAGGTTGACGTGGCCCAGATAGGTCGAAAGTAAAGGCAGGCGTGCCTGCACATCCGCGCCTTCGCGATACCAGGCAATCAGCCGGTGCAAGGCAAATGAGTGGCGAAGATCATGAAGCCGCGGTTGCCAGCGAGCGCCCGGCGGGCTTTGTATGCCAGCATGTTGCCGGAGTCGGGCAAACACCTTCTCAAGCTTGCTGAGTGTAATTGGAACGCCCGTATGCGCGGTAAAGAAGGCCGAGTGAGTCCCGGCTGGCATCGGTAGACGTTGGCGTGCTTTGTGGTAGGTAAAGAGCGCCGCGGCCAGCGTTCTGCCGATGGGCACGAGACGAGACTTGAAGAACTTGGTATCCCAGACAGCGAGGACACGCTCGTCAAGATCCACGTCGCAACACCTCAGGCGTAAGCCCTCGCTTGGCCTTAATCCTGCACCGTAGAGGACCAGCAGCAGGATGCGGAAGGTCGTATGCTGCAGGGGCGAATGTTTGTCCTCCAAGATTTTCGTCGCCTCGAGAAGGCGTTGCAACTCGTCGCGAGAATAGATGTGGGGTTTAAAGGAGCGAGGTATACACGGTGCTGGTTCCGGCAGTGGAGAGGCGGATAGGTAGCCACGGGTGACAAGGAAGGTGAAGAAACCACACAGAGTCTGGTGCTTCCGCTCCCACCATCGCGTCGGCGGGCCAGAGCCGCGACAGAATACGTAGATGGCCTGTGGATCGACGGTATCAAGGGGGATGTCGCCCAGAGCGCGAGTGAAAGAGCGTAGGATGCGCGTATCCGTTGAGAATACCGCTCCTAGCGACCGCCTCATGGTAATATAGGCGTTAACGGCCTCGTTGAGTGTCATATCAGACCTCCGAGGTCGTCTAAGGCCACCTTGCGTAGCGACACAAGGTCAACCTTGGCGTAGAAACGAGTTGCGTCGGGACTCCGATGGCCGAGGTGATCGCCAACTTCCTTGAAGCTGCATCCCGACTCTAAAAGATGTCGGGCGCAGGCGTGTCGCAGGCCGTGGGGACCGCGTCCTTTCTTTGGCAATCCGATCTTTGAAAGATGCCGCTCAACAACGCCGTAGAGACCACCTGTGGACAGCGGCCGGTACGGTGCAAGTAGCGTCAGGAAGACGACTCTGCTGTCCGTCTTGGGTCGGCTGTAGCGCAAATATCGTGCAATTGCATTGCCAACCCTGGGTTCAAGGGGGGCGCTCTCTTTGCGTTTGCTCTTAGATCGGATAAAACGGATCCGATCGTGGGGCCAGTCGATGTCGCCGAGGCACAACCGGCGCACTTCGCCCGAGCGGAGGCCGTACACTGACAAAAGCAAGATAATCGCGTGGTCTCTTATCGAAGCGTGGTCGTCGCCGTTAGTCTCGACGAGCATCCGACCGACAGCGTCCCATGTCGGGCCGAGTGGCAGTCCCGCATGGCGGTAGATGCGTGGCAACAGGATTGCTTCGGATAGTCCGGACCGTACCCAGTCTCTTGTCTCGCAGTACCCGAACCAGCTGCGGAGCATCTTGGCAGAGGTGCGGAGTGAGCTCCGGCTCCATCGTTGTGACATGTGTCCGAAGAAAGCATCGACGTCGGTTGGTTCAACTTCCCCGAGGACCACTCCACGGTGATCCAGGTAATCGAGGAATCGCGTGATTTGCCATCTTGCCGACCGACAGGTCGCCTTGGACTGCCAGCGGCTTACCTGCTGTGAGGCGATGAACTCATCAAGTTCGGCCTCATAGTGACCTTTTTCTGGAGTCGGAGTCAGACATAATCGACCGAGGCTTTGTAGGAAGGCCGTTGCTACGAACCGGAAGTGTTCCATAGGCCACCGCGGACTCGATGCACGCCCACAGCTGACGCGCTTTTCGGCCCACGCGGCCGCAATTGCCTCAACCTCGTCCTCATTGTAGCATAGGTCGGGTGGCCACCGCTGAAGCTCGATGGCAACACATAAGCAGTAGGAAGCCCGGCGCAGGATCGTTCCCTGCGCCATGCTTTGAGCCGCCTGTTCGCACAGGTATGCCGCCCGTTCATCGGCGAGTGGACCTTCTTTATGGCGGCGAAGAACAGCAGGGTGTTTGAAAAGGGTCTCGAACATGGTGTGTACCTCCTTAAGAGAGGTCACTACCATGATGACTTAAATTATGTTGTGAAGTTGTAGCCGGCTAGGCCATGATCTCGCAATTTTAGATAGATTTCACCACATAACCGGATTCGTAACATAACGAGTCCGGTTGGCAGCAATGGCATATCCTCTGAGAACCTTCCCATTCAATCCGAAACTTAAGTGCTCACCCACCACAGTTGCTTAACGCAACTGAGCGGCCGGGCCGTTTACACCACGCATAGCCCGGTTGGTTACCTGCCCCGGGATGTGGCATCACTAGGTATCCGACACGAGCAACTGATACGGCGGGACTTTCACCCGCTGGATTGCAGCCTTGTCGGCTGCTCCGACATCCATAAATACATTAATTCTAAACTTGATTTTTTAGAAAAATGTAATTACAATAATTACTGTATAATTTTAATGAAATTTAAGGAGCAATGCCCATGGAAAAACAAATACGTACAAGGGATATTAAGCTGGTCCCTATTGGAAATTCCAAAGGAGTTCGCATACCCAAGACACTCCTTCAAAAATATGGCCTTAACAATTCCCTTTTGCTTGAAGAAACAGACAGGGGACTGCTTCTTCGGAAGAAAGAAGACAGTAAACTTTCTTGGGAAGATACATATAAAGCCATGGCTGATGAAAAGGAAGATTGGGACGATTTTGACACAACGCTTTTTGACGGACTAAAGGATGAAGACTTTGAATATTAAAAGGTACGAAATATACTATGCTGACCTTAACCCCACTATGGGAAGCGAAATAAAAAAAGTACGTCCTGTTGTCATAATCAGTCAAGATGAAATGAATAAATATTTACAAACTGTTGTCGTATGTCCCTTAACCTCAAAGTTGCACCCACAATGGAGAACTCGACTCCAGATTAAATGTGCGAATAAAAAGGCTGAGATAGCCGTTGACCAAATACGCACTATTAGCAAACAAAGATTGAAAAAGAAAATTGATAAATTATCAAAGATCAAAGCCGCCCAATTACGCAAGCTCATAACTGATATGTACGGCGAATAAGTATAACCGTATAATAGGGACATTCTTAAATAACTTAATAATCTTAATTCGACTTAAACCCTTTTTGAGGAGGATGGGGATCTTTGAATTTGTAAATTTGAATATAATTCTCACATAAAGACCCATGGCGAGACCACTGAGAATAGAATATCTCCTGATTAAAACTCCCAGCCAATCCCGAAGAACGGCCCAAAGACGTCGACTTTGAGTGTAACCGGCTGCTTTTCATAATCGATTTTGAGGTACCTGTAGCCGGCAAAGACCCTTGGAAGAGACATTTCCCATCTTGAAACGATAAATTAAATAATTATTGATCTTCTATAGCTTAGTTTGAGAAAAGGGTTCAAGGGTTCGGGTTCAGGCGTTCAATAAAGGGCTATAACCCTATAACTCTGAACGGGGAACGTTGAATCGGGAACCTTCATGGCATCCATCCATCAACTCTGGGAAGTTTGAAATTATGGTCCATAAACACATAAATAACCTATGAGGTTAAATTGTAATTTCTCTCCTTGGCGATTTGCTCTCCGCGGCTGACAGCGCAGCTTACCGCGGGCTGCGTCATCCCAAGTCGCTTGGCTAACCCGGTGGCCGTAAGTCCCAGCTCGCGCATGGCCCAATAACACAGCAGACTTCTTGCGGCCACTTGAATCTTACGGCGCCCTTTGGAATAGATTACATCCCTTTCTAAAAACCGCCCGACGTTCAATCCTGCGAATGATGATATGATGCAAAACACCGGGGGCATTTAATCGAGCTAGTTTCCATCCATAAATGGTCCTTTTCCGCAATTCCCCGCCTGCTTCGGGACAGGTCGGCGTCAATCACGACGTTGGCGTGACAGGTCTGGAATCGCTTGTGCGGCGCACGAGAGTATGCCTCCGCGCAATGCCGCTGATTTCCTATAACTTGCAGAAAATTACCACATTGCTGGATCGGAAACGTATCAGTGCCCTTTATGAAATCGCGGATGGGCACGAGCTAAACGAGGCATAACTCACCAATATCAAGCAACCATAAAAGTGTAAATTTATTTATGGACGTCCATTTATTACGACATCCCTGTATTACTGTATTCCCTTTGTCAAATGAGATCAGGGGGATTTATAAAACGGCCAGGCGGAATGAATTTCTGAAATTCACCATAAATTGAGCGTTTTAAATTTTGGATGGGTTGAACCACCGCCCCGGCCGACACGAATTCACGGCACGGGCCCGAGCATGGCAAAACAAATTTTTATCACCCACTCATTTTTCGTTTGACTGCCTTTCGGAGCCGTCGTTTTCCGGAATCTCTTTAAAGTAGAGCCAAACCATAACTCCGACGAAAGCGAATACAAAAAAATTTAGAACGGTGTCGATTAGATTTTCCATAGTTTCAAACCTTTTCTTTTTTCAGGGCCTTCAACAGGCACACCATCAAGAACAACACGATGAAAACAAAGGGACTGGCGCTCAGAGCGATGATTTGCCGTACCGCTTCGACGCTGTTGGAAAGAATCATCACAAGCCCCAGCGCCCCTAAAATGGCGCCCCAGATGAGCTTGATTCTGACGCTCGGGTTCGAATTACCGCCGGTGGAAAACATCGACAGTACGAAGGCAGCGCTGACCACGCTGGTCACGATAAACAAGAACGCAGCGACGATAGTGGCGGAAACGGTCAGAAACGACAGCGGCAGGGTATCCAGCAGCAGAAAACTGGTCTGATTGATGTTGGTCTGCACGATGGTGGGATCGAGATTGCCGGCCGCTCCCTCGAAAAAGCCGATCCCGCCGAACACTCCGAACCACAGGATTGAAAAAACGGTGGGCACCAGAAGGACCCCCATTAGAAATTCGCGTATGGTGCGGCCGCGGGATATGCGCGCAATGAACACACCGACAAACGGCGCCCAGGCCAACCACCAGACCATGTAATTCAGGGTCCAGTCGCTGAACCGGTTTCGAACGGTTTCGTCGTAAAGAGAGTAAGTCATGAAGCCTTGGGGAATGACTTTGGAGAAATACATACCGATGCCTTCGGTGATGTTGTTCATCAGAAAGGAGGTGGGTCCCACCAACAGCACGTAGATCAGCAGGCCAACCGCCAGAAAGATGGCCGCGTTGGACAAGGTCGCCATCCCCTTGCTCAGATCCATCGTCAGCGGCAGCAGGTAGGCGAGGCAGAGAACAACAAACACTCCCAGAGCGAGCTCGAGCCCCGCGTTTTCGATGTTGAAGAGGATGGCGATTCCATCCTGGACCTGAAAGACCCCCATGGCTACCGAACCGGCCAATCCGATGGCAATGGCATAAATAGACAGCAAGTCCATCAGCCATCCGACCGTCCGGGTCCAGCGGGTCCGGCCGAAAACGCTGATGACCGGCGCGCTGACCATCTGGGGTGTATCCCGGCGAAATCCGAAATAGGCCAACACCAAGGCCGTAAAGCCGTAAATGGCCCAGGCATGCAGACCCCAGTGAAAATAGGTCAGCAGCAGGGCCTCCGTGGCCGCCTGCTCTTTCCCTGTATAATCTACTAAAAACAGGAAGTGAGAAATCGGTTCGGCCGAACCGTAAAACAGCAGGCCGACCCCCATTCCGGCCGCAAACATCATCGTCAACCAGCTGATCGTGGAAAACTCCGGCACTTCGTGTTCGCGGCCCAGCTTGATGTTTCCATATCGGGAAAAGGCCAGCCAAAGACTGGTGAGCAGCAGAGTACTTGCGGTCAACATGACGAACCAACCGCGGCTTCGAAACGCGACCTTTACCTGTGCGGCGGCGAAACCCGCCAGTCCCTGGGTGTCGAAAATTCCCCAGACTGCCACGCCGGCTGTCAGCGACAAGGCGATCAACAGCATTGGGTTGCGAAACATTCTTCCTCCACTAGTGTCTAGTCACACATACCTGTTTGTCATCATTAAAGGGGGATTTCGAAGACATGCAACCCACTGAACATCCGTGCTATCTTCTAAGCCTTCGAATCCCCCTGTATACAAATGAAGGGATACTTGCCGAGTTTCTACGACACCCTTCCGACGGGAGAGGGTGAAGTGCTCCTATCCCCTTATTTTCATCTGGCCCACGAAAAGAATATTTCTATTTCTCAATTCGGGGCCGGATGATTTTTCTTATTTCTTTTTCTTCCCTTTTTTCTTCTTTTTCTTGTCTTTTTCCTTTTTCTCTGCTTTCTTTTTTGCCATGTTAAGCACCTTCTTTCTCAATTTATTTAATATTTAAAAAACGAAACATAACATGATCGGTTATTCGGGTAGTTCAGTGGGTTTCATTGAATACAATAATCGGCAAATAGACCGGTGTCAAAATTTCTCAGGGATAAACCTGAACTGGGCAATCGATTTCTGATCGTCGTACCTGTCCTTCATGTCGCGTTTGCCTAGCTTGACCTTTTCCCGTGGCATCTTTTTGTAGGGGACAAGGCTGAGTAAATGCGAGATGCAATTAAGCCTCGCGCGCCTCTTATTGTCCGCGTGAACGATGTGCCATGGCGCCCAGTCGGTACTTGTGGCGGCAAGCATGTCGTCCCGCGCACGGGAGTAATCATACCAGCGTTTGAAAGACTCCACGTCCATGGGGCTCAGCTTCCAGATCTTTCTTGGATCGTCTATGCGGTCCTGAAAACGGCGTTCCTGCTCCTCCATGCTGATGTCAAACCAGTATTTGATAAGCTGAATTCCCGATTCAACCATCCAGCGTTCAAACACCGGTGTATCCTCCAGGAAGCGCTCGTACTGATCTTTGGTGCAAAACTTCATGACGCGCTCGACACCGGCACGGTTGTACCAGCTGCGGTCAAACAGCACGACCTCCCCGGCCGCAGGAAAACGCCGGATAAAACGCTGCCCGTACATCTGGGTTTTCTCCCGCTCGGTTGGTGTCGGCAGGGCCTCCACCCGGAACACACGCGGACTGACTCTCTCGGTGATCCGTTTGATCACACCACCTTTGCCGGCTGCGTCACGCCCCTCGAAGATGACAACAATCTTGTGCCCCTTCTCTTTGACCCAGTGCTGCAGCTTGACCAGTTCGGCATGCAGCTTATACAGCTTGGCCTCATACTCCTTTCTGGAAAGTTTGGACTTGTGTGCATGATTGGCATTATTAAATTTTTTTTTGGTCTTGGATTTCTTCTTTGCCATGGCGGCTCCTTTTCAATTTTGGTGACCTTGAAACTAAATTTTTCCTTCAGAACGGAGCAGTCGTTTCATGACTCGCCGAACCGAGTCATCATCGTCAACAATATAAACTTGCCGCTCCATTTCGCCTAAATTCTCACTTTTTTTCGAATGAAAAAACGGTTTTCCAGTCTCGCTTCATATCAACGACAGTCCACCCTTTCGCCTTTGCTTCGTCGAGAGCTTTGTCGAGACGTCCAATGCCTGATTTACGATCGTAGGCCCATTTACGCTCTGCGTCCGTATGATGGACGATGAGGCCGAAACGTTCACCTTCTCCGGCGGTGGTCCACTGGAGCATTTGCAGGTCGCCGTCGGAATTACCGAAGGCAGCGATGGGGCGGCGGCCGATAAACTTGTTGATGCCGACCGGCTTTTCGGCCTTGTCGTCGATGAAGTCGATCTCCGGTAACCGCACAAGGACCGGCTTGCCGTCGCGCATCTCGAGCTTGGTCTTGATGGACGAGCCGATAATCTGCTCCGGCGAAATGCCGTACGCCTGCGGCGCCCACGGTCGCATGAAAGCGATGCCGCCACCGGATGTAATGTAGCTCTTGAAGCCGTTGGCGCGCAGATAGGCGAGAACCTCCAGCATCGGCTGATAGATAAGCGCGTTATAGGGCTGACCGAAGCGCGGATGGCGGGCCGTGTTCAACCATGTGAGCACTGTGTCGCGAAACTCCGCCTCGGTCATGCCCGCATGGGTGGCGGCGATGATTTGCAGCAGTCCTTTCTTGCCGGTCGTCAGAACGCCCGACATGTCGTCAGCCAAGACAGATTTGAACGGCTCCTGGTCGTTCCACTCCGGATGCTCTGGCGCCAGCGCCTTCACCCGGTCGAGCGCGTAGCGAAGCTGAAAATACAACGGTTGTTCGGACCACAGCGTACCGTCGTTGTCGAAGGTGGCGATCCGCTCTTCCGGTGCGACAAAATCCGGCCCGCTTGCGGTCGTCACTCGGTTGACGAAGTCCACGATCGCGGCTTTGGCGGGCCCGTCGCGCCACGAGGGCAGCGGATCCGCCGCCTGGGCAACACTGATCGGAATAATGGCAACGCAAAGCGCTACAAAGAAACTGCGCAATAATCGGACGAACCCGTACATATTTTAATCCTCCCGTTTCTGCTCAGTGAATTAGGTGTCAAATCTTGGATGCGGATAACCGGAATGAACATTGCCACCAGGGGGGTGTTGTTTAAAAAAGCACTGCCGACAGCTACGGGCGGAAGGATTTTGGCTTGAGCGGCCAGCAGGCCTTTAGGATGGCCGCTAAGCTTGTCGGTAATCAGGGTAATGGCGCCCGTGCGGTACATTCCGGCTGCGACCATCAGCAGGGCACCCACTGTGAGCATACCGGGGTTCGAAAATCCTTTTAAACTTTGATTTAAGGGTGCCAGGCGAAAAGTGATCGTCAGCGTCAACGCACCAACAAAGACAGCTACTGGTCGGAGATTGCTCTTCATCAGGAGGAAAAAGGTCAACGATAGAATAGCTATCGTAATGTATTGGTTGGCAGTCATTAATCATCTTACTTTTTATTGATACGCAGGTCGGGAATGACGTCCTGATGAAAACGGCGCTAAAAACCACGGGTGTGTGCGGAAAGATATCATCGCCGTGGGCGGCCGTAAATTCCAGTGCATGGTAACCGTAAGCGATGATCAGATCGATTTTTTTATCGACATACTTGGTACGATACAGGTCGAGAAGAATTTTTTGATAGGACGCATCCTTAAAGCGATAGCGATCCATGTGTTCGATGAAGTACTCGATCTGGAAATCCATGCTCTGATCAAGGGATGCCCGCATTGCCTCTTCGGCGAGAACGTAGCCCGGCACATTCTTCTGGCCCGTAATTAGGATCAAGACCCGCTTGGTTTCTTTTGGTTGTTGGCCATTTGCCAAGTTAACGATCAGCAAAAGGCTCCCCAGAGAAATTAAAATCAACTTACGAGAAAAATGGGACGTCCATAAATACATAAATAACCTATGAGGTTAAATTGTCATTCCTCTCCTTGGCGATTTACTCTCTGCGGCTGAAAGAGTAGTTCACAGCGGGCTGCGTCATCCCAAGACGCTCGGCTAATCCTGTGGCCGTAAGTCCCAGCTCGCGCACGGCCCAATAACACAGCAGACTTCTTGCGGCCACTTGAATCTTACGGCGCCCTTTGGAATAGTTTACATCCTTCGCGGTTTTTTATTTTCAGCTACCCGGGCCGAACAACGCCTTTGCCAGAAGTTTGTCCCGGCCGTAAACATCCTCGTAGAAATAAAGCGTGTTATCTTCCGGATTCACAAACGCCGTGCGGTACAATATGTAAACCGGTACGGGCTGATCCAGAACGGCCACTTGGCGTTTCCGGCTGGCGATGATCTCATTGACCCGCGCCAGGCTCCACCCTTTTTCTTCTCCGCCCAGCACCCAGGCCGCCATTTCCGCCGGTCGGTCCATGCGGATGCAGCCGTGGCTGAACGCCCGCTGCTCCTTTTTGAACAAGCCGTGAGCCGGCGTGTCGTGCAGATAGACATTATATTTATTCGGGAAGACGAGCTTTACGGTTCCGAGGGCGTTGTCCGGTCCGGGGTCCTGGCGAACGCGGTATCGGTTCATGTCCTTCTTCGAAACTTTGCTCCAATCGATTTTCGTGGCATCCAATTCCGGGGCATCCGGCCCCCAGCCTTTGAAAATCCGCATGTTGTGTTTTTTTAGATAATGGGAGTCCTTTTTCAGCTTCGGCAGGGTTTCATTGCTGGCAATGCTGGGCGTCAGATTCCAATAGGGGTTGAAGACCACATACTTTATGGTATCGCTGAAAACCGGTGTTTCGTGGTAGGTCTTGCCGACGATCACAGGCATCGTCACATCGAATTTTCCCGCTTTGCCGGCAACCGCCTCGAATCCCGCGATATTGACCGCTACCAGGCGATCGCCCATGAGGGTTCGTTTCAACCAGCGATAGCGTTCCATGTTGAGGACAATCTGATCGATTCTGGTTTCCACCGGTACATTCATAGCGGCCAACGTCTGTTTACCGACCGCGCCGTCCGGTGTTAAGTTGTGGCGCTGCTGGAATCGTTTAACAGCCTTTTCCAGCGCCGTATCGAACACGGCACTGTCCATATTCTCGGGGGCCAGATCACCCGTAACGGCCAGCCGTTTTCTGACCATGTCGACCCGTGGGTTCTCCATGCCCGGTTTCAGAGTCTCTCCAGCGGAAATTGACGGCCAGCCGCCTTTTGCGGCAAGCGCCCTATATTCGGCCAGTTTTTTTTGCAATTCGCGGTATTGCAGAAACGGCGGCGCCTGTTGATCCAGAAAGGCTTTCATGTCCGGCGCCTCGAAGGCCATTTGCCTGAGCGCGTCCCAGTCCACCTCCACATCGCGGGCAGTGGCAAAGAGCTCGGGATCGACCTCGCGCGGCTCGATGCGGCCCTCGTGCTGATCGGCCACGTAGCGCATCATGCCCAATGTCAGAAGGATATCCAGCCGCACCAGACCGGCAGTGTCCTGGCTGCCCCAGTATTGGTGAATCTTGTCTACAAAATAGCTGGCCGGATTGAGCCCCTGACTTTCCGCATCTTCCAGCACGGCGAGAATGTCGGCGGCCCGCGGGCCGGGCTTGCCGTCTTCTATCCAGAAGGGCTGCAGCTCGCTGCCATAATATATCTCGGTGAGCCGTTTATCGATATCCGCGGCGTTTTTACCGTGAACATTGATGTTCAGGTAGGTGGCCGGTCCCATCTCCAGATGTTCGATGAACACGTTCTTGTACGCCTCTTCTGACGCAGCATAACCGTGGACGGCGCAAGAAATCAGTGCCCCCAGAACCATGACCGCGATTGTCACGCGTTGCCATCTCACCATCGGTTTCCCCCTTCTCTTCATTGTTCAAATTGCTGGGTTACGGGCGCCTGGAACCTATCCTGCATGTTTCATGAAAATTAAGTCTAAAACGCGAGTAGCGCTTTCTTCCACTCGCCATAGCGCTGGGAGCCAAAGACCAAAATCGTGACCGCAACGATACCGAAAAGGTTGGTCGAAAAGAGCAGAAAGGCACCGGAGGCGATGTCTGTACCACCGGAGTAGAGCCCAACTCAATTTATAGCGCATCATCAGCATCTTTCCGGGCAGCGACGGCCTCCAGGATGGCCACTTGGGCCTCTGCGGCGTAGAACAACGCCAACTCGACAAAGGCCTCAGCATCCTTTTCGGCGCGCTCTGCGCGTTTTTCGAGTTTTTTAAGATCGCGGTTCGCCTTCCACTCTTCAACGGCGGCTTTGGTTTCGGTTTTCTTGGCCTCCACGAGCTCTTCCAGCCTTGCCTTGGCAACCGCGGCCTCTTGCTTCTTTGCATCCAAAGCATCTTTGGCGGCATTCAATTTCGTTTGAATAGCGGCCTCAGTCTCCTTCTTAACGTCCTCCAGATGGGTTTTGGCCGCCTTCAATTGGTCGATGCTGCTATCGAGTTTGGCGTGAAGTTTTTTTCCCAGTTCGTCCAAATTAATGTTCATGAGTCGGTCTCCTTTCCTTGCTTGTTAGATGATCCTAAATTGAGAATTGTTAACATGATAATTCCCTGTAGCTCGCTACAGGGTCACCCCAGATTCCCTCTCCCTGGGGAGAGGGTTAGGGTGAGGGGCTAAAATCAAACAGCTTTGATACTCTGCAGCTTGCTGCAGGGAGATTCATTTTTGGATCGGTTGAAGAGCCGGCTCGGCAGGTACCTATTCACAGCACGGGCCCGAGCATGGCAATGGTGTTGTTCCAGAGCCGACGGCGCCAGGTCCAGCGCGCCACCATTTCGCCGGTGACCGGTTTGGATTTGGCGATGTAGCTGTCCTGCCGTTGCCGCATGCCGGCCGTCAGCGATGGGTCGTAGAACAAGATGTTGTTCTCGTAATTGAGTTCGAAGCTGCGGCGGTCCATATTGGCGGAACCGATCAGGGTGATTTCCCCGTCCAGGGTCAAGGACTTGGTGTGCAACAGCCCGCCCTCGTATTCGAAGATTCGGACGCCGGCAGCCAGCAGATCGCCGTAGTAGCTTCTACTTGCCGCACCGACGATCCATGAGTCGTTCCTGGCCGGGAAAATGATGGTCGTATCGACCCCGCGGCGGGCGCTCGCGCACAGACTGGCCTGCATGGGGTCGTCGGGAACGTAGTAGGGGGTCGAGATGACCAACTCGCGACGGGCGGCGTACATCAGTGACTCGAACATCTCGGGCATGGCGGAGAAACGAATTGTCGGTCCGGTCCCGATCACCTGTGCCGGCAGCCCGGGTTGAGCCGGCGGGATCGGCCGCCTCAGCAGATGGCTGATATCCTCATTTACTTCTTCCATCCAGTCACCGACGAACAGGTATTGGTTCTGGCGCGCGATCGGTCCCTCGAAGCGCATCATGGCGTCCACCCACGGGGCATACTTCGCCTTGACCAGAAATTCCGGGTCGGCACAGTTCTGGCTTCCGCAATACGTGATGACATCATCTATGACGACGATTTTGCGGTGATTGCGCAGGTCGATACGACCCTTCAGGGGCCGCAACAGGGGATTGCCGATCGGCAGGGCGCTGGCCAGATGGACGCCGGCTTCACGCATGGCCGGCCAATGTTCCGACTCGATCATGAGGCGCGATCCCAGACCGTCCGCCATGGCCCGGCAGGTGACGCCGCGGGCAGCGGCCCGCTTCAGCGCCTCGACCACTTTGCGACCATTGTTGTCCGGCAGCCATATATAGAACAGCAGGTGGACGTGGTCTGTGGCGGCATCGATGTCGGCCACCATGGAGGCGATGGTCGCGTTGGAATCCGGCAGCAAGTGCGCCCGGTTGCCGCCGACGGGCTCGAAGCCGTTGACCGATCTTCCGACTTGAAACAAATGCGCGTAGCGTTGCGGCACATCGGCCTGCAGATTCGCCGCGTCCGCTCCTATGGCGTCGGTCACATCCGGCAGCCGCGAGTGGACCTCACGCCTCCGCTCTATGCGGCGCCGGCCGATGTTGGTTTCGCCCAACAGGATGTACGCCAGGATACCCAGGACCGGGAAGACGATGATGACCACGATCCAGGCGATCCGCGACGCCGGATCCCGATGAGGTCGCAGCAGCACCCTCACGATGAGCGCGATCAGAATGAGAACGTGCAGGGCCAAGAAGATGGCTCCTGTGAAGGCGCCTTGACTCATAAGTCAAACTATCCCGATATTTTCAAGAGGTAAGGGTCACGGAAAGAATAAGTTTGACCGTGAGTGGAATGATTTCACATTGATCAAACCGCTTCAAGCCAGTTCTCGACTTTCAGACCCTTGATTCTAATAAAGTGGCGGATATTGGCTGAAACCACAATGTATTGATTCGCAAGGGCCGAGGCTGCAATCAGCACATCTTCCAATCCTATACTCTCACCTTTTTTACGCAAATCTGCGAGAATGTTCCCGGCGCTTAAAGCTTCCCTTTCAGCGATGGGAACAATATTGACCCTTGAAATAATCTCTTGAGTTACTTTTTCCCAAAAAATTTCGGTATCTCCTCTGAGAACACTTCCGAAGCGCAATTCCATAATGCAGATACATGAAGTAAACAAAGTGTGCGCCGGCTTTGAACTCAATTGAGACAACACGGAGGGGCTGGGATGCTTTTTAATCAGTTCACTCAAAATATTTGTGTCAAGAAGGTACATTATTTGGCGGGGAATTATTTTAACATTCTTGGCACATGTTTCGATCGATCCAAGATAATTCGATCAATGACATCAAAAAAAGGATCATTATCTTCTAGCCATCCCCTGGCATCGCACAGGTGCATATCGGGTTCGTCCGCCGGGACCAGGCGAGCCATGGGTTTGCCCCTTTTTGTAATAAGAATATGCTTTTTGCCAAAAGCCACTTGGCCTAACAACTCTGAAAAATGCTTTTTAGCTTTTGCAATATTTACGGTCTCTTCGGTCATAGCTTATCTCCTGAACCATTCATTGTGGTCAAGATGACCTAAAATATAATAAATGTCAAGGAAATTTTAGCAAATGGGAAGTTCAAAATTCGTAATCGTTCACAGGGTTGCAAAGTCCGATGCGCTTCAAACCACCTAATTGTAAGCGTTTTACAGGGTGCCGCAGATGCAAGGCGTCGGGCGCGCAGACGTACTTTTGTACTTCAAGTGCCCGACAACAAAGCAGATGCGGTGCCCTGTGAACGCTTACCAAAATTCAGGTTCTTTCCCACGCCGTAAGGGCTCCATCGGCGTCCAAAATAAGACGTTATTTTTGAGTGAACCCTTAGTCCAATAAGGCTGCCCACCGCCGCTTTCTGCGTCTGGTTCGCCGGCGGACACCGGCCACAGACCCCGGCGTGGCGGGCATTCCGACGGGATCGATAAACAATGACACCGGGCCGGATGGGATCGGTTCGTCCTTTTCCAGCGCAGTGATATCGTACACCAGGGCGTTTCCCGCCAGACGGGGATTTTTCAGTTCCACATCTCACATCCTCGATCACTTGCACTTTACGGCCGTCGCCCTCTTCATTTCATTATCGATCACTCCCACCGCTTCGAAGCCGGTGTTGTTGGTATTGAAGAGGACCATTTTGCCCTGAAAATAGTCGTATACGCCTTCGAATTCCGCCAGTTTCTTATGAATATCACTAAAGTAAGCCGGCGAGCTCACCACGTGAAGTTCCAGTGTGTCGTCTTTAATTTCCCAAAATCCAACAATTTGGGGGTATTCACTGCGACAAAAGGTCTGTCACAGTGGACACAGCTTTGATGCTTGCCAAAGTATTTGGTAATACAGCGGATTTTTGGCTGAACGTACAGCGCAGAAATGATCTCTGGGCAGCATTGCACACGCCCAAGCGAATGGCCCGGGTTGAAAGAGCCAGGCCAATCCAGGAGGTCGCTGCCTGATGGGTGGTCTTAGGGCCCCGGCAAAAAATAATTCCACATCTTGCTTGTCTTTTGGCCCGTCTACTGCGTTACATCCACCGACACGTATCTCGATATTCGGCGCTGAATGTGCCTTGTAGACAAACCATAATCCGGCGCAATCGTGTGGAATTATTTCTTACCGTGACCCTAACCCACCCAGGCGTGTTCAGAGATTAAAAAGCTTCCAGTTTTCGGCAACAAGATGCCGGTAGTTGACAACATCATGTGGCGGCGCCATTATGCATGTTCAAATCTATCGGAGGTATAAAAATGGACCGTACGACAATCATGCTGCCGCCTGAATTGAAAACCAGGGCGGCCAACCAGGCAAAAAAAATGAAGATTTCCTTAGGCCAGTATATCCGCGAAACCCTGGAAAAATCACTGGAGACAGAGAACAGCAAGGTGACGGAAGCAGATTCCCTGTTTCTGGACAATGCCGTTTTTGACAGTAGAACCCTCGAAAATCTTACATCCGACCATGATGCGTACCTGTACGGAGATGAGAAGTGATCTTCATCGACACAGGGGCCTTCCTGGCACGCTACCTCCGTAACGATGAGCATGTCAGTTTTACCGATTGTATTTCCATTGTCTTGATGAAGCGTGAAAAGATAAACCGCATTTTTTCTTTTGACAGACTTTTTGAATTCGCTGGATTCCATTTGGTTAGATGATCATCCACGATAAAGCGAACGTCCACCTCGCAGGCGGGTTAAGGGTGTTGTTTTTCAACCTATCCCTGCAATTGGGTTCCGGGTTCAGGGTTGAAGGAACTAAGGGTTACCCGGTTCAGCGTTCAGCCCTGTCGCTGGCCGCAAGCGACCACTTTGATCGAGAAAGAAACTGCAAAAAATGGGGTCAAAAAAATGGGGTCAGATCTTTGAATTTGTAAATTTGAATATAATTTTCACATAAAGACCCATGGCGAGATCACTGAGAATAGAATATCTCCTGATTAAAACTCCCAGCCAATCCCGAAGAACGGCCCAAAGACGTCGACTTTGAGTGTAACCGGCTGCTTTTCATAATCGATTTTGAGGTACCTGTAGCCGGCAAAGACTTTGGAAGAGACATTTCCAATCTTGAAACGATAGATTAAATAATTATTGTTCTTCTCTAACTTAGTTTGAGAAAAGGGTTCAAGGGTTCGGGGTTCAGGGGTTCAATAAAGGGCTATAACCCTATAACTCTGAACGGGGAACGTTGAATCGGGAACCTTGATGGCATCCATCCATCAACTCTGGGAAGTTTGAAATTATGGTCCATAAACACATAAATAACCTATGAGGTTAAAGTGTAATTCCTCTCCTTGGCGATTTGCTCTCCGCGGCTGACAGCGTAGCTTACCGCGGGCTGCGTCATCCCAAGTCGCTTGGCTAACCCGGTGGCCGTAAGTCCCAGCTCGCGCATGGCCCAATAACACAGCAGACTTCTTGCGGCCACTTGAATCTTACGGCGGCCTTTGGAATAGATTACATCCTTTCTAAAAACCGCCCGACGTTCAATCCCGCGAATGATGATATGATGCAAAACCACCGGGGGCATCTAATCGAGCTAACCGAGGCTTAATTCACCAGTAACATGCAACCATAAAAGTGTTAACACATTTGTTTATGGACGTATATTACCTACATTACTACATTACATTTGGCGCTTGCACCACTGAAGAAACAATTTCATCGGATCCAGGAAAAATCGACAAATTGTCAAATACAAAGATCCGACCCCTTTATCTCGAAGATCTTCGGCGGACTCGGCCTCGGGCCGCTCGGCCCAGTCGCGCAGGCCTTGGTCGAGCACCAGCCGCCAGGCCCGCACGTCACCGCTCAGTTCCTTCACCAGCAGATCCGCCTGCGGTGCGC
>Ga0272441_10006303_pt1 | contig 19969 bp, 15 predicted proteins | sample SSMProp6N_FD_193582 | JGI IMG/M metagenome (GOLD analysis project Ga0272441, IMG submission 193582) | Marine sediment archaeal communities from Little Sippewissett salt marsh, Falmouth, MA, United States - SSM-Prop-6N | ecosystem: Environmental > Aquatic > Marine > Wetlands > Sediment ... | reverse complement strand
AGATGAAAGCGGGCCTGCAGCACGTAGCGCTCACGCCTGCGGCGGGCGGCAGGCTCCGGGCGGAGATCGCGGCCGCCACCCTCCGCAACGCCGCACTCCAGGAGGAGCTCGCATGCGAACTCGAAGGGATCATCGCGGCCCTGACCGACCGCGAGGAGGCCCGGCGCCGCCAGGGGCTCACGGTCCGCGAGGCGAACCGGCTCCTCGACCACCTGGTGCTCACACTGCAGGAGAGGGGAGAGGAACCGGAGACGAAAAGCGGGAACCAGAAGAGGAGAGGGAGGAGTTCGGTCGTTACACCCGCAGGGGATGCATCCTCCATCCTCTCACAACTGATGACCAGCGATACTGAGATCCCCGCAGGCCACAAGTGGTACGACACAGCGATTGCGAGAAACCCGGAGGACGCGATGGCCTGGAACGCGAAGGGCGAGGCGATGGCTGCCGCAGGCCGGGTGAAGGAGGCGGAGGAATGTTTCACCCGTGCTCTGGAGATCGACCCGGAATATACGGACGCGAGATATAACCGAAACCACCTGGGCGGGATGGGACGGGTCGGGTGAGAAGAGGAAAATCAGGAACCCATGCAGGTCCGGGAGGAGACCGCCCGGGAAATATCTGTTTCGGATACCCCATTCCAGAGATCCCCGGCGAAACGATAATATCAGTTCATGAGATAGTACCAGTATCAATGTCACCACATCCCAACGACTGCCATCCCCTCGGGCCGGCAGAAGGAATACTGCTTGCAGCACTCTGTAAAAAATACCGGGTCCGCCGAATGGTGATCTTTGGGTCTGCCATCCGCCCGGACTTCAATATGCAGGCAAGCGACATTGACATACAGGTGCTATTCGAGGAGATGAATCCGCCCGAACACACAGATGCCTATTTTGGCCTCCTGGATGAACTCGAAACAGCATTTTGCCGGAGCGTTGACCTTCTTGAAGAACAGGCCATTACCAATCCCTATCTGAAAAGATCCATCGAACAGACCGGAGTGGTAGTATATGCCTCAGCATGACCCGGCACCATACCCATAAGATAGTGACAATGCCCAAAAAGGCACAAATTCCAGAAATAACGCACTATTGCGCCCAAAAACCCGCCCCCGCCATCCTAACGGCCGGAAAAAAAACATCCACACAGACGGCCGGAGTGGGCCGTACGTACCCTGAGACGACCCATACATCCTCCCGATATTCGTCGCAATAGCACCCCCCTGAGATCGCGCGATATTCGGTGCATTTCCCATATAACGTCCGAATTATCGTTCTTTTTCACCCCACCCCACGGAACACAAAACCCGGCCCGAATCAGCCCCCGATTGCCCTGGTTCGTGTCATTCCTGTGGGAGGAACGGTGCTGCGGGGTTGGTGCGGGTTATTGCGTGTTGTTGTGTGAGTGGAGGTTACCAGTGCAAACATCACGCGGAAATATTCATCCCCATGCATATGGGGAATTCTCTCAAGAGTCCCGGTCGGCTCACTCTGACAAAGGTTCATCCCCACGCCTGTGGGGAACTCAAAGTTTCCATTTATGTAAGAGTCTGTGATATCGGTTCATCCCCACGCCTGTGGGGAACTCTGGGGTATACCCCCCCCTTAGAGAGTATATATAGGTTCATCCCCACGCCTGTGGGGAACTCCTCCGGAGATGTCATGGTTGAATTTTCCCCGTAGGTTCATCCCCACGCCTGTGGGGAACTCTATTGCGGAAAAATAGTGTGCAGTGAATGTAGAGGTTCATCCCCACGCCTGTGGGGAACTCGACCCATCCCCCCAGGTGATCCCGAGCCGCACAGGTTCATCCCCACGCCTGTGGGGAACTCGACAAGACACACACTGCGTTTGTTGAGGCCATAGGTTCATCCCCACGCCTGTGGGGAACTCACTGAAAATAAATATCACCTTTATCATCTTCAAGGTTCATCCCCACGCCTGTGGGGAACTCAAGGTTGATGAGAATACAGGAAATACAATTTTGGGTTCATCCCCACGCCTGTGGGGAACTCGGATAAAATCAGACTTAATATAAGGGATATCCAGGTTCATCCCCACGCCTGTGGGGAACTCAAGCGGTGCACACCGGCCGGAAGACCGGGTTTAGGTTCATCCCCACGCCTGTGGGGAACTCTGCACTGTATTATGGGTCTCATTCATTCAGATAGGTTCATCCCCACGCCTGTGGGGAACTCGTTGATTCCTTCGGTGTGGGCCAGTGTTTTTCAGGTTCATCCCCACGCCTGTGGGGAACTCTATCACCGGCATATCTTAATCGGTGACATGTCAGGTTCATCCCCACGCCTGTGGGGAACTCTGCGAGACTATAACCCAACATAAACCAAGTTTTGGTTCATCCCCACGCCTGTGGGGAACTCTCCGGATAATCTGTTAACATAACCATGTACCATGGTTCATCCCCACGCCTGTGGGGAACTCCTGGAGTGAAAAAGAATGATAGGAGTAGAAATAGGTTCATCCCCACGCCTGTGGGGAACTCCAACCCAGACACTCGAATAAACCTCTTTTTCTCGGTTCATCCCCACGCCTGTGGGGAACTCTATTTCCCTAAAGTATGGCAAAAGGAAATATTAGGTTCATCCCCACGCCTGTGGGGAACTCAATCCCTGTATTGTCTCGGTATTATGTCGTATAGGTTCATCCCCACGCCTGTGGGGAACTCATGAAGGTTCGTGACGACATCGATTTTGTTGGAGGTTCATCCCCACGCCTGTGGGGAACTCTCTGCTCCGCCTCTACGAGGGATTTACAGTACCGGTTCATCCCCACGCCTGTGGGGAACTCCATTTCCAGAGCACACGGCCACACCCAGAACCAGGTTCATCCCCACGCCTGTGGGGAACTCGCTTTTCAAATCTCTCCAATAATGATCGGTTGAGGTTCATCCCCACGCCTGTGGGGAACTCCTGTTTGCAATAAGGATGGTGTTCTAATTGATGGGTTCATCCCCACGCCTGTGGGGAACTCCCGGGGGCGTCTGGTCTCCGATATGTTACTTTCGGTTCATCCCCACGCCTGTGGGGAACTCCGGGCAGTCATAACAACTTTCGATAGGATAGGCGGTTCATCCCCACGCCTGTGGGGAACTCGGCGGACCCTCCAATACCACATACTACCTCTCAGGTTCATCCCCACGCCTGTGGGGAACTCTCTTCAATTTATATACAATGAATGAATTTCAGAATAATTTGGGATATATGTTTCGGATTGTTGTACCATATTTCAGCATTCGTAACATACCCTCACAAACATTTTCCAATTTCAATTACACCTTCGACCATTTTTTCGACCCGATGTTCCAGTGGAAAGGCCACCTGCACACATCAGTTCCAGGAGAAATGGCATCTGAATGATCATTCACAATGAATCATGTGGAAAGGAACTCATATATCCCTGCTGATCTGAGTCAGGTCGGAAAACACCTGCACATGTTCACCATTTTGTATACCAAATATTATCCACTACTACCATCGCTCCCCCACGACCTTAATGCCCATCCATCCGCGGACCGTCGGACCACACCCCGCCATACTTCTCTGCAAACAGATGAATAGGAGTGCCAGGTCCGGCATCGAACTTTTCATCCCCAAATTCCTCCAGAGGCAAAAAGGAGATGAACTTCACACCGTCACCCCGGTCCCAGGGGATCCGCCGGTCCTTTCCAATCGTCTCAAAATCAAACCCGGAATCCGTATTTGTGGACCAGGCAAGCACCGCATTTCCGTCACCGATACCTTCCACCACCTGATCCCAGATCATCTCCCGCACCCGGGCAGAATACCGACCGACATACACCCCTGCCTTCACCTCAAGAAGCCAGACTGCAAGTCGCCCACGGAGACGATGGGGAGCATTTTCAGTTACGATAACCAACATCGCCAATCCCTTTCCGGTCCTGAAACGCCGCAGGCTGGGCGTCATCCGGAATCCCCGGCGGAGTTAGCCCTCCTGCTGCAAGCACATCGTCAATCGTGGGAATAATACGTTTCAGAAGACGGGTCTCACGAAACATATCCCGGCAGCGGTGGCGCACAGCCATCTCGATATTCTCCGGATTCTCCGCAGCGACCGCAAACGCCGCAGGGACAACGGTCTCAAACTTGAAGAGGTCCGCGACATCATAGACAAAAGACCGGGCATTTCCGGAGTGCAAAAACCCGATTGCAGGTGCATATCCTGCCGCAAGAATAGCCGCCTCACTGATCCCGTACAGACAGGCATTCGCCGCACTCAGACACCGATTGGAATTGTCCCCTTCCTCCCAGTCATCCGGATTATACCTGCGGCCCTTCCACTCCACCCCATAATTCTGGGCAAGACGTTTGTAGATCTCTTTTACACGGACACCCTCCATACCCCGCAATTGATCAATGGAGAGATAGGAGGGATAGGAACCCTCAAACCGCATCGCAAACATCTTATGCACAACCTTCCGTCTCGCCTCCTCATCAAGCGCAAGTTGTGCCTGGTAGAGCAGCCGTTCCGCACGTGCCCCACCGGGCTGCCCCGCAGAATAGAGGCGGACACCCGCCTCCCCGATCCAGACCAGAAGACACCCAACACGGGCCGCGAGCACCACCGCTGCGTGCGACACACGTGACCCCGGTTCAAGCATCAGACAGGCAATGCCACCAACCGGGATCTGCGTCCGCACCCCGTTCTTATCCACCAGCACAAATGCTCCGTCGATGACATCCAAAAGCCCCCGTTCCAGAAAAGCAAGGGACGTCCGGTCTTTTACCGGAATAGGACGGAGAGGGGGAAGTTCATACATACCTTCCTCACACCGGCTTCACCAGAAAGAGGCCACACCCAAACCCTTTCGACGGGCCAATCCCCTGCATCAGTGTTTCGTTCATCTTCACCGGATCGGTCACCTCCATTACCCCGTCCATGTCCATCGTGGTGATCGTGATCAGATGTTTTCCTTTCTTCTTCAGAAACTTCTGCTGCAGATAGCCGGTCGCCATAAATTCGTCCGGAAAGAGCGTAAAGCCATGATCCTCTGACCTCGAAGAGAGCCATGCCAGCCCCTCCTCATGCACCATCTGTTGTGAATCGGGCCACTCGGCCCGATCAATTCCCTCCTCACGTAGCTGCATCTTCCTGTCCATCACCACATCATGCCGCTTGTGAATCTTTTTGCCATCCTTCCCTTCGACCCAGCGGGTCCGGATCGGATTGGCCCGCAAGGTAAATCGCAGATGCTGTCCTTCAGAAAGAACCGGTGCATATTCCTTTGTCTCGACCCGCCACATCCCTTTCCGGTCATTGGGTTCCCTCGCAGAGACACAGATAAATGACGGCAGACCGGTCGTATACTCCTGCCGGTACAGAAAATCCCGTTCGCGATCCGGCCCGTCAGAAAAGAGGTCCCATACACGATGATGCGACTGGTATGTCCCTCCGAATCCCGACCAGAAGATCGGGTCATCCCGGGCACGCGGGAGGAGGGAGATCCTACTCAGATACATCCCCATCCTCCGTACTCAGATACCCCATCTCCTCTTTTCGCTCCATAAACTGCCAGGGCTTTCGTGTGTATGGTTCATCACGACGACGAACCTCCTGTTTTGCCGCAATGCCCGTATCATCGCCGGCACTCCAGAACACCCGAACCTTCTGGTTCTGCCGCAATCCGGAGAGAAATTCGGATATATTCCCGGCACAGGACTGTAACGCCTCACCGGAATTTTTGGCATCAATGCACTCCGGCTTCATCGGAAGAGAGAGAACACACGATTTTCTCCCCAGATAGGGAACAAAGCGCGGCGATGCAAGAGCAGACCGTATTTCCGGTAGAGAGAACGGCACATCATCCGTCCTCGGCCAGAGACAGACCATATAATGTGCATCACACCGGTAGTCCCTCGATGACAGAATCGTTGCAAGACCATCCCGGGGACCCGAAAGTTCGTCCTTCCGGGTCGCATATCTACGTCGGTTCTTCCCTTTCCCCGAAGGTGGCACCGCTGCAGTATGATAATCACGCAGGAGTGTCCCGGATGACACCACCGCAATTGCCAGTGCATATGATTGAGCAATACACCGCAGGGTTTCCTCATCCTCCCGCCTCACTCCCAGGGATGCAGCGACAAGTCCCAGTACCGCTGAGCGGGAAGGGTGATCAGAAGACGGCCGAAATTCTCCCACTGCAGTCTCACCCCATGATGCAAGCGGCCCATACAGGTGAAATACCAGATACTCAGTCATTCTGATCAGCCACGAATGTTAGAACTCCATCCAGCGAACCATCGCCCGCATATGCATTCATTTCAACATAACCGTCACTGCAGGCCCCATATGCCGCGTCCATCTTCCCACGGGTCTTTCTCAGGATATTAATTGAATATTCCATGAAATCTCCCCGGGAAACAGGATTCAGGAATGCCGCTGAAAGGGAACGGGGCTGCTGGTCACCCTTCTCTGCAAGAATATAGGATGCATATGCACGTGAGGCAAAACTGTTCTGTTTTCCATTTGGCGGCACCTTCGCCGCCGCTTCCACAAGAGCCTGTATCGCACGGGATGCAAGTGCCTCGTCACCACCCAGATTTTCAACAAGGAGCTCATTGTTGATACACAGATACTGATAAAATACCCCTGCACCAAACTCCGCCTGTCCGACATGCCCTGCACCGGATGATTCTTCCCCACGGTTCAGATCATCGACCGCAGTGAAATAGTCATCTTCCACCACACAGTCATGCACCGTAATCGCATGGGCCACCTGCACTGCCGCTTCACAGTTATATTTCGGTTTGGACGCAAGCATCCGTCCGAACATTGCGATATCGACCGCAGAATTTTCTGAACGCAGAAGTTCCAGCTCAGCATCATTCGGCGCAGCACCCTTTGCTGCACAGGACCGGATCAGTTCATCAATGGCACGGACTTCTTCCGGACTGATATGAGCCAGTTGTTCAATCTTTAGGGAATTGTTCCCGGACTGGGGTTTCCCAAAGACCTTCGCGATCATCTCACTCCATTCCTGTGCCTTCTTCTCCGCAACCGGAGGAAACTCAGGAGCCGGCTCTTCACCTTTTATCAGAGCGGCAAACGGAATCCCGGTCGTAAACGACTGCATCGCAATCGCTCCCATCTCCTTCGTACGGATACCAAGATTGTCTGCAAGAGATTCATAGAAGATGTCCGACGTCCTCCATGCCCTCTTCAGACTCTGCGAGGAGATTCGCAGACGTTCTTTCCCGCCCATACGGGCAGTCTTCGGCCGTCCCAGATCATCACGGTTCAGATTGGACGGCGGGTACGATACTAACATGTGGATTTGGGTAAACCTCTTCATTTTGTCACCTCATTTAATTATGATTCACTACCGGGCGCAACTGAATAGTACTCAATCGCCCAGTTCTTCTTCGTATATTCGTTCCATTTGTAGGCACTCGCTGCGAGATCACGCAGATTTGCCGTCCGCCCCATCAGATGGACGGTCCGTACCAGTGCCATATATTCATCATCCGGAGTATCTGTCTTCAGAATCCGCCGGAACCGCAGACCACTTACTTTTGATGGAGCACCTTTTTCCTTCGGTTTTGCCATCTGTTCTGCACAGGAAGCATTGTTTGCGTCTGTATCCAGATGTGCGATAACTCCCGCGACAACCGCCAGTTTCTGATTGTTTACATACCACCCATCGATAAGTGCCAGCCGGAGACGATGGAATGCGGGGACCATAATGACATCCGCAGGGCTTCTGCACCGCCTGAGCATTGCACGGTCCCCCCGTGAACGGTCAAGATCTGACCACCATTTCCGGATAATCTGTTCCTCTTCTGAACCCTTGGTAAAATTCAGATATTTCTTCTTTTCACTCATGATGCTGCCTCATTTACGCTTTGATTAAATCCAGAGATGCACGAATGCCTTTTTTGCTGTAGAACTTTTTTGACAGGTCCCGCCGGGCACGAGCGATTCGCCCGGGATTGGACTCTCCCATCTGCAACGACAGGGCATATTCATCAAAGAGACCAAACACCTCACTCTTCAGCTCGCGAAACCACGCCTGATTTGGACCGTCGTCTTCAGAGAGCCCTTCATATCCCTTCTCCGGCAGGATCCGTTCCACAGATGCAAGGGACTCATAGAAGGCATTCTCAGTATCCTGCCAGAAACGGGAAGTGATCACAGACAGGTCCCCTTTCGCATCTCCGCTATTGGAAAATAGGGCGGCTTTCACCTGACGAACAGTCAATTTTGAGGCATAATCTGCCGTTTCGACAAAGACCTGTGCGGCCTGTTCAAACTCTTTGCGGAACTCTTCATCGACGGCGAAGACCGGCATGGTACCTTCGTAATAACACCTGGCCTTTGCCTTGTCCATATCATATCCGGATGACCAGACACGGAAAGATGACGCTCCGCTCTTCTTTGCGACAAACTTCTGTTTCCACCCGAAGAAATCCGTCACAACAGGCGCAGGCTCTTTCTGAAAATCCTTTGCGTATGTAGGCTGCATAATAACTGTCCAGTAGCGGTACGGAATGCCACCCGGCTGCACATGCTGACACGAGCTCTCCTGTTTTTTGAGGTCAGTCGTGACCGGCGTGAGGGTATGGTGCCAGAACCCGTAGTTCATCCCCTTTGCCTTGGTTACAAAGCCGGTGACCGTGGTATCAGAATGTGCCCCACAGAGATCACAGGTCCCTTCCCCACCAAATTCCAGCCGGATTCTTCGCGGCATTCCCCAGAACATATGACAGGGATGCATCATGGAAGATGATACCACCTGTTTTCCGCGTTCTTCATCCCATGCATCCAGCCAGGGAAAGATGGCCTCTGCATCTGCCCGGTCAATATCACCAAATCGTCCCATCTCTGAGCGTTTTAGCACATTCAACCATATGGTATGCCAGAGTGTATTTCCGCGGACAACGGTTGAGAGTGGCCCACCACCCCGTAGACCGACACGATGGCCCGCCCCGCCAAAGGAAGCATGGGTCTGGTAGGTATAGAGTGCTGCAGCGGCGCATGACGGGCAGAGCGAACCAATTCCCCCTCTCTTCAGAAAGAGATCGGTGTTGTTCTTCTCTGCATTTTCTCCCGGCATTTCCAGAAAGAGCCTGGATATCGGAAGTACAGAACCATCAAGACTCTGTTCCTGAAGGAAGAGCGGAGAACCGTTCGTGGACCCCAGGAAGAAGGCAGATTCATACTGGCGGAACCGCATTTTGAGTTCATCCGGGGACGGTGGATGTTCATAGAGTCGTCTCCATTCTTTTTCATCATCAGGGCCGTATGTGGTCTGCACAAGCCCGATGAGAAACTGTACAAGGGACCCCGTGAAGTCCGGACGTATCGCCTGAACGGCTACCACAGGGTTGTCTTCATGGTCCTCTGTCACTGCATACGGAGGAATCTGTTCTATCGTTCCATCCGCACGTTGCACCGGAATCCATGGACTATCCAGTAATTGGTACATTCATTCACCTTACTACACTGGATACTCCATTTTACCAACGATATACTTTATCTATCAGATAAAATAGCTAAAAATAATTGTTTCCCCGCAATTCCCTCAAAAAAGGGTAAAATAAATTATTTACAAAATTCAATTCCGGTACCATGCGAATATCTGACTTCAATGAGTTTTCGACGGTTATCGTAAACTTCTGCCCGGCATTCGCCATTTACTCCAATAAACGGCAGTATTTCATGCCATTTTCCCTGATAGGGGAGGGATGCGCGGAATGCTTCTATGGCAGACGACAATTGCTCATCATATTCAGGCAGAGCCCCTATTCTTCTGATGGATACTGACAGGATACTCTCATCCCATGCATCGGCGTTCGTCCCCGCAAGCGGAGTCAGGGATTCTCCATCCCAGTGCACCAGTACATACAAACGTACAGGATCTCCCAATCGGGTCGGCGTAACCGTCTCATCCATCCAGTTCATCTTCCAGGTATATCCGGAAAAGACCGAAAGGGCATTATTCAGCCCGACGGATATATCTCCGAAATCAGCCCCCAGTGCATCGATTTCCCGTTGGCGCAGAACTTCGGGGATGGTTTCCTGTGCCGCTGCTCCATAAACAGACTCGATCAGATGACGTGCATCCGCGGGAAGGGAAATCGTCCCCATTTCACAGAGGGTTTTGGCTGTCAGCCACATCTGTCCGTGGTGGGGATACACATATGCACCATTCCCGAACAATGCCTCGTACCAGTCATCAGTCACGTCTGTCGGGTCCGGCATCAGTACACAGAGTTCCGGCATGTCGTCCTTCTGATGGAACACCGCATGCCGGTGCATCCGCCCTGCCCGCTGTATCACCGAATCGACCGGTGCCAGGTCACTGATGACACAGTCAAAATCGAGATCGAGGGACTGTTCGATGACCTGTGTGGCGATAACGACCATGCCCCGCCGTCCTTCCGGATTGAACGGTTTCCCAAACCGTGAGAGGATGTCACGCTCTATGCGTTCACGGTCCGCAGCGATGAACCGTGCATGAAAGAGCAACACACGGTCACTGTCCAGTGAAGTACAGATGGCCCGATATGATGCAATGGCGTCTGAAACGGTGTTTCTGACCCAGCACACACAATTTCCGGAGTCTGCCTGTTCCCGAATGACTCCATGTACTTCCTCTTCTGTTGCAAGGGGTCGGATGGTATAGGAAAGGGTGCGTCCACCAGGGGAATCGGGGGTTACTTCCTGTATGCCATCTTCTGCACAGACGGTTATGAGGGGATAATTCATTGACCGGAGGGGTTCTGCTGTGGTATTTCGTCCAAGTCCCTCACGGAATGCCGCAACAAGTTCAGTACGCATCCGATGCGGCAGTGTTGCCGACAGAAGGATTGCACTCCCGCCCAGCGCCGCCTGAAACCGCAGCAGGTTCTGCAGAATGGTGTGCATATAGGTGTCATATGAATGGACTTCATCGACGATCAGGACATGGGTGGCAAGACCAAGCAGACGGAGAGACTGGTGGCGGAAGGGAAGGGCAGCCATCAGGGCCTGATCAACGGTTCCGACGCCGACGGTTGCAAGGAGCGATTTTTTTCTGTTGTCCGCAATCCAGGCGGAACATTCGGCAGGGGAGTACTCGGCATTCCCGACAGGGGGAGATACCGTTCCTTCAGGACCGATACGAACGGTCCGTCTGAAGCCGGGCGACTGCTGTCTTGAACCATGAGAGAGTACCAGCCACGGCCGGGCGTCATCCGCATAGAGCCTGCGGTATGCGGTTGCCATCCGTTCATACATGCTGTTTGCAGTGGCTGTGGTAGGTAGGGCAAAGAAGAGCCCGTCCACATCACCACGGGAGAGGAGTCGGGACGTAGCAACGAGTGCCGCTTCTGTTTTTCCGCTGCCGGTCTGGTCTTCTATAACCATGAGAAGCGGCCCGTCCGGGAAGGACGCGGACTCAATACAGGCCTGAACCGGGCTAGGAGTATCGTATGAAAAAAGTTCACGTACACCAAGGGGTGCTGACGGCGCCTGGGGAAGAATACCTGCGGCTGCGACAGCCGCTTCTGCTTGTGGTATTGCATGCTCCTTCCAGTATACGTCAAGTGGCAGGGGTTCATCGCAATGGGCAAACATATCCCCGGATGCGATCCAGTCACTGAGGATGGTCAGACCGGCCAGAAGCCATGACCCATTTCGGACTTCTTCGAGAAGATCACCGGAGTATGAAATTTTTTCCTGGGTATCCGGGAAGAAGAGGCGGTAGCAATCATAGGCAAAATCAAGGGCAGCGTCCTTTTCATCGTCCGTAAACAGGCGGGAGAGTGCCATCTGACTGGCAGAGAGAGGTTGTGTGGGTGCACCGTGATGTCCCGATATCGGCTGGAACCATGCGTCCCAGATGTCCTGCCAGTCAAATTCGTCCGCATCACTGCGATCAAATGGGATCCACTCCTCATCAATGACCGCTTCCCAGAGTGCATCGGATATCAGGGCGGTTCCCATTGCATCATGCCGTATGCCCGGAAGATAGGGTTTTCCGGGTTTTCCGGGATTGAGACGGGCATATGTTTCCGGGGAGAGCGACTGAAATCTACCGGAAAATTTTCCCAGGTCATGCAGGGCGATACTATACTGAATTATTTCCTGAAGGTCGTCTCTCTGTGATTGCAGTACTGCAGTAAACCGTTGCAGGAGATGTGGGTTTTTTGCAAGGATCACGCCTGCAACGGCGGCGGCGTCCAGACAGTGGTAAACCAGCAGATGATAGGGGGCAGCAGTCTGTGCTTCCCGTGTGGTTTTTCCCCAGAAGGGGTGGTAGGTCTTCAGGGGAGGGGAGGAATTCATACGTGATCATTGGGGATTGAGTCGATAAACCTTGGGTGGGATGTTCTTACCTGCCAAAGGAGAACTGTTCTGGAAATTTATTCATTCTCGCAAGTACCCATGCACACCGGGCACAGGAAATGGCATCAGGGAGGGCACGATGGGATACTGGTGGTGCCTGGCCGAATATTGATTTGTGAAGATTTATCAGAGAAATGGTCTTCCTCTGCGGCCGGTTGGATTTTTTTGCTCCATATCCGACACCGGCCTTCATGGTGCACAGCAGCGGGGTTTTATTCAGAGGGTCCTGCACTCCCAGACGGCAACATTCGTCTGCGATGATGGTTTTGTCAAAAGACATGTTATGCGCGATGACGCAGTCTGTGCTTTTGACAGCTTCGGCAAATGCAGCAAGGGCGTGACGCACGGGGATACCGGATGATGTAAGCATGGCATCGGTAATGCCGGTCAGTTCTGTGATTTTTTGTGGTACATTCACATCTTCCGGCCGTACGAGGTAATCCCATGTTTTTGCATCCGGAGATGAGAACGAACCCTTCACCCAGGCAATCTCAATGAGGTGTGTATCTTCCTTTCCGGCGAGACCGGTGGTTTCGGTGTCAAACGCAAGAAACGAACAGAGGTGATTTTTGGGTTCTCGTTCTCCCATAGATATGCCTCACCCTGCGTCGGGAAAAATGTTTGTTGAAGTATCTGTGTACAGCCAGTCAGAGAAACGGGGAAAAGGGTAGGGAAAATATGTTGCATCCCCACGATTGTGATGAAATCGCGTCCAGGAGAGTATTACCAGTGTCTTTGTTTGGTTCATCCCCACGCCTCTGGGGAACTCTCGGCTCCGTTCCTCGGCGGTCTCCTGGTCGGAGGTTCATCCCCACGCCTGTGGGGAACTCTGGAATGTTGTATAGGTTAAGCGTATAACATATGGTTCATCCCCACGCCTGTGGGGAACTCACCTCCAAACAATGATGCAGCACTATTTATCCAGGTTCATCCCCACGCCTGTGGGGAACTCGACTTCCAAAAGATAAAAAAAGAATCATTTCGAGGTTCATCCCCACGCCTGTGGGGAACTCGCAGTGCTACTCTTTCTTGCAATCCTGTTTCTAGGTTCATCCCCACGCCTGTGGGGAACTCGCTGCAAACGTCCGCACCGCTCCTCAGTGGAAAGGTTCATCCCCACGCCTGTGGGGAACTCGCATCTATAGTATGATTATCCTTATCCTCTAACGGTTCATCCCCACGCCTGTGGGGAACTCCCGGTTTTATGTTCAGGGAATGATAAAGAAGTAGGTTCATCCCCACGCCTGTGGGGAACTCTCCCTTGTTTCATATGAAATGGTGATTGTGGTAGGTTCATCCCCACGCCTGTGGGGAACTCGTTATGACTGTTTAAGAGATAATCCCTGTTGGAGGTTCATCCCCACGCCTGTGGGGAACTCGATATCATTTTTAATAATCATAAGCTGAAACGCGGTTCATCCCCACGCCTGTGGGGAACTCGGTGCACCTCCTCTCAGAGACAACGCCACAAGAGGTTCATCCCCACGCCTGTGGGGAACTCATCCACATAACCGCTAATTCAAACCAATCTATAGGTTCATCCCCACGCCTGTGGGGAACTCTAATTCATTGGTTAAAGCGCGCAATGAGGCACAGGTTCATCCCCACGCCTGTGGGGAACTCGCTTTAACCAATGAATTATATTCAGAATTGAAAGGTTCATCCCCACGCCTGTGGGGAACTCTTGATTAAACACTTATGAAGCGCTGATCGCATAGGTTCATCCCCACGCCTGTGGGGAACTCTGTTTGTGTTTTTGCAATTCATACCCATAAAAAGGTTCATCCCCACGCCTGTGGGGAACTCCTTCGCCATGTGCCCGGAGAGGTTCGAGATGATAGGTTCATCCCCACGCCTGTGGGGAACTCAACGATTGAGATCGAACTTTACGATGGTGATTAGGTTCATCCCCACGCCTGTGGGGAACTCCAGTCCCCGGGATGCAGAAATCTCCAGGACAAAGGTTCATCCCCACGCCTGTGGGGAACTCGATTTCTACCTATGCCCGCGCTGTTGCTGTTGCGGTTCATCCCCACGCCTGTGGGGAACTCTCTATACTATTGCGTCCTTTGTGATCTAGTATAGGTTCATCCCCACGCCTGTGGGGAACTCCTTCCTGGGCCTCAATCATAGCACCCCAAAGAAGGTTCATCCCCACGCCTGTGGGGAACTCGGACCGATATGGCACACAACTTTGCGATCTATAGGTTCATCCCCACGCCTGTGGGGAACTCAATCATGCCGCCAGGTAAATCGATTTGTCAGAAGGTTCATCCCCACGCCTGTGGGGAACTCGGTTGAAATTCCTCTTCATCGACAATGGGCCGCTGGTTCATCCCCACGCCTGTGGGGAACTCTCAGGAGTTCAATCTCTCTGTTTGATAGATCCAGGTTCATCCCCACGCCTGTGGGGAACTCAATTCACGACTATTTCAGGGTTATTTTTCCTGAGGTTCATCCCCACGCCTGTGGGGAACTCCTCTTCAAGTCCCTCAAGACCGATCACAGTAGGGGTTCATCCCCACGCCTGTGGGGAACTCAACGGGTGAGTAGGTGAACGGGTGAGTAGGTGAGGTTCATCCCCACGCCTGTGGGGAACTCAAATAAAGAATACGCCAATGGATATAGCTTATAGGTTCATCCCCACGCCTGTGGGGAACTCGCGCAACGGGATGCAGCGTGAATCCCGATCGCCGGTTCATCCCCACGCCTGTGGGGAACTCAAAATATTCATCCACGCAATTATCGCACGCATAGGTTCATCCCCACGCCTGTGGGGAACTCTTTTGCCGTTATTAAATTCAGATACAATAGATAGGTTCATCCCCACGCCTGTGGGGAACTCTCTTCATCATATCGTGCATCCTCTTGATATACAGGTTCATCCCCACGCCTGTGGGGAACTCGAAAGAATCTTTGAGCGCTTCAATCTACGACTAGGTTCATCCCCACGCCTGTGGGGAACTCCGCGTTATACTTTGGGTCATATTCTTTCGGATAGGTTCATCCCCACGCCTGTGGGGAACTCTAAATTGGAGTATAGTATGGGCTTGGATTGGGAGGTTCATCCCCACGCCTGTGGGGAACTCATTTTTTGACATATCTCACAGATACAAGATGCAGGTTCATCCCCACGCCTGTGGGGAACTCGCTCTCTATCCGTTCTCTCATTTCTGCTCCTGAGGTTCATCCCCACGCCTGTGGGGAACTCGAGGAAGCAGTCACCGATATGGGCGAACGTGGAGGTTCATCCCCACGCCTGTGGGGAACTCCTTCGGTGGATTATAAGTAAATATGATTGTGTAGGTTCATCCCCACGCCTGTGGGGAACTCCTCACTCAGTCTCTTTGTCGATGTCGTCAATTAGGTTCATCCCCACGCCTGTGGGGAACTCCGGCCTGCCAACTTTTGCCATAATAAATATATAGGTTCATCCCCACGCCTGTGGGGAACTCGCGTTTCGATGTATACCCTTGAAGAGAATGGAAGGTTCATCCCCACGCCTGTGGGGAACTCCAGTCATTCATAATCATAAAACTCCTTCGCCCAGGTTCATCCCCACGCCTGTGGGGAACTCATTGCATTCAGCAAATCTTGTGGGCATGTTTCCGGTTCATCCCCACGCCTGTGGGGAACTCCATCTAAAATCACTCATAACTCTGGTTATCATAGGTTCATCCCCACGCCTGTGGGGAACTCTATCGTTGAAGTATAAACCAACAGGCACACGGAGGTTCATCCCCACGCCTGTGGGGAACTCGGTGGAACGGCTGATAGCACACCAAAAAACGCAGGTTCATCCCCACGCCTGTGGGGAACTCTTTACACCCCCGAGGATATCATCATCACCGATAGGTTCATCCCCACGCCTGTGGGGAACTCTCTTTTGTTTCCAGTTCATTGAGTTTCATCACCGGTTCATCCCCACGCCTGTGGGGAACTCTCCTATCTGCGGCGGCAAGGTCCGGATCACTCAGGTTCATCCCCACGCCTGTGGGGAACTCACCCAACGTTTAACCAAATCAAACGATGTGTCAGGTTCATCCCCACGCCTGTGGGGAACTCGGGTGCAGCTTTTGAAATCTATCTAATAATGTAGGTTCATCCCCACGCCTGTGGGGAACTCTTTTTTTCCTCTTGTTATGTGTATATGGATTACGGTTCATCCCCACGCCTGTGGGGAACTCGACTCACCTCCCCAGTAAACAACTATCTCTCCGGGTTCATCCCCACGCCTGTGGGGAACTCGTTTAAGGATCCTGGTTGAGCAAAAAAAGGGTAGGTTCATCCCCACGCCTGTGGGGAACTCACGTTCGATAATCACAGTCACGCAGCGCGGCAAGGTTCATCCCCACGCCTGTGGGGAACTCATGTCAGAGAGTAAAACATCACGCTCTTTGAACGGTTCATCCCCACGCCTGTGGGGAACTCGATATAGTTAACTGCGACCGCACAAACAATGCAGGTTCATCCCCACGCCTGTGGGGAACTCCGCCGCACCCTTCCGGGCTTCCGGGGATGTCGCGGTTCATCCCCACGCCTGTGGGGAACTCAAGATGTTGCCGCGCTCACTGTGGATTCAACGCGGTTCATCCCCACGCCTGTGGGGAACTCGCAAGACCGTGTTGGGAAGATGGTTGTTGTAAAGGTTCATCCCCACGCCTGTGGGGAACTCGGAACATCACAAGAGCGGTTATCCACATATGCAGGTTCATCCCCACGCCTGTGGGGAACTCTGCGCATCTCTTGACCGAGAGAACTATGCAGAAGGTTCATCCCCACGCCTGTGGGGAACTCGATCTGTCGATTTATACAAAAATGGTGTAAGTCGGTTCATCCCCACGCCTGTGGGGAACTCGTCCCTGCAGAACCATCTTTTGAATACTGCAACCGGTTCATCCCCACGCCTGTGGGGAACTCGACTCACTTGATTATCTGTATCAGCAATTGGTAGGTTCATCCCCACGCCTGTGGGGAACTCGGATGAAACTCTCCGCACTCCAGACGCTAATGAGGTTCATCCCCACGCCTGTGGGGAACTCTGGCCGTAGGAACCGGACTCCGCCGGGGAGATAGGTTCATCCCCACGCCTGTGGGGAACTCTTTAATGGGTTGTTTCTGCGGTCGCAGTAACTAGGTTCATCCCCACGCCTGTGGGGAACTCTCTTCAATTTATATACAATGAATGAATTTCAGAATAATTTTAGATATATGTTTCGAATTGTGATACCGCATGTGAAATTAGTTATTATTTCTTCAGAAATATTAGATGAAATCAATTACACCTCTGCATACTTTTCTACGTCATTTTTCACTGAAAGCATATGCAGTAGCAGTCATAAACTGTCCAATCTACCTTCCACTTCCAATGATTAGTCATTGCTCAACGGTCATATATTGATTTTCTATTTCAACACTGCCAAAGCATACAGTGGTTTTCAAAGACATCGCTCACCAGACGGTTCTCGCACACGTATTCGAGCATATCCCCTCATATAACAAATCAGCCCACCACATAATGTCATATATAATATCAAAATAAAATTATTATCCATACACACCATGCAAATATAATTAATAGTCACAACCAAAAATATACCAAGGCGACCCCCATGCAACAAACAACAAAACCCACCACAACCACACCCCCCACACAAAAACTGATCAACCCCCGGAACAACAAGGAATACTTCTGTCCCGTCGAGGCAGCAATCGATGTCATCGGGGGAAAATGGAAACCCCTGATCCTCTGGCAGCTCAAGGAAGAGAAAGTCATCCGCTACAACAGACTCCAGCAGAACCTCCACGGCGTTTCCCCAAGGATGCTGACCAAACAGCTCCGCGAACTCGAAGAGGACGGCCTCGTACACCGCGAGATGTACCCGGAAATACCGCCCCGGGTCGAATATTCACTCACCGAATTCGGAACGACCGTATCCCCCATCATCGAGTCACTCTGCGAATGGGGATATGAATATCTGGAACAGCAACGCCGTACGGCAGACGAGAAGTAAGGCGTTCAGGCACACAGACCGGCTACGCTCAGATACGACCGGATACTGTCGGACACTATCGTACTATTGGATACTGTTGGATAAGACCGGATACAATCAGATACAACCTGAAGAACCCTCCCTCTCTCTTTTGCAGGCGTATTCCCCTATAGCAAAAATCCTGCAGAAAGCAAACCGGACAATAAAAAAAGGGGTGAAATATCTCCGGTCCACCTGTGCGATGAAGGGCGGCACCCGGTCGGGTGGTGCCGGATTGAGTGACACTGGGTTGGGCATTCCGGGTGGGGTGGCACCCGGATGCGGTGTTCCGGGGGAATGTGTGGTGTGGAATTACCCATCGAGGCATCCGGAGGAGGCCTTTTTTCTTACTCCTGCACCGGGTAGAACTGCTCGAGCATCGCACCGGCGTTCATGCCCGGTTCTGCAGGGGCGGGCGGATAGGCAAGCCCGGTCTCTTTGAGGGTTTTCAGGCCCCTTACCGTCTGTTCCAGCTTATCTGCAGGTATCGCGATCACCATCTCGTCATTGCTGACGAGCCCGAAGTTCCGCTCCCCCAGACACGGCAGGCAGAGCGAGGGTTTGCCGGTCACACTGCAGCGGGGCAGGGCATCCGCACAGGACCCTTCGCCGATGAAACTTGATTCAACCGGTTCGTAGTCATAATACTGCAGCCCGTTCATTAACAGTGTCATCTGGGCACCGTTCGCATAGATCAACAGATAGTCCGGCTCAAACTTCTCTTCCTCAAGCGGACTCATCACCAGTGCCTCAATCGGGGAGACCTTCGGGTATGCGTCCATCTGTTTGCGGGCGTTCTCATAATCGCTGAACCAGAACCCGGCAAATCCCTTTGCCTCACTCTCCAGTTCCGCATCATCTGCCGGGGCAAGGCCCTGGATGCGGATGCAGCGGTACTTCAGCTGCGTCTTGTCGGCATATGCCGCAAAGTCCTCTTTCGTGACACCGATCGTCTTTCCCTCTTTTCGGACAAGATACGGGAGCTGGCAGTAGGTGAATCCCGTGTGGGGCTTCTCGATCCCCGGGATCTCCATGTAGCCGTCTTTCTTTGCCATTCTTTTGCATGCAATGATGCTGGATTCAAGCTGCAGCAGTGCATGCATGTCGTCTGATAGTTCCTTCCATGAAGCCATGATAATCTCCAGGTGTATATGACTATACGACCCAGACAATACATATAGAACATACAGACATTTTCAGCACATACTCACATAATGTATACTTTAAACCCTTTTATGAAAAAACCCCGGAAACCACGAACATAAAGAAAAAAACGGACAGAAAAACCTGCCGGGCGACAGAGCTACACGGCCCACCGGAAGGGGACTGCCCCTCGCCCGCACCGCCTCTCCGCAGACCAGACCACCTCTGCCCACCGGAGGGCACCGTCCAAAAAAGCGATCCCCCAGGCATTCAGGGAAAACGGGGCATGGGACCGGCCCTCCCTTCAGGTCATCGCACCGCAGCGTTGCGAAAGGTGATCTCCTCTCCTTCCCGAACGAGAAACCATCAGAAAACCGGATGCGGGCCGCACGTGGCAGTGAGATCACCGCCGGCCACACCCATCCAAAC
>Ga0272441_10006302_pt1 | contig 19982 bp, 16 predicted proteins | sample SSMProp6N_FD_193582 | JGI IMG/M metagenome (GOLD analysis project Ga0272441, IMG submission 193582) | Marine sediment archaeal communities from Little Sippewissett salt marsh, Falmouth, MA, United States - SSM-Prop-6N | ecosystem: Environmental > Aquatic > Marine > Wetlands > Sediment ... | reverse complement strand
TCGTAAGTGTTTGATTGGCAACGCCTTGCAAGTTGCCGCCGGTTGGCGGTGGGTTGTGGATCAAGAGGTCTTGGGTTCGACCCGCAACGCCGGCCGTCAACGTGGGTTTCCTGTTCGCTTGTCTTCCCGGAGGATGTAGCTTGGGCCGTACCGTTGAACCACGCTTGTTGCGGGGCCTGCGGGACATCCTGCCTGAGCAGATGCACGCCCGGCAGTGGATCATCGACACCATTCGTGGCGTCTATGAGAACTACGGGTATGTCCCGCTGTCCACGCCGGCGATCGAGTACCTGGATGTCCTGAGCGGCTCGGCGGGGGAGGAGACGCAGAAGGAACTGTTCGAGGTCGTGGGGCCGGCGCAGGAGAAGCTCGGGCTGCGGTTCGATCAGACCGTGCCGCTGGCACGGGTCGTGGCTCAATACCGCGACCTCCCGCGGCCGTTCCGGCGGTACCAGGTTTCGCCGGTCTGGCGGATGGAGATGCGCCCGAACGAGAAGCGGGGCCGGTTCCGCGAGTTCACGCAGTTCGACATCGACGCGGTTGGGGTGAAGTCGGACATCGCCGACGTCGAGATGATTACGGCGATGTGCGACACGATGGCCGCGTTGAAGACGGGGCCGTTTCGCGTGCGAGTGTCGAGTCGGCGGGTGCTGAACCTGCTTCTGCCGTATGCGGGGATCGATCCGGACCGGGCGCACGACGTCTTCCGCGTACTGGACAAGCTCGAGAAGCTGGGGGCGGAGAAAATCCGGCTGGAGCTGACAACGGGCTACAAGGACGAGTCGGGCGCGCCGATCCGCGGGCTGGGGTTCTCCGATGCGCAGGTGGATCGGATCGACGAGTTCCTGGCGATCCAGGGTGACCGGCGGGACGACGTTCTGGCGCAGGTTCGGGAGCAGTTCCGGGATGTGGAGGGGGCCGAGGTCGAGCTTGACGCGCTGGAGGCGATGTCGCAGACGCTGCACACGCTGGGCTACGGCGACGACCAGGTCGTGTTTGATCCGCGGCTGGCGCGCGGGCTGGCGTACTACACGGGCAGCGTGTTTGAGTGTGTGCTGGAAGACCTGCCGACGTTCGGTGCCATCGGCGGCGGCGGACGGTATGACGATCTTGTCCTGCGTTTTTCGGGTGAGAAGGTGCCGGCGGTGGGGACGTCTTTCGGCGTTGACCGGCTGCTCATCGCGTTGTTCGAACTCGGCCGCGTGCCGGTCCGCAAGTCGACCGCCCAGGTGCTCGTGAGCGTCTTCGACCGGAAGATGATGGATGATTACGTTGCCATGACGTACGAGCTTCGCCGGGCGGGGGTTCGCACCGAGCTCTATCTCGGCAACCCGCGGCGCGTCGGCAAGCAGATCGAGTATGGCGACAAGTACGAAGTTCCCATCGTCGTGATCTACGCGAGCGACGAGAAGGCCAAGGGCATCGTTCAGATCAAGGACATGGCGATTGGCCGAGAGCGGACCGCCGAGATCGCCGACCGTGACGCGTGGAAGGCCGAGCGGCCGGGGCAGTTCGAGGTTCCGCGTGATCAGCTCATACCAGCGGTGCAGAAGCTGCTACGGGAGATCGAGGGTGAAGTATGAGTGCTGAGGATACTTCGCCGGTTACCCTGAACGGTTCATCTCTGACGATTGAGGACCTTGTACGGATCGCGCGTGACCCGCGCGTTGAGGTGCGATGTGATCCGGAGGCGTTGCGGGCCGTCGAGCGAGGGTGGGCCGAGATCGGCGATATCGTTGATGAGTACAAGCAGGCTCTCGCTGCTGGCAAGCCGCTGCCGCGCGTGTACGGCGTAACGACCGGCTTCGGTGAGTTCAAGAGTCGCCGGATCGATCCCGAGCATTTCGAGGCCATGCAGCGGAATATCCTGCTGAGCCACTGCGTCGGTGTCGGGGACAACGTCGATCCGAACGACCCGATCAACTACTTCCGTCTCGAGGTGGTTCGGGCGGCGCTCGTGCTACGGCTGAATGCTTTCCTGAAGGGGAATTCGGGCGTGCGGCCGGAGCTGGTCGCGTGCATCGCTCAGATGGTGAATCGCGGGGTGGTGCCGCTGGTTCCGAAGCGGGGCTCGCTGGGGGCCAGTGGCGATCTCTGCCCGCTGGCGCACTTGTTTGTTGTGCTGCTGGGCGAAGGCCGTTACTTCGTCGTTCACGGTCCGGAGGACTTCGACTACGACACCTTCGCCGGACGGGAGGTGCGTCGGGCGTCCGAGCACTTGGCGGCGGATCTCGGGTACGAGACGCTGCCGGCGCCGAGCTTCAAGGAAGGGTTGGCGCTGACGAACGGTAGCAATTTCTCGGCCGCGATGCTTGCGCTGGCGGTGTACGACGGTGAGAGATTGGCCAATACGGCGGATGTGGCGGGGGCGCTCACGTTGGAGTCGTTGTGTGGGCGTTCGCGGGCGCTGGATCCGCGCGTGCATACGGCGCGTGGGCTTGATGGGCAGATCGACAGCGCCGCCAACCTGCGGGCCCTTATCACGGGCAGCCGGTTGATCGATGCGGCCGACGATGTTCAAGACGCCTACTCTGTTCGCTGTACGCCGCAGGTGCACGGTGCGACGCGCGACGCGATCGCGTACGCCCGCATGGTTGCCGAGCGTGAATGCAACGCTGCGACCGACAACCCGCTGTTCTTCCCGGATGGGAAGGAGCCGTGGGACAAGCAGACGTTCTGGGACAACCGGCCCGAGAGCTTCGCCGATCTGCATGCGTACTCGGCCGGCAATTTCCATGGGCAGCCGCTCGCGCTGGCGGCTGACTTCCTGACGATGGCCGTCGCCGAGTTGGCTGATATCTCCGAGCGACGCACGCAGATGCTTCTGGATGCCCGGCACAATCGCAATCTGCCGTCGAACCTGATCAGCAAGTGCGGTCTGAACTCCGGGTACATGATTGCCCAGTACACGGCGGCGAGTGTGGTCTCGGAGAACAAGGTGCTGGCGCATCCGGCCTCGGTTGATTCGATTCCGTCATCGTCGAACACGGAGGATCACGTGTCGATGTCGACGATCGCCGCTCGCAAGCTCCGCACCGTCCTGGCCAACGCCCAGGCCGTGGTGGCGATTGAGCTGCTGGTGGCTGCGCAGGCCATCGACTGGCGTGTCGGCATGCGGCGCGATCCCAACCCGCACACGCCGGACGACGATCAACCCGGCTTCGCCCGCGGCACGATGAGCGTCAGCGATGAGGAGGCAACGGCGTTCGCGGAAGCCACGCAGCCCGACCGGCGCGAGCAGACCGCGGCGGTCCTCGGGGCGGGGACCGGGGCGGCGTATCGTGCCGTGCGCGACGTAGCCGCGCCTATGCTCGCCGATCGTGTCTTGGAGCCAGACATCCGCGCGGTTCGCCGAATTATCGAGACGGGTACGCTGCTGGCGCAGGTGAATGTCGCCTCGGACACGCCGTTGCGGCCGATTCCACCGCTGGTTCGCGGTGGGCGATGATGCTATGTCGGCGAAAAGAGGCATCGTGATCCGTAGCGCTCTTGACCGGCCGGCCGCGCGGGTCGGTCTGCTGCTTGGCCTGATTGTCTCGATCCCGGGGACGGCCTTCGGCGCGGGGGATTCCTGTACGCTGCATCTCTCGGCCCGCGGTCCCGGCGGTCCCTCGCTGGGCGTCGTGCGGCTGGAGAAGCAGGCAACGACGGGGGTTTCCGATGACGCGGCGTTGACGTGGGCGGCGGCGCAGTCGATCCGGCTGACGAATGGTGGGGAGCGCAGCACCGACGTTGAACCCGGGTCGTACCGAGTGCGGTTGCAGGTGGGACGCACGCTGGGTCTTCCCCGAACGGTCACACTGCAATCCGGCCAACATTGGCGTTACCGGTTCGATGTCGGGCGGATCCGCGTCGTGGCGCGAAGCCTGCACAGCCCGGGCCGCGGCGAGGTCTTCCTCGAACAGCAGCGCCGCGACGGGGATCCAGGTACCGAGCCGCCACGGTGGGAGTATGTCGGCGCCTTCGGGCTCAGAAAGGGCTCACGAGACATCGACGTTGTGCCGGGCACCTATCGGCTCAAATTCTGCCCCGGTGGGGTGTGGTCGGAGCCGGAGCAGGTCTGTGTCGGCGGCCCCGAGATCAAGAGCCTGTTCTTCGCCCTTTCCACAGTAGGTATCGAGGTTCGAGGCGCTGAGGGGGCGACGGCCGAGACTGTTGTGAACATTGAGAGTTTGCGCCCGGCCACGGACGGCAAGCCAGCGGAATGGGCGCGCGTCCGCGCGCTGCGGTGCCAGCGGGGTTCCGGTCTGGCAGTTTTTCTGCCGGGGCGCTACCGCGCGCGCCTGAAGACAGCAGAATCGGCGATTGTCTCGGATTCGTTCACGCTCGCATTCCTGGGCGGCGTGCGGCTCAGCATCGACACGGAATCAGGGCGGTGCACGATCGAGCAGACGGACTTGGACGGGGTCACGTGCGAGGATGTGGCCTGGCTGTTCGCCGGTGGGCCGGGCGCCAGGGCGCGATGCGGCGTCGATCTGTCCGATGTGGGCGGTGTAGAGCGGCTGCTGGAGCGCGTTCGACATGCGCTCCGTGAATCGCACGGCATGAATCAGGATGCGGTAGAGAAAGAGCTCTCCGGGGCGAAGGTTGATGGGGGCGAGGCGGAACTCGCCCTGCAACGCGCCGCCGTTCGCTACGTCGTGGCAGCGGACGAGACCGCCGCGCGCAGCCGTCTCGCGGAGCTTCGTCGGTGCATGAAGGTCGTCTTGCAGCGGCATTCAACGAAAAAGGGCGCGCGCGACTGAGCCTTGGGCGGGAGTGTGACGTCGGGCGGAACTCAGCGCGAACTGCCGTAGGATGCGCTTCTTTCGATCTGCTGCCGAATGACTTTCAGCAGCGCGGCTCGATTGACAGGTTTCGTGGCATAGTCGCTGCACCCGGCGTCGAGGCACTTCTCGCGGTCTTCCGCCATCGCGTGGGCGGTGAGTGCGATGATGGCACCATCGTAGTTCTGCTCCCGAAGCGTCCGCGTCGCCGTGTATCCATCCATGACGGGCATCTGCATGTCCATGAGGATGACGTCGAACGGCTCACCGGTCTGGGGGGCCTCCAGGGCGGCCTCGACAGCGAGCTGGCCGTTTTCGACCACCGTCACCTGGGCACCGGCTCTCTTCAGCAGGAAGGCGATCAGTCGCTGGTTGTCGGGGCCATCCTCTGCGAGCAGGATGCGGCACCCGGGCGGAATCTCGGTTCCGGCGGGGTCGCGCTCCGGGTCCTCGCTACGTGTCACGACCGTGGCGGTATGCGGGTCGTCCAGCATCTTCACATCGTGGAGCGAGCCGGTGCTGATGGAAATGCGGAAGCGCGTTCCGACGCCAGGTTCTGTCTCCACGACGCGCACATCGCCGCCGAGTGTTTCCGCGAGGCGCTTGCTGATCAGCAACCCGAGCCCCGTGCCTCCGAACTTGCGCGTGGTCGACGCATCGGCCTGCGTGAAGGCCTGGAACAACTGGCCGACCTGCTCGGGGGGCATTCCGACCCCCGTGTCGATCACGTCGAATTCCACCGAGGGGGTGGGGGTATCCGCGCGAGCCAGTTGGACGACCACCCGGACGGAGCCCTGCTCCGTGAACTTTACCGCATTCCCGACGACGTTGATCAGGATTTGGCGTAGACGCGTCGGATCGGTCGCGATCGTTTCCGGAATGCTGCCCTTGTACTCGATCTTGAAGTCCACGTGTTTGGCCTCTGCGCGAACACGGCACAGCGAGGCCACTTGGGCGATGATCTTGCAGGGGGAGACCGGCACATGCTCTATCGTCATCTTGCCGGCTTCGATCTTGGAGAGATCCAGGATGTCGTTGATGATCGTCAGCAGGTACTCGCCGTTGGAACGGATGGTATCGATGCGTTCCTTGTCATGTTGGCGCAGGCGACATCCGTGGAAGCGGGGGCACTCTGCACAGCCCGGGATATCTTCCCTCAGCAGGTCGGCGAACCCGAGAATCGCGGTCATCGGTGTGCGAATCTCGTGGCTCATGTTGGCCAGGAATTCGCTCTTCGAGCGGTTGGCGCCCTCCGCCGTGTCACGCGCTGACTGAAGTTGCTGGTTGATGCTCTCAAGCTCCTGCTGCTGTGCCTGGAGCTGCTGCTTCTGAGCCTCGAGCTCCATGTTCGCCGCTTGCAGGGCGAGAGCCTTCTCGTGCAGCTCGTATCTCCTCTGCGCATCCTGTGTGACGTCCAACGCGACCTTGACGCACCCTTCGACGTGATCCGAGGGGTCGCGGAGCGGGAGCGTCCGCACCTGCCACACGCGACCATCGCGCGCGAGGCGTTCCTTCTCCATCGGCTGGCCCGTCTGAAGCACGTCGGTGGCAGGGCAGTCGGTGCAACGCTCGGAGCGGTCTTCCCAGACGGTGTAGCAGCGTTGCCCGAGGATCTCGTCACGCTCCGCGCCGACCGCGTTGCAGGCTGCCCGGTTGGCCCAGCGCACACGCATATCCGTGTCGTAGTAGACAACCTGCTCCACCAGACTGTCGAGGATCGCCACCTTGTCGGCGTGCGTCGCGCGCAGGGCCCCACCCGGCTCGTCATTACCGCGGAGCTTGTCTGCCAATCGTTCGCTGGCCTCGGCGAGTCGGTTACGGTCGGTGCAATGAGCCAGGGCGGCCGCGATAGTGTTTGCCAGCACGCCGAGTGAGATGACATCGGCGTCCCGGGACGCATGGGGATTGGGGCCGGCAAGGATCGCGAAACCGAACTGCTTCTCGTGGCCCTCGTACCGCCCCCGAAGAGGAGCGACGAGCAAGGGGCTGCCCAACCCCAACTCCTGCACCATGTCAGCGATTCTCTTGTCGCGGCTGTCTGCCTGTATGAGCAGGGCTGCATCGACGTCACCGCACACCGTGGCCAGAGCCACTTCGTGCTCGCGCCACGGATCGGTTGCCTCGCGTCCTTCGCCGTGTCCATGGGCCGCCAGCACGACAGGTGCTTCTCCGGCACGTGTGCTGACGATCGCTGCCCGTTTGTAGCGGAGTGTGGAGCAGAGCAGCGCGACGGTGGTTTCAGCCACATCCTCGATGCTGCTGAATGGCAGGCGCGCGAACGCGTCGCTGAAGAACTGAATCCGTTCGAGGTGCCCCATCAGCCGTGCGTCGCTCATGCCCGCCCCCCGTGTTGCTCCGCGGGGTCATCCGGCCTTTGGTGGCCGGTGCGTGTGATTCCCGGGATCGCGCCGTGAGCGGTTCTGGTTCGGGGGAGCTTCTGGCTGCGGCCGTCTGATTGGCCATTGGCGACGGTTGTCACCCATGCCTGTGACATAGGACTGGCTCCGGGCCGGCATCTCGGTTTTCGCCGAGACACGTCGCTTGATTGTGACTCGCCTGACGTTGTCAAAAGGGGGTCACAATCGGACACGACATGTCGGCTCGAGTACTACCGGCGAGCGACTGTCGACTACCCCGTAGGCTGTATCGTCCCGAATCGCAGCGTCATAAACCTGCGGGACGCGGTTCCCGGCGTCGCGCTCCCGGCTTCACGACGCCTGGTTGGCCCGGGGCGTGCGTCGCGTGCCGTATCGGACGGCGGTAGCGTTTCAGTCGGTGCATAAGTGCAACGCACGAGAGAGCTTCCGCAAGGCCGTCACGGCGGGGAAGCGGGGTCCGCTGGGGGCGGTCTCATCGATACCTCTCTCTAAACATGGTGTTTATCTGACACGTGGGTTCCCGAATCTGCTTGTTGCCTATTCGCCACGAGCGTTGATTCTGAACATGCGTCTGATTGCGGTCATCCGGCTGTGGCGGGAGAATCGGTCGCGCTTTTATTCGGGTGATTGAACTTTTTTTCGCCGGCGCGCGACGTCGAGGCGGAGAGTGCGCTCCATGAGCGATTCGGTGACCCGTCTGGAAAACCTGTATCGGGACGTGGGGCCGAGTCTGCTCGCGTACCTGCAACGCCGGTTCGGCGACGTGCATGCCGCGGAGGACCTGCTGCATGAGACGTTTTTCCAGGCCGCACGGCGCCAGGAGGGCTTAACAATAGCAGTATCGCCCCGGGCGTGGCTGTTCGGGATTGCAAAGAACCTGGCGTTGACTGCACACCGGCGGCGACGCGCCACGTGCCCGCTATCGTCGGTCTTAACGACTCCTGAAGCGACGGACGATCCACGACTGGAACTCGTGCGTGAGGCCGTCGGTCGATTGCCCGCGGCGCAACGCGAGGCTCTGGAACTGCGGCTGCGCGAGGGGCTGTCGTACAGCGAAATCGCATCGGCGTTGGCGATTCCCGTGGGGACGGTGCGGTCGCGTTTGCACCACGCCGTGCACCGGTTGCGGGCGTCGATGGCTGAAGCAGATGAGTGAGGTGTGAACCATGGATCGTGAAGCGCTGGACCGCTTGCTGCTGGATCGTTCGCTGGGGGCTCTTTCTTCGGATGTCGAGGCGCTTCTGGCGGCGCAGATCGAGACTGATCCGAGTGCGCAGCAGCGCTGGAGTGAATACGCATCGGTGACGACTGCGGCCCGCCAGGTCCTGCATTCCAACACCGTGTCATCGCTGCCGCCGTTCCCGTCTGCCCGGATTCAGGGGTTGGAGCGAACGCGCCGGCAACTCGTGCTGTTTCGCCGGGTGGCCGGACTGGCTGCCGCCTTGGTTGTTGGCACTGTGCTGGGTTCGTGGTGGGTGAGACCTGCGGCCCCGGCCCTACAGCCGGATAAGCGGCCGGCGTTCGTTCACCAGGCAAGCGGCGACACGGAGCGCGCGGGTCGGTCGGAGAAGAGTGACTTTTGGTCTATTCGTCGCCTGCACCAGACGGCACAAGCGAGTGCGCGCGACGGGGCGACGCGCGTGATCTGGGATTCGCCGGTTTCGAGACCCAGAATCGGAGGTGAGCTATGAAACGCAGAATCGCGGCGGCTGGCTTGTTGATGTTGTCGACCGTTCTCAGCGGCTGCATCCCGGAGAAGCGTGTGGTGTGGTCGCCGGACGGACGCCGGGCGGCTCTCATCGGGGGTGATGGGCTCTATGTGTGTAATGAGACCGGGCGGCTCTCGGAGCGTCTGGCGGAGGCGGTCGAGCAGGTTGTGTGGCTGTCTGACTCGCAGCGCCTGGTCGCGGAGCGTACGGTGGATCTGTCCACCTGGGAAGCTGTTCGGACAACGATCGACGCCGAGCGTGTGAAGGGAATCAAGGCCGGTGGTGAGCGGCTGCGGGCGGAGGTGCTGGCGCACGAGGGCGGCTTCGATGACTTCGAACCGCAATCTCTGGAGGAGTTGAACGCAGGCGAGCAGGCGGCCGCCGTCCTGTACCTGCGGGACGAGTTGAGTGAGGGGTTGCCGGAGAAACTCGGCGCTAAGTGGACCGAACTGGAGGACATTAGCGCGTCCGCGCGGTCGTTCCAGGCGTGGACCGTTGGGGAGAACTCTCTCGAGCCGGGGCCGGTGCTGGCTTGGGCGTTGGATGGAACACACGGGCTGACCGTGTCGCCGGACGGTCGCTCGATGGCGTACGTGGAGCGGGGCGGTGACGACGGTGCCCGGCTGTACGTGGTGCCGGTGGATGGCAGCGCCCCGCCGCGTCTGGTGGATGAGCAGACGACGGTGTTCCCCGCCTGGTCGGGGGATGGGCGTTTTCTGGCCTATGCCGTCGCTTCCGGTACGCTGAGTGGAGACAAGGAGAAGATGGAACTCGGCGTCCTGGTCCGGCGGGCCGTTGCGGACGCGGACGGCGGTCTGCTCGCGCCATTCGGGGAGGTCGAGAACCTCGCTGGTCTCGTGTTCAGCCCGGAGACCATGGTTGCCTGCCTGCGGGACGGGCGGATTCTCTTCGCGACACTGGAGATCCAGCTTCCGTGCACGTCCAAGGATATGCCGCAGAGAATGAGCCTGTTCGCGGTGGATCCGGACCGCCAGCCGACCGTGCAGCGTGTCCTTCCGCGACAGACGCAGTCGGAAGTGGCTGACATGATGCATCGTTTTCAGTTGAGTCCGGACCAGCGGCGGGTCTGCGTGCCGGGTGGGAACGGCGAGGTGACGGTGTTGGAGCTGGCGACTGGGCGTGTCTGGAGTGTGCTCGGTGACGACGAAGTGGAGAAGTTGCGAACCCTGCCGACCTGGCGATCGTGCGATGAGCTGTGCCTGACCGTCTGGGTTGAGAAGGAGGGCGGCAACGGACGAGATGAGATCGTGCTCGCGAAGGTCGACTGGGAATCGGGCGAAGTGCAGCGACGGGTACTGAGCAAAGACTGGCCACAGGAAGTCGTGCTCGGGTTCCTGGTTGATCCGGAAGAGGGGGATAAGACGGAGGCTGCGGAGGGGGCTGAAGAGACGCCGTCGGAGGACTGACGCAACCTCGATCCTGCGGCCGGCGGGTACCGGCCGCAGGACGCGAGAGTCAGGAGATCATGATTCGTTTTCGTCGGATTCCGGCATTTCGCTGAGCCGGGTCGCGGCACGCTCGTAACGCTTGCGGAAATCCGCGGGTGACATGTGTGCGGCGGCGGCGAATCGGGCCAGCATGGTCGGGTTCTCAAGATCGCTGCGCTCGAGACGGATCTGGTATGCGCGGCCGACCGAGTACTCATCCGAGTTGATGTCGACGAGCCGTGTCCGGATGCGATTCGTCTCCGGGTTGATGATGTCCGCGAACTCGAGTGCCTCGAGGTTCCCGTTGACGAGTGAGGCCAATGCTCCCTTCCCGTGATAGTCTGGATCGATAAACAGGCGGATGCTGTGGTAGCCCAGGGCACGGCAGTACGCCATGTCGTGCGGTGTTGGGTCGGCGGAACGCAGCTCATAGCCGATGTTGTGCGTGACCAGCGGTAGAGCCTCACCGCGGGCTGCGAAGCGAGCCTTGAGCTCGTTCTTGAGGATCTCCAGCAGCGGGAACTCCGCCAGGCGCGGGTGTCCCGCCGCATCGACCGGCACCTCGCGTCCCAGAAGCCGTTCGAGCTCAGCCCGGTCGCCGAGGCGGTAGGCGAGTCCTTCGGCGATGACGGCGACGCCGTCGGGGCGTCCCTGGAGCCGGCGTTTGAGGATGGCGCCTTCGAGGACGTCGACGATCGACTGGACGGTGCTGCGCTCGGTGAACTCCTCCGGGATGAGCGTTGTGGTCGTCCCGGCGGCCTGTCCGATGGACATGGCCAACCAGCCGGCGCTGCGTCCCATCGCGTTGACGAGGTACCAGCGTCCGGTGGTCTGGGAGTCGCGCATGAGGTTCTTCAGGAGTTGGGCACCGATGTAGCGGGCCGTCGAGAAGCCGAACGTGGGCTGGTTCTGCGGTAGGGGGAGGTCGTTGTCGATGGTCTTGGGCACGTGGACGACGCGCAGGCTGTCGCCGGCGGCGTCCGAGAGGAAGCGGGCGCTGAGCGCCGTGTCGTCACCGCCGATGGTCAACAGGCAGTTGATGCCGAGCTCACGGAGTCGGCCCAGGGCGAGGTTGACCTTGTCGGGGTGTGGTTCGGCGCGATTGCTCTTTTTGAGGGCATCGTCGTCGAGCAGGCTCGTTCGCGACGTACGCAGAATCGAGCCCCCCTCGAAGTGAATACGGGCCACACGGGCGATTTCGAGCCGTGTCGTGTGCCGCGGGGGATCGAAGCTGCTGGAGCAAAGCCAGCGGAAGCCGTCATAGAACCCGACGACCTCGAACCCGCAGTTGATGGCTTGAATCGCCGCGGCTCCGATGACGGCGTTGATGCCGGGAGCCGGGCCCCCGCCAACCACAACACCCATTCTGTAAGGGGACTGCGCCATGCTGCTTACCATACCTATATGCAAGGGACCAAAATGAGTCCGTTACCGCACCATTCCTCATCATGTATCGGCTGAGAGGCAGCCGTCCGGCCATGGGGAGACGGGCCTTCTGCCCGACGCCGGACATCCCCGCGGACTGCCACGCCAGAACGCATTTGCCCGCGTGAACCCGGCCTGAGGCGGCGGGCCGGGGTTCGGAGTGGGAGTATATGATCAGCGGCCGGTCAGTTCAAACGTTTCCTTGAGTTTTCACAGCGCTGGGGGTGTTGCCGTCCGCGAGGCCTTGGTTTATACTGTGCGGCTCGACTGGATTTTGAGGACCAAGAGCCATGGCAGGGAACAAGCAGAAACCACACAAAGGGCTCAGCAAGCGAATGAAGCTGTCCGCGAAGGGCAAGGTTCGCTACCGCAAATCGTTCGCGGGGCACCTGATGAGTGGGAAATCGGGTCGGCGTCGCCAGCGGCTACGCCGTACAGTCACGTTGACGGGAGCGGTTGCCAAGAATGTCAGGCAGGCCCTCGCGGCGGGCTAGTGGACCGATAACCGGAAGGAGTTATGCCCTATGCCTCGCGTTCGACCCGGTCATGCGACGCGTCGCCGTCACAAACGTGTGTTGCGCGCTGCCAGCGGCTATCGCGGGACGCGCAGCAAGTTGTTCCGCGTGGCCAAGCAGGCCGTCATCAAGGCCGGACAATATGCCTACCGTGATCGACGTGCTCGCAAGCGCGAGTTTCGAGCGCTCTGGATCATCCGCGTCAGCGCCGCGTGCGATGCCCGCGGGATTTCGTACAGCAAGTTCATGGGCGGCCTCAAGAAGGCCGGTGTCTTCCTGAACCGGAAGATGCTCAGCGAAGTCGCGATCGCCGATCCGGCTGCCTTCGACAAGCTCGTGGAGATGACCGCCGCCCAATCGAGCAAGGTGGCGTAGCCGGCCAGACCGTGTATGGCGGCGGGCCGTCTTGGAGTTCGCCGCCGTGGATACCCATTCGCTGGGGGGCTGAACCGGTCTGTTTTCTGGGGGGGGTATCCGTCGCATCCTGTGCACGTCATCGAGTAGAATGCTGGCGTGTGTAACCGGAAGATATGGGGGTTCTGCGAGTGACGAGCGGAACTGAACCACACGCGATGGGTGAGGTCGAGCGTGTTTCGACCGCCGACGGTGCGCGGCTTGCCGTCAAGCGCAAACCTGTTGCCGAGGGCGTCCCCGTTGTGTTCGTGCACGGTCTGGCGGTCAACGCGGACTTGTGGGATCTCCCGGAGATCCGGGGGCCGGGGTTTCATTTCAAGAGTCTCGCGGCCACGCTCCAAGACGCCGGCTACGACGTCTGGCTGCTCAATCTGCGCGGCCACGGGGCGCCGCGGATGCTGAGCGCGCCGCCTGAGGGGCAGACGGACTGGTGCGTGGACCATTTCGTGCTGTTCGACCTTCCGGCTACGGTTGACCACGTCATGGAGCGGACCGGGCGGCGGCCGTTTGTCATCGGGGCGAGCATGGGAGCGATGACGCTGGGGGGGTATGTTCAGGGTGCACGATGGGAAGGGGAGCCCGAATCGTCGCGGATTGTCGCCGACCAGGAGCTCGCTCGCGATCGCCGAGATAAGCTGGCGGGGTGCATCTTCGCGGAGTTTCCGGCGGCGTTGCGTTGGCCCGAGTCGCTGTACAACGCGGATGGGCAGGTGGATTGGCGCGCCCTGCTGCGTGACTGGTGGCGTCGGGAGGGCGGCGAGAACTACGCCTTCGAGATGCTGTCGCGCTGGGGCTGGCTGCACGCGGTCCTCGAGTCGGCGGGTGAAGTGCCGCTGGCGTGGCTGGGTGGTGATCCCGAGGCGGAGCCGTGGTATGCCAAGCTGCCGGGGCCGCTGGCGGAAGGTGCCGAGTGGATCGAGCGATCCGCCGTCCAGGCCATGCTCCAGATTGCCGGCACGTTCACGGGGGGTACGAATCACCGAGCGGAAGTGATGTTGCGAGGGCGGCGGTACGTCATGGACCACATGAAGGCCGGTGTGCTACGGCAGTTGGCCAAGTGCGTGCGGCGACGGGGGTTCGTCAGCGCTCTTGGCAGTCCGGATCATGTGTATTCCGACCATTACGGGCTGGTCGAGCTGCCGACGCTGGTCTTGCAGGGCGGTCGCGACCGGATTGCGAACGCCGGCGTCACGCGGGAGGCGTTCTTCGATCGCATCGAGGCTGCCGACAAGGAGTTCCTGCTCTACGACGAAATCGCCCACGGCGAGATCGAGGCGGCACCGGTGGCCAGTGAGAAGGTGTATCCGGCGATCCTGGCGTGGTTGAATGCGCGGGCGCGGCGTTGAGGCTTCGCCGGCCGGATCGGTGGGGCAGGCTGTCGCACGTTCCCGCTGAAAAGCGTAGAATCTCGCGCATTGTTGTAATCTGGCAGCACCGCGAGGGCATGCAACGGGCGAGGTGGCCCAGGGGAGATATGGATGGCGACGGCTGAGACGCAGGTTGAGCACCAGGTGGCGGAGTTTCGGGAGGAGTTTGGCCGGCTTCGCGAAGAGATCGGGAGGATGATCGTCGGACATGAGGACGTCGTCGAGGGCGTCCTGGTGTGCCTGTTCTCCGGCGGCCACGTCTTGCTCGAGGGGGTTCCCGGATTGGGGAAGACGCTGCTCGTGAGGACGTTGTCGCAGGCCCTGAGCCTGGAGTTCTCGCGGATCCAGTTTACGCCGGACTTGATGCCGGCGGACATCATCGGCACGAACATCATCACCGAGGACCCGCAGACGGGGCGGCGACATTTCGAGTTTCAGCGCGGGCCGCTGTTCGCGCAGATGATCCTCGCGGACGAGATCAACCGCGCCACGCCGAAGACGCAGTCAGCGCTGCTGGAGGCGATGCAGGAGCACACCGTCACGTCGGGCGGTACGAAATACTCGCTGGATGAGCCGTTCCTCGTGATGGCGACGCAGAACCCGATTGAGCAGGAGGGTACGTACCCCTTGCCGGAAGCCCAGCTTGACCGCTTCTTCTTCAAGCTGGTCGTGGGCTACTCCGGACGGGAGGACCTCAAGACGATTCTCGATCGCACGACGACGGGCTTCAAGCCGGAGATCAAGCCCGTGCTGAGCGGCGAGCGGATCATCGAGGGGCAGGAGCTCGTGAAACGGGTTGTCGTGGCGTCGCACGTACAGGATTACGCGATCCGGCTCGTGTTGGCGACGCACCCGAACGGGCCGCTGGCCACCGAGGCGGTCAACAAGTACGTCCGGTGGGGTTCCAGCCCGCGCGGGGCCCAGGCGGTGACGCTGGCGTCCAAGATCTACGCGATGCTGGACGGCCGCTACAACGTGAGCTTCGACGACGTGAAGAAGGCGGCGCTACCCGGGCTGCGGCACCGGCTGCTGTTGAACTTCGAGGGTGAGGCGGAGGGGCTAAGCACGGATTACGTGGTCAACGACATCATCGAAAACGTTGGCACGACAGCAGAAGCAGCGGCGTAGTGTAGCGGCGAGATCGAGGTGACGCTTGGCGACGGCACCGGTTCGAACCTCCGACAAACCCGGCAACGACAAGGAACTCCTCTCGCCGGAGTTCATGACGAAGCTGGAGCAACTCGAGATTCTGTCGCGCAGGATCTTTGTGGGGCGGATGAAGGGCGAGCGACGGAGTAAGAAAAGGGGGGAGAGCGTCGAGTTCGCCGACTATCGCAACTACGTCGTCGGCGACGATTTGCGGTTTCTCGACTGGAACGTCTATGCCCGTCTCGAGCGGCTGTTGCTGAAGCTCTTCATGGAGGAGGAGGATCTCAACGTGACGGTCCTGCTCGATGTTTCGAAGAGCATGGATTGGGGCGAGCCTCACAAGGGGCTGTATGTCAAGCGGGTCGCCGCGGCGCTGGCCTACATCGGACTCGTCCACTACGACCGCGTCAGCCTGTATGGCTATTCGAACAACCTGGCCCACGAGATGCGTGGCGTCCGCGGGCGGCGGCTTGTCTCTCAAGTGATCCGGTTCCTCGATGACATTCCATACGAGGGGCACTCGGACTTCACCGAGGTCGCCAAGCGGTTCGCCGTTCGGCACATGGGCAAGGGGGTCGTCGTTGTCCTGAGCGATTTCATGGACAAGGGCGGCTTTGCCGACGGCATTCGCTACCTGCTGAGCCGCGATCTGGACCTGTACGTCATCCAGGTGTTGTCCCCGGAGGAGGTGGATCCTACGTTGGTCGGTGACCTGAAGCTGCGGGATGTCGAGGACGACGACCTGGCGGAGGTCACGATCAGCGCGCCGCTTCTGGCCAAGTACAAGGCGAACCTGCAAGCCTACTGCACGGCCCTGAAGGATCACTGCACGCGGCGGGGCATCACGTACCTGTTCACGAGCACGCGGGTCGATTTCGACGTTCTGGTGATGTCGTACCTGCGTCAACGAGGGTTGCTGCGGTGAGTTTTCTCAACCTATGGTGGGCTGCCGCCGTCGCCGCCGTCGTCGTCCCGTTGTTGCTGATCCTCTATTTTCTGAAGCTTCGACGGCGGGACGAGCTGGTACCCTCTACGCTTCTGTGGAAGCGTGCGGTGCAGGACCTGCAGGTCAACGCCCCGTTTCAGCGTCTGCGGAAGAACCTGTTGCTGTTGCTGCAACTGCTGATTCTGGCTGCGGCGATTCTCGCGCTGGCACGGCCCATCATCCGGACGACCGCCGCGGAAGAAGAGCGGGTCGTGATCCTGATCGACCGCTCGGCATCGATGAACACGCGGGAGGGGGACCAGACGCGCCTGGAACTGGCCAAGGAGCAGGCTGTTCGGCTCGTGAAGACGCTGAACCGCCGCAGTCGTGGCTGGCGCTCGTTCCTGTCACTGGGAGGGGCGGAGGCGGAGACCAAGGTCATGGTCGTGGCCTTCGCGGATCGGGCCCAGATCATATCGCCGTTCACAACCAACACGGCCGAGCTGGAAGACCTCATCCGCGAGATCAAGCCAACGGACGGGCGCACCAACCTGCAAGAACCGCTGCAACTGGCCGAGGCCTACATGGCGCCCCCGGTGCGTTTCACGGCGGGAATGGAAGAGGGTCTGGAAGGCTCACCTTCCGCGACGCCGGAGAGCGCGGCCGCGCCGGCGAAGCTGATTCTCATCTCAGACGCTCTTGTGGCTGACACAACGGACCTGGTGCTCAAGAGCGGGTCGATGGAGTTGGTGCGGATCGGTGCGGCGCAGGACAACGTCGGGATCACGACGTTGCGGACGCGGCGCGACTACGAGCGACCGGAGATCCTGAGCGTGTTTCTGACGGTCGGTAACTACGGTCCGGACCCGGTCGAGACGGACGTATCGGTGTACGTGGACGGCACGTTGCGGACGGTGGAGACCGTGCGGCTGGCGGGGAAGCCCGACGCCGCCGAGGAGGGGGCTGATGAGGCAGCGAAGCCGGCTGAGGCGGACGAGCGTCCCGCGGATGCGGGGGAGGGAAGCGTAGCCTCACTGGCCTTCGACCTGGCATTGGACAAGGCCGGCGTCATCGAGGCTCGGCTGTCGCGCGACGACGCCTTGGCGACGGACAACGCGGCCTATGCGGTCGTGCCGCCACCTCGCCGGCAGCGTGTGCTGGTGGTCACGGAGCGCAACTTCGTTCTCGACGCCGTCTTGCGCTACCTACCGCTAGAGAAGCACACGTTCGTGACGCCGAGGGAGTTCGAGTCCGGTAAGGCGCCCCTTCATGATGATGAGGGGAAGCCGCAGTACGAGGTGGTGGTCTTCGACAAGTACCTGCCCGAGGACCTGCCCGCGGGCAATTACCTGTACCTAGGGGTTTGCCCCGAGCCGGACAGAATCCAACTCGGCGAGCCCCAGAAGTGGCATCCGTTCATCTGGTGGGATGAGACTCACCCGGTCCTGCGGCACGTCGCGCTCGAGCACGTGTACGTCGTCGAGAGCCGGGCTGCGGAGGTCCCGAAACAGGCCGAGGTCCTGGCGGAGGGGCCGGATGGGCCGATTCTGTTCCGGTACGCGGCCGAAGGGCGTCATTCTCTCGTGCTCATGTTCCCCGTCGAGAAGGCCACGTGGTGTGGCAAGAACAGCTTCCCGATCTTTGTATACAACGCGATCCGATACCTTGGCGGTGTGGGTTCGGAGGGAGAGGGCGAGGTATATCGGCCGGGTGCAGCGCTGCGCGTGCCGGTCCCCGCGGATGTGAACAAGGTGCGGCTGTTCCGGCCGGATGGGAGCCAAGCTACGTTGCTGCCGGATGCGTCGGGGACGGCGTGCTTTGGCGGCACGGAGCGTGTGGGGGTGTATCGGGTGGAGGCCGGCGTGCCCGGTCACGAGCAGTTTGCCGTCAATCTCGAGGACGATTGGGAGAGTGACATCGCGCCGCGGCAGGATCCGCTGACGGTGGATGCCCGGGAGGTCAAGGAGGTTGGGACGATCAAGACCAGCACGCCGGAAGTCTGGCGGTGGTTCGTTGGGGCGGGTCTGGTGCTGGTGTTGCTGGAGTGGTGGATCTACAATCGCCGGGTCATGTTGTAGTTTCGGGAGCGTGGTGCAGGATCGAGTACGGAGCCGAAATGCCGATGAATTTCGAGGATTTCAAGCCCGGGCAGCGGATCCGGGTCGTTCAGACGATTGATCGGCGGGAGAGCGACTGGAACGCGGCCGTGGAGGGCGTGATCGAGGACGTCGGCATCGAGAAGACCGGGAGCTGGTACGCCCACGGTAAGGACGACAAGCTGTGGCTGCGGCGGCTGCGGCTGCGGAAGGACGATGGCGAGATCACGATTGTGAATGTGGATTCGCGGTCCAAAGTCCAGCTTCTGGATGGCGGCGGGAAGTAGCGTTTGTCCGGTGCCTCGGTGGCGCCTGTTTTGACCTGCGCGGGGGGACGGATGACATCTCTGAACGAATCGGGGTGGAACAGCCGATACAAATGAGTGAGAGGCTCTCGCCTGTCAGTGTGCGCGGCATGGAGCCGCGTTGGGTATTCCTCACCCGAGGCGCAGGACGCCAACCCCACAGCCACGGAGCTCGGTCATGCCCGCTCAAGACACAGCCGCCAGTCGCTTGAAGACTCCCGGACGCACGGCAGGTGCTTCGTCGTGGCGGCCGCGTGGTCAACGGCGGATGCCGTACCGCGTTCCTTGCCGCGTTCGGTTGGTGGAATCGACGACCGGCGGTGTGCGGACCGTGAACGGGCAGACGCTGGACATCTCCGACGGCGGGGTGGCGCTGGAGCTCGGGGTGGACGTTCCAGTCGGGACCTGGGTCGAGACGCTCGTGCCTCATCCGAACGGGGATCCGATGTTCCTCTGCGGACGGGCGATCCACAGCCGGCGGATCATGGCGGCGAGCTTCGAGGTGGGGATCGAGATGGCCGGCGACGAGACGTCGACCTTCCTGTGAGCCGCAGCTCGGCAAGCCCCGGGGGGCACAAAAGACCGGTATCCAGAGCGGAATGGCTGTGGAGCCCCATGCGCCCCGCACGCTGAGATCAGTCTCCGGGTTTGAGGCCGAAGATGTCGGCCTCGAGGCCGACGCGGTCGCTGTCTTCACCGTCCCAATGGTGGGCAGCCAGTGATCCGACGACTTGCTCGGCGAGCCGGACCGCGGCGACGCCGTCGGCAGCGCTGACGGGCGGCCGTTTGCCGGTGTGAATGGACTCGACGAAGGCTTCGATCTCGGTTCGGAGGGGGTCCTTGTCGTCGATCTGAAGCGGTTCGACGTGGACCATTCTGCCGAAGTCGACGCCAGCCATCTGCGACAGGTCTTCGATGTTGCGCTCCCGGGCGAACTTGATGACGTCGATGTTCTTGTCGAGCGTGACGGCGATCCCGACTTTCTTCTGGTAATCGAGCGAGACGTAAGCGTTCTCGGCGAAAACGCGGAGCTTTCGCTCGGTTTTCAGCGCGAGCCGCGACGCCGTCAAATTCGCGACCGCCCCGTGCCGGCACCGGACGCGGGCGTTGGCGATGTCCTCGTGCTTGCCGAGAACGTTGACGCCGACGGCATCGACGTGCTCGACCTCGTCGTGCACCAGGTGGAGCATGATGTCGATGTCGTGGATCATCAGGTCGAAGACGACGCCGACATCGGCCGAGCGGAACGTGAAGGGGCTGATCCGATGGGTCTCGACGAACTTCGGCTTCAGGCCGAGCCGATCCACGGCGCGCACGGCCGGGTTGAAGCGTTCCGTGTGGCCGACCTGGACGACGACCCCGTGCTCGCGGGCCAGGTTGGCGATGCTCTCGGCGTCCGCAGCGGTGGGGGCGAGCGGCTTCTCGATCAGAAGGTGAATGCCGCGCTCGATCAGCGGCCGCGCGTTCTTCAGGTGGTGAATTGTC